>SWCF01001251.1_pt1 | contig 49582 bp, 47 predicted proteins | sample 4690081 | NCBI WGS metagenome assembly SWCF01 (sample SAMN10267280, study PRJNA491770) | bioreactor metagenome | isolation source: DHS bioreactor inoculated with | place: Japan: off Shimokita Peninsula
CTGGGCGACGGCGTCGGTTCCGGTGCCACAGGCACCGGCCCCCAGCAACGCAACCAGGATCAGTGTCAGCACAGGCCAGGGCCGTCGACGGTGCCTCCGGCTCGTCCCCGTCATCGCAGCATCTCCTCCACCGCGGAGCGAACCTCGGCCGGCGCGGTGAACACCGGGGGGTTCACCACGCGCTCGACGGACCCGTCCCGGTGTACGAGAAAGCTCAACGGCAGCACCGGTGGGACTTGCAGTGCCTCCTGCGCGGCCGCGTCGATGTCGACGAACGAGGGATAACGCAACTCGAGTTCGGCCATCAAGGCCTGCGCGGAAGCTGCGGTGTCCTGCACGTTGAGCCCCACCACCCGGATCGAGCCCGGCTCGGCGGCATAGGTGTCGAGCACCGGCATCTCCTCCCGGCACGGGCCGCACCAGGATGCCCAGAGATTGACCAACGTGGGCTCGCCCTGCAGTGCACTTCCGAGATCAACCGTTTCGGTGGAGCCTAGGCATCGCACCGAGACCCCCCTCAACTGTCCCGAGGCGGAACCGACCGGCGCCGGACAGATTCGTCCTGCCGGTCCGTCGGCGCGGAACAGCCCTTCGGAGGTGTCGACGGTGGAAGGAGCGGTTGAGGTGGCGTGGTCGGTACGCGGCCCGGTCGCGGGTTCATCCCCGCGGGGCCACAGTCCCACAATGAGCAGGGCGATCACCGCTAGGAACCCGATCGTCGACATGGTTCTGACGGACATTGCGACCCTCCTCGGCGTACCCACACCGCAACTACTATTCCAGATAGTATTTGTGGTGTGGTCGGGGGCTCCGTTGTCCCCGTGCAGTCCCTTCCGAGATCGTTGACTGGACATGCGGCGGAATCGGTGTCGGTGTGCGGCACGAAGACATCACGCCATGGGAGACGCTGCTATCCTGGGCGGCTGTGACGAGAATCCAGCTCGGCCGTAAATTTCTCGTCGCACTACCGGTGGCCGCGACGGTGGTTGCGATGGCCACTCTGGTTCCGTATCCGCCGATCGTGCAGATTCGGGAATGGGCGACGGCGGTAGGCCCGACGTTTGTGGTGGTGTTCTTCCTCGCTCAGACCGTGCTGACCGTCACCCCGATTCCCCGCACCGTGTTCACGGTGAGTGCCGGGGTATTGTTCTCCCCTCTGGTCGGCATCGGCGTCGCCATCGCCGCCACGACTGTGAGCGCAGTGGTGGCATTCATGGTGGTTCGAACGCTCGGCAAAGACGCAGTTCAAGCGCGGCTGTCGCACTCGGCGGTACGGGCTGTCGATGCCCGTCTGGCGCACCGGGGATGGCTGGCTGTCGGATCACTGCGCCTCATCGCGGTGGTGCCGTTCGCGGTGGTCAACTACTGCTGCGCCTTGTCGTCCGTGCGGCTGCTTCCGTACACCGTCGCTACGATCATCGGCATCCTGCCCGGCACGATCGGAGCGGTACTTCTCGGTGACACGATTGCCGGCCGAACTGAGCCCGCCCTGACTGCGGTAACGGCTGTGTGCCTACTTTCGGGCATTGCCGGGTTGGTGCTCGAATCCCGTCTCCCTCTGCCGTCGGGTGCCGCCGACACCGCTATCTCCGCTCACCACAGGGACGAATGCACCTGTCCGACGCAGTAACGTCCCCGCCGGGTGCGAGCGAATGCGTGATGCGCATCACCGGCGAGAACAGACAGGGCAGGGCAGGGCAGCAGAGTGCGGCTCATCCTCAGGACATGAAGATTCGATGAAGTGTCTCGGGCCTGGAAGGGAACCGCCCTACCATTGGGGGAACGACACTTTCGGCAATCGGCCATCGACCGCCGCTGCAGGTCAGAACTTGCGCCGACTGGGCACACTGCCCAGTGAAGCGCGATCGATGTGCGCTGCCGAGTAGCACTGCTGCCGAGTAGCACTGCTGCCGAAGGCGCTCGCTCGCGGAAGCTCGCGAAAGAAGACCAGGCCTATGATTCAACCGACGATGGAGGCTCAGCTCCAGTTCTGGACCGAGTGGGTGAAAAGGTCCACTGCCGGAGGAGTCCATCGAGGCAATGAACATTGCGGGACGTATGTTCTCGAGGTCGTCCGCGCGACGGCACGACCGGATATGAAGATCCCGGGGAGGGGCTGCGGAACCGTTTGGCTTTCAGCTCAACTCGCCGGATTGGGCGCGGTAACCGCAGTCGATCTTCCAGCTCGGACAATCGAAAACTTGAAGCTCCGTCGTCCGGACATCCCCTGGCTCAGTGGCGACTTCCTGGAACCGGAGCTGAAGCCGAACGAGCGTTTCGATGTGAGCGCATCTGTAGAGGTGATTGTGGATGTTCCTATCCAGCATCGGTTCGTACGCAAGATCGCCGACTTGATCATCCCCCGGGTCACAGCCATGACAGCGACGACCCAGAACCCGCCGATCTGGAATCGAACCCAGGCGTTCACCCCTCCCAAGCCGGGACGAACCCGCAACTGGCCGTCACGTCTGCGCCTGCGCCAACTCTGTGAACCCTGCTTCGCCCTACGCCGACTCCGCACCTGTGCTCCCAACGGCGCCCGCGGGTCATTGCGATTGAGGCACAACAGAATTATTGAATCGGTCGCACCTCGACTGTTCCGGCGGAACTGTGGGATTCCACGCAGGAACGGATCGGATTGGATGCAGCCTAGTCCTTCTCGCTGCTCGAATCCAATGTGCCAAGTCTCTGATGTGCCGAGTCAGGAGTCGTGTCCAGGCCTGCAGAAGTGGCAGATAAAGCGTACTCGGCCGGACGAAGGCCGGGCTAACACCGTCCGACGACGAATATTCGCCCCATTTTGGGAGCGTCGCCCGTGAGTACTGCAACACCGTCCCGCGCCGCCCACGCGGCGGAGAACATCGACTCGCGCTATCACCCGGCGGCCGGGCTGCGGCGTCAGATCAACAAGGTCTTCCCCACCCACTGGTCCTTCCTCCTGGGTGAGATCGCCCTGTACAGCTTCGTGATCCTGTTGATCTCGGGCGTGTACCTGACGCTGTTCTTCGATCCGTCCCTCGCCGAGGTCACCTACGACGGCGCCTACACCCCGCTGCGCGGCGTCACCATGTCGCGCGCGTACGAGACGACCCTGGACATCTCGTTCGAGGTGCGCGGCGGTCTGTTCGTCCGGCAGATCCACCACTGGGCTGCGCTGATGTTTGCCGCGTCGATCATCGTGCACCTGCTGCGCGTGTTCTTCACCGGTGCGTTCCGCCGTCCGCGTGAAGCGAACTGGGTGATCGGCTCGCTGCTGCTGATCCTGGCGATGTTCGAGGGCTTCTTCGGCTACTCGCTGCCCGACGACCTGCTTTCCGGCACCGGCCTGCGCGCCGCGCTGTCCGGCATCACCATCAGCATCCCGGTGATCGGCACCTGGATGCACTGGCTGATCTTCGGCGGCGACTTCCCCGGCATGCTCATCATCCCGCGCCTGTACGTCGCGCACGTGCTGCTGATTCCGGGCATCATCCTCGCCCTGATCGCAGCCCACCTGGCCCTGGTCTGGTACCAGAAGCACACCCAGTTCCCCGGCCCCGGCCGTACCGAGCAGAACGTCGTCGGTGTCCGGATTCTGCCGGTGTTCGCGGTCAAGTCCGGTGCGTTCTTCGCCATCACCTTCGCCGTGCTGGCGCTGATGAGCGGTCTGCTCCAGATCAACCCGATCTGGAACATCGGCCCGTACAACCCGTCGCAGGTGTCGGCCGGCTCGCAGCCCGACATCTACATGCTGTGGACGGACGGCCTGGCCCGCACCTGGCCGGCGTGGGATATCTACCTGTTCGGCCGCTACACCATCCCGGCGGTGTTCTGGGTCGCGGTGATCATGGGCCTGGTGTTCACGCTTCTGATCGCCTACCCGTGGATCGAGAAGAAGTTCACCAAGGACGATGCGCACCACAACCTGCTGCAGCGTCCGCGGGACGTGCCGGTGCGTACCGCGATCGGCGCGATGGCCCTGGCGTTCTACACCGTTCTCACGCTGATGGGGATGAACGACATCGTGGCGATCACCTTCCACATTTCGCTCAATGCCACCACGTGGATGGGCCGCATCGGCATGGTGCTCGGCCCTCCGCTCGCCTACTACCTGACCTACCGGTTCTGCCTGGGCCTGCAGCGCAGCGACCGTCAGGTGCTCGAGCACGGCATCGAGACGGGCATTGTCCGTCGCCTGCCGCACGGCGAGTACATCGAGATCCACCAGCCGCTCGGCCCGGTGGACGAGCACGGCCATCCGGTCCCGCTCGAGTACCAGGGTGCTCCGGTGCCCAAGCGCATGAACAAGCTCGGCACCGCCGGCAAGCCCGGCGCGGGCAGCTGGTGGAGCGCGGACCCGGCCGAGGAGGCGACCGCCCTCGAGACGGCGCACCACGAGGCGGAGGTCGAGCAGCGCACGGTCCTGAGCGAGTACCAGGAGCGAATTCACAGTCCCGGAGGCGGTAACGGGCAAGGACACTGACGTCCATGTCCTGGCGCGAATACGATCCGTCGACCCGGTTCCATCCCGAACGCCTTGGCGGCGCTGGAGTGGACGCACCGCGGCGAAACCACACGGTCTGCGGCCTCTGGCACCGGCAAACCCACCTCGTCGAAGCACCTGCGCATCGCGCATACGATGATCGATGCCGGCATGCGGGTGTCGTGGTCCACCTCGAACCGGTGACCGCGGCGACCGGACGGGCCGCGGTGTGTCGACGGTCGATCGACAAGACCATCATCAGAATTCCTCCCGGGATGGAGTTGATCGTTCGTCGACGGCATCGGTACGTTGCCCGTCCGGGCGGGCTGCCGCGAAGGCGTTCTTCCGCCTTGCCGAGGCCGTCCAGGAACGACGAAGTATGGTGGTGACCAGCAAATTGCCCCCATCCTGGTTCGACACCATCATGATCGAGCCCCTAGGCACCGCCGCGGTCGACGGCCGCTGCACCATGTCCATGTCGTAATCACCGAAGGGCCCCTCGCTGCGGTTGGGCGAGGCGGCTACTGGGCGCGGGGTAGTGCCGTGGGCCTGATCTTCGAGGGAGACGATCTGTCCGCCCCCAGGGATCCTCTGTCCTAGGCGGGTCGAGTGCCTCCGCGACCCCGAAGTGGTACGGATCCGCATGACCGTGCTCAGCGCCTCGATGTCGAGGCAGGAATATCTTCACCAAATCTTCATGTGTCTGGGATTCGGGCTGGGGAAGCAATCTGTGGTCGCCGGCGGGACGCCGTCCATGCCACCTCCGCGGCCATGAATATCCTCTGTACAGGGTTGAGAAGCAGCGGATTTGGTAGCTTTTCGCGTTGCAGATGGTGTGGTCGACCTCGCTGTTGCACTGCAGTGGAGTTCCCTGCGCGGGATGGCAGCCGATCGTTGCGCCGGCACCGAGGAGGGCGCACCTGTTGTTACAAGCCCGCGTTGGTGGGTACGCGGCGATTGATCAGGCCTGTCCTCGCAGAGGACGGCCTCTTCCCCATCCTCGACGACGGGAGAGAACAACGATGAGTACTGCTGCCACCATGCTGGAGAACTACCCGAAGGGTTTGGCCGGGATCGACACGGCGAAGCTGGCTGGCTGCATCGAGGCGTGTATGGACTGTGCCCAGGTATGTACCGCATGCGCCGATGCCTGCCTTAGCGAAGAGTCGGTGGAGGAGCTGACCAAATGCATCCGCACGGACCTCGACTGCGCTGACCTCTGCGAAATCACAAGCAGGGTGCTCTCGCGACATACCGGCTACGACGCGAATCTGACCCGCTCGGTCTTGGAGGCCTGCGCGGCTTCGTGCAAGAAATGCGGCGACCAGTGCGCGCAGCACGCCTCCCATCACGAGCACTGCAGAACCTGCGCCGAGGTCTGCCGCCGCTGTGAGCAGGCCTGCCGAGAGCTGATCGGCTCGCTCGGATAACAGCACGTTCCCCGGCGCGGTCACCCGCACCGGACCGCCATACCGGCCTGTTGCTTCCTGCATGAAGCAACACCTGCACGGTCGACGCACCAGAAAGGGGTAGGCGCAGGCATCGGTGCCGATCCGCCTGCAGAACCGATCCGCACACCACGACAACCAGACGACACCCGGTACGCGAGCGACTCGCAAGGAAAGAACACTCAATGCCCTGTCGAGCCGCAGCCGCGATGACCGGCGCATCCGATTGCCAGGTTACGCGTTTCGCGGGTAAGGACATAGAGGACCGTAGTGCGGCCGCGGCCCAGCCAGATGAGGCCCTTGCTTTCGGAGTCGCAGCGGGCCGCGGGCAGTACCGACATGTACATCACCCGGCCCAGGAATCTGCTGTAGCGCCGGGGTGTGCATTCGCCCGGGGCGTCTGCCGGGAACTTTCGGCATCGGTGCCGGCCCGCCCACGCGGTGAGCCGGTCGTCCGGGCCGACCAGAGTGGGCTCGCCGTGGGCAGCGACGAATATTGCTTCCAGCCGGAATCCAATGCCCGGAAGGCTGGTGATCACTTCTGCCCGAGGATGTCGGCGAAGTCGGACCTCGATCGCAGCGTCGGTGGCGTTGATGCGCTCGTCGGGAATAGCTCAGCCCGTGCGCCGGCTCGGCCACCAGCGCGGCGGTGACGTCCTTACCGGGCAACCGCATCGTCAGGGCTTTCGTCGCGGCGTGGGCGACCAAGTCCGTGTTGCGCACGCCGACGCCGACGCCGGGGAGCGCGGGGACCAGCAGCGCGGTCCCGGTACGGCGGACCGCTTTCGACCGCTGGCAGCAGGCCCGCAGCACTGTCCAGCCGGTGGTCCGAGAAGATCCGCGCGATGCATTCGAGTGCGCGACGGATCGCTATGCGCTGCTGGCGCAGCCGGAGGGAAGACGCGTGTGCGGCCGGCCCCGAGATCGACGCGGCAGCGGGGTATCTACAGTTTCCCAATCAGATCATCGTCGGGATACAGAACGCGCAGGCCGGTGCACATGCGGGATTGAACGGCGATCCCCGGGCGTCCTAGGCATTGGCTTTGGTTTCACCGCCGCGGTAGACCGTGCCGGCCTGTCCCACCGAGCGGCCGACCAGACAGCGGACCGGCCCGCCCCATGAACCAGGCCAGTTCTTTCCAGACACACCCGCGCGCTGGCGAAGCATTTTCCATACCCGGTCAATCCGGTACCCAGCCAACGTAATTCTCACGAAATGGCTGGATCTACGGGCTCAAGGAGCGAAGCATGTACGCCGGTGCGGGGCCGCCCCGCAACTGGTCGATGCGGACCTGGTACCGATCGGAGCTCGATCCCCTTCTTCCTTCTATGGCCCTTCTTCAACGAACCTTCATCAAAGGAACATCTGACAGAAGGCGACACAAGGCAAGATGGCACAGCGTGGCAGTCAACCGTACCGACCCCCGATGTCCGATGTCCTGAGCACCAACGACCCGGCCGCACCATGGCGTTGCCCCACGACGCACCGCCATGAAATTTCCTTTCCTTCTGAAGAACCCACCGCTGCGTCCGCGTACCAGTCGCAGCCGCGACGTGACATAGAAAGAAATCGTGGTTCCCACTGTCGTACCCGCCGCCGCCACCGTCCTGGCGTATCTGCCCAGTCCGCCACAGGGGGTGTGGTACCTCGGACCGATCGCGCTGCGGGCCTACGCCCTGTGCATCATCGTCGGGATCGTCGTCGCCATCTTCTGGGGCGACCGCCGCTGGGTCGCCCGCGGCGGTGAGCCGGGCACCGTCCTCGACGTCGCCGTGTGGGCCGTGCCGTTCGGCCTGATCGGTGGACGCCTGTACCACGTCGCCACCGACTGGCAGAAGTACTTCGGCGCGGGCGCCGACCCGGTCGACGCGCTGAAGATCTGGCAGGGCGGACTCGGGATCTGGGGGGCGGTCGCCCTCGGCGGGGTCGGTGCCTGGATCGGGTGCCGGCGCCGCGGCGTCCCCCTGCCCGCCTTCGGTGACGCGCTGGCCCCGGCGATCCTGCTGGCACAGGCCATCGGCCGGCTCGGCAACTGGTTCAACCAGGAACTCTACGGTCGGGAGACGACCGTGTCGTGGGGCCTCGAGATCTACGAGCGCCGCAACGACGCGGGACAGACGAGCCCGGACCTCATCGACGGAATCTCCACCGGGCAGGTCGCGGCGGTGGTGCACCCGACGTTCCTGTACGAGCTGGTGTGGAACCTGCTCGTCGTGCTGCTGCTCGTGCTCGTCGACCGGCGATTCCGCATCGGACACGGGCGGCTGTTCGCGCTCTACGTGGCCGGATACAGCGCGGGCCGGTTCTTCGTCGAACTCATGCGGTCCGATCCGGCCACCGAGATCGCCGGGATCCGGATCAACTCCTTCACCTCCGCCATCGTGTTCGTCCTCGCCGTCGCCTACGTCGTCGTCGCCCGCAAGGGCCGCGAGGACCCCGAGGCGCTGAAACCCACACGCGTGCTCACGAAGCGTTGAGACGAAGCCCGACAAACGACGGAAACATCGACACCCTGGAGGGCGGCCCGGCGCCGGGCGAAGACGGACATCGGAACCCGATCCGGCATTCGGGACATCAAGAGATATTCACCGGTCGGGACCCTCCGGCATCGCTCGCACACACCGTACCGGTCGACCCGTGCGCGGGTGTGGACTCGCAAGAACTCGCGGCCAGGGCCACTCGGCTCCGAGCCGAATCTCGGCCTGTCCACTGTGCCGGATCACGCCACACACACCTCTCACCGCTCGAATCTGCCACACCAGGTGGGCGCAATACCAGGACCCTCCGGTTTGAAGCGCAAGTACCGCCGGCAAGACCAGTGCGGGTGCAGCGTGGACCGGCCGAGGAAACCGCGGCAATCGAGAACCCTCACATGAGACCGAATAGCCTACCGCCTTGAAGACGTACCAGGGCCGTATCCACGTCCCCGCGACCGACAGTAACGATCCCACCGATGTCGGCGGCTCTCGTGATCGGTGCCGCTACCGCGACCTAGATCTTCCTGACCTGCCCACGCCCCCAGCGTGGGCTCTTCCCGCGCAACGGCATCTTTGCCGTGCAGTCGATCATGTGTCCGACCCGAGTGCGTTCTCTCGTCGACCGGGGCGGGCGGATGTCACCGGGTGGCGGTGCTGGACTCGGACGGTACCTCTCGGGCCTCCGGGAGGAAGTTGCGCCGAATACCAAGTGTGGCGTCGGTCAGCCGGATCGATTCGGCAGCATCGACGATCGTTCCGGTCACGGCGCGGATGGCATCAATGTTCTCGGGAATGACGATGGCCTGGTTGTCGACGGTGTAGCTGTAGTACAGCTCGGTACCGTCGACGGTGAGGATGTCTTCCCACAGGGCGACCTCGTACATGTCACCGCGAGGTCGCCCGAGATCGCGCATCAATTCGATCGTGCTGTTGGGGGCGACCACGCCGTCCGACTCGCGGACGAAGGCGATTCGCGAACAAGCCCTCAGTGCCTCGAGCACGTCGTCGCGGGCGACCGAACGGGTCAGCTCTACCACCCAATAGTGCAGATGGTTCTGGGTGTGCGCGCCTTTGGCGGCCATGGTGACGACATCGAGGTCCGGATCGACACTTTGTGCGTCGGGCCCTTGGTGGCTGGGAATCTTGCGTTCGGGAACGATCGTATTCATGATCCCGGAGTGATCGGACTCCCACGGGTCGGTAGCCCGACGAATCAGGACGCCCCGCGCCTTGGCGAGCAGTCCCGTATTCTTCAGGGCCGTCAAGGTCCGCACCGTGGACGTGGTGTTGCACGAGACCACCCGGGTGGTGTCCCGGCCCACAGCAGCAGCGAAATTTGCGTGTGCGACGAAGGAGTGGCCGGTGAGGGTATGTTTTTCGCCGCCCTGGAAGATGGCTTTGACACCCCGGCTCCGGTAGTGCTCGAGGTTTTCGGCACCAATTCCGGCCGGGGTACAGTCTACGACGACGTCGATCGCATTCAGCAGGTCGGGCAGTCCGCCCGCCACCGAAATCCCCGCCGCAGACATCTGCGCTGAGGATTCCGGCGTGGATGCGTAGAGGGGTATTCCATTGCCTGCCGCTGTCGCGACCCGGTAGTCGGAGAGCACGTCGCTGACGCCGATCAGGTCCATGTCCGGCTGGAGCCGTACTGCATCGGCGACGCGTTTGCCGATGACTCCGTATCCGTTGATGCCCACGCGCATCTTCTTCGCCATGTCCTGCCCCTTCGCATTTGGAGGTGTTCGGGATGATGTCTTGGACGTTCCGGGCGACGGTGAGGATGACCGATGTTGCCGGATCGTTGCCCTACCGGTGCCGTCGTCGACGGGTACGCCCAGTCCGGAGACCGTCGGCGCCGCGAGAACCGCGCGGATCGGAACCGGGGCTCGGGCCGGAGAACCTATTGCGGATGGCCTCGGCACTCATTACTGCGCCGAGGGTGCGGACCAGCGCGGCTGCCACGAGGGCGACTACGAGCCGACGTCCCGTCGTCTCGAGGCGGGCGACGAAGGGTTCGAGTTCGGCAGCGCGCAGGTGCACTTCAGGTCCGCCGGCATCGAGCGTCTCCCGCAGCCGCCGGAGCTGATCGGGAAGTTCCGCCACGACATCGAGAACGTCGAATCCTGCCTGCCGAAACCTGCTCGCCAGGACCTCAGGCGAATAACGAGCGGATGCCAGGCGCCGTGCGTACGGGTCGAGGAGCTCGGCAAGCTGGAACTGTGGATCGAGTTCGACACCCAGGCCTTCGACCATGATCAGCATCTTCGACAACAGCGCCAGGTCCGACGGAATCTGGACGTGGTGCCGGCGGACCACCGTCAGCACATCTTGGATCAGCGCCCCGAGGGAAATCTGTCCCAGTTCGCGCCCAGCGTAGCGGTCGAGCAATGGAGCCAGATCCGTGGCGAGAGCGGGCACATCTACCCGGCCCCGGCCGGACGAGAGCCCGGTCAGGGCCGCAGCCACCCGGCGGGGTTGCTGACCGGCCAACGCGATGAGCAGCGCGCCGAGCTTCTCACGCAGCTGCGCATCGACTTCCCCCACCATGCCGAAGTCGATCAACCCGATGCGGCCGCCGGGCTCGATGAAAAAGTTGCCCGGATGGGGGTCGGCGTGGAAGAACCCGTCCTCGAAAACCATCTTCGCGGCCACCCAGGCCGCGTGGTGCGCCAGCGTCGACCGATCGATGCCGGCCGCGTCGAGGGCCTGCACGTCATCGATCTTGATTCCCCTGATCCGCTCGATTGTCAGGACACGAGAAGTGGTGGTGTCCCAGTAGATGCGCGGGATGCGGATCGTGGCAGAGGAGGCGAAGTTGGCGGCAAAGCGTTCGGCGTTGCGGCCTTCGTGGAGGTAGTCCAGTTCCGCGCGCAATGTCCGGGCGAACTCTTCGGCGATGCCCACCAGGTCGTAGTCTGCGGCTGCCTCCCAACGCCGTTGGGCCCGGGCGGCGAGGTTGTGGAGGATCTCCAGGTCCTGCTCGATCTGTTCGACCACATTCGGCCGGCGGACCTTGACCACCACCTCGGTGCCGTCGGCCAGGGTCGCAGCATGAGCCTGACCCAGGGAAGCGCTGGCCAAGGGTTGCAGATCGAACGAGGCAAAGACCTCCGACGGAGCGGCTCCGAGGTCGTGGGTGACGAGGCTGGTGATGAGGGGACCGGGAACCGGAGGGGCGGCGTCCTGCAGGACGGCCAACTCTCTCCGGTACGGTTCCGGCAGCAGATCCGGACGGGTGGACAGGACCTGCCCCAGTTTGACGAACGTCGGACCGAGTTGTTCGAGAGCCAACCGTAGGTGCTCGGGATTCGAATAGGGCTGGTCACGGCGCGCATGCCCGAGCAGTCCACGGTGCAGGGGCAGCCACCTCTGCAGACCGGCGACACCGATCAAGAATCCGAATCCGTGACGGGCGAAGGTCTCGGCGATCTGTCGGTACCGCTCGGCATGGGACACGGTCTACCCCTTCGCCTGCGGCGGTGCAGAAGACGGCGCACCCTCCGACGGTGCCGACTGCAGAGGGACATCCCAGAGCTCGCCGGCGGCAAGGGTCTTCTCGATGCCCTCGACGCACAGACGGACCGGCGCCGCCGAGCACGGGTACAGGACAATCCGTGCCCGGTGTTGGGTCAGTTCGATACTCATCGGCTGGCCGCGATAACTGAGCCGGAACGACGCCGCCGTCAATTCGGCAGGAAGCACCGGGTGCAGCCACAGCGCGTCCTGCCGGGTTTCCACACCGCCGTAACAGCGCATCACCATGTCGGCGGTGCCGGCCATGGCCCCGATATGGACACCTTCCCGTGTGGTTCCCCCCTGGGTATCGGCCAGGTCCGCCTCCAATGCCTGGATGAACAGCGTCCACGACGGGGCCCGGTCGGTGCGGGCGAGCACCCAGCCGTGGGCCAGTCGACTCAAGGTCGAACCGTGGCTGGTGCGGGCAAGGTAGTACGCGACCGTACGGGGAATCATCTCCGCGGGAAGCTCATAGCCGAGACGGGCGAACAGGGCGCGCAGTTCTTCGGCGGAGAACAGGTAGAACAACATCAGCACGTCGGCCTGCTTGGACAGCCTGTACCGGTTGGTGCTGTCCCCTTCGGCCTGCAGGATCAAATCCAACCGACCGATGTTGCCGTACCGGCCGCGGTAGGCGTCCCAGTCGAATTCCAGCAGCGCGTCGTAGCCCTCGAACTGGCTGATCACCCCGTCGTGGAACGGGATCCGCAGTCGGCGGCTGAGCCGCTCCCAGCGGGCGGGTTCCTGCGCGCCGAGTCGTAGGCGGCGCCACAGGGGATCGCAGTCGTGACAGGCCAAGCGGGTCACCGCCTCCTCCGCCCGCGCCAGGACCCAGGCGGCGAGTACGTTCGTGTAGGCGTTGTTGCGCAGTCCTGTCCCCGGCGCATCGGGGTAGCCGTCGTGATATTCGTCCGGTCCCATCACCCCGCAGATGTCGAATCGATCGTCCGCCGGGTCGTACACGGCCATGCTGCTGAACAACCGAGCGACCTCGACGAGAATCTCGGCTCCGTAGTCGATGAGGAAACCCAGGTCCGCGGTGGCCTGATAGTACTGCCATACGCTGTAGGCGACGGCCAGACCGACGTGCCGTTGCCGACGAGAATTGTCGGGCATCCACCTTCCGTTGCGGACATTGAACAACTGGGTCGGCGTCTCCTCCCGGCCGTCACTGCCGGATTGCCAAGGGAACATCGCCCCGTCCAGTCCCTCCGCCCGGGCGGCAGCGCGGGCGGAGTCCAGGCGTCGATACCGATACAGCAGGAACGACCGGGTCAATTCGGGGCGGCGCAAACTCAGCATGGGGTAGACGAACATCTCGTCCCAGAAGATGTGGCCACGGTAGCCCTCCCCGTGCAGTCCTCGCGCCGGCAAGCCGGCATCGAGATCCGGCCCCGCTGCGGCGACGGTCTGCAGCACGTGGAAGATGTGCAGATTCAACGCCAGCGACTGCTGCGGCGCGGCCCGCAGTTCGATGCCGAACCGATCCCACAACTGTTGCCATGCCAGAGTGTGGGCATCGAGCAGGTCGGCGAAGAGCGGCGCCCGGGCGATCCTGTCCTCTGCGGCGAGGGCGGCGGTCGAGATCGCCGCATCCCGCGAGGTTGCCACCGCGGCGATTTTTTCCACCGTCACCGGTGTGCCCGGCGCGAGGTGCACGGTGAGAATGTGCCCGGCATAGGCCGAATCCAGCACCGGCCGACGGTGGCTCACCGCCTCGGTAGCACGGACACGGGTCCGTACCGCGGTGGCGATACGGACCAGGGACTGGCTGGTCGATACTTCCGCCAGCACCGTGTCCGAGGCAATCTGCGTTGTTGCGACAGGGACCAGATGGTGGTGATCGAGTGCGTGGTCTGCTGTCACGTTGCGGTTGGCCACCGCCGCGTTCACCGCGGACTCGACGACGAGTGCCCCCGACCAATTGTCGGAGTCGACGGTGACCTCCAGTGCGGCCAGGTGCGGTTCGGTCAGAGACTGGAACTGACGTGAGGTGATCTGCAGAACACGACCGACGCTGTCACGATACCGAGTGATACGGGTCAGAACCCCCGTACGGATGTCGAGTTCCTGACGATGGGAGACCATTTCCCGGCCTCCCGGATGGAGTACGGCACCGTCCGCGCACCGAACGGTCAGGTAGGTCCAGTCGGGCGCGTTGACCAGATGTTCGGTCTCCACGGTGCGTCCCTCGAGTACGGTGCCGAGCCGATTGTAGATTCCGGCCAGGTACGTCCCGGGGTAGTGGACGCCATCGGCGGTGCTGCCGAGAACAGCTCCGCGGGTAGCCCAGTACCCGTTCCCGAGGGTGCACAGTGCTTCCCGGGTCGCCTCCTGAGCAGGATCGAATCGATCGTAGACAAGAGCCCACCCGTCCTGCGGCGCGGGCATCGCTCCGCCGCACCAGCGCTCTACTCGCCCCCGCTCCGACGCCGCGGTGGAATCCGTCAACGGTACCTGGCGGAGATCGGCGACCACCGCGTCCGCCCCGGCCGCGGTCAACTGGGGACCGATTCCGGTTCGGTCGACGCCTACTACCCACCCGAATCCACCCTTGACGGCGGCGCTGACCCCGGCCGGAGCATCTTCGAAGACCACAGCGTCGGCCGGCGAAACTGCGAGTCGGCGAGCAGCCTCGACGAACATGGCCGGATCCGGTTTGCTGGCCAAGGACAGACGCACCGCGTCGATCCCGTCGACACGTACGTCGAACAGATACGCCACCCCGGCCGCATCGAGTACAGTCTGGCTGTTGCGGCTCGAAGTCACCAGGGCGGTAGGCACACCCATCGCCCTAAGCTCAATGAGCAGCTCTCTCGCATCGGGGAAGACCGACACACCCGTGTCGGTGAGCGTGTCGGCGAAGATCTGCTGTTTTCGTGCAGCCAATCCTCGAATGGTCATCCGGCCCGGTGTGTCGTCGAGGGTGCCGGTGGGCACCTCGAGTCCGCGGGCGTCGAGGAACGTCCGGATTCCGTCCTCTCGGGCACGGCCGTCCACGTATGCGCGATAATCGCGGTCCGTATCGAAGGGTTCCTGTCCAGGATCGAGCTCAGTGAGGACTTGGTCGAACAGGGCCTTCCAGGCGGCGGCATGCACCGTGGCGGTGTCGGTGATCACCCCGTCCATGTCGAAGATCACCGCGCCGTAACCGTTGCGCGTACGCCCGGTAGAGACCGGGAGGTGTTCGAGGTGCATCAGTTGCCCCTCCGTGCGCTGCCTAAGGTCCCGACTCGCGGCCGCAAGCCGCTGGCAGCGGCATCGATCCGGTGGTCGGAAAGGCCTTGGTGGCGATGCTCGTGCGGACCACTGCTCCTACAAGCACTCTGCGGGTAGGCCCGATGCGCGCACCGCGACCGGTCGGCGCCGCTTCGCAAGGTCGTCGTCGTGGCGGCACGTACGGCGAATGCCGTCGGATTCATACCGGTCGAGTGTAGCCGTGCAAGGAGTATCGGTGTCCTGAGGAGAAGGGCATGCGGCGGTGTCCGGGACTGCGTCCTTTCGACCGCCGCGACTGTGGCGCCCGGGGCGGTGTCATAGCCGGACCGGCGTAGCATCGTAATGTGGTCCTCTTCTACGAGGTTCTGCTTGTCCTGACTGCCGGGTTGATCATGTGGTTCTCGGTATATGTTCTTTACCGGCTGATCACCGATGAGTCGAACCGCAGGCACCGATAAGTTGCGAGCCCATACGCCGTCGACACCCTTTTGATTCCGACGTCGTTGTCCCGCTTCGGGCGTCCGAGCTGCTGTCCCGGCCAGCCGGTTCGGACGCCCAGGTCGTGTTCTCCGTGGGCGAATGAGAGACTCTGCGGGACGACCCCCTGCCGGGGTATTCAGTCGGGCTGGCACAGGTGCAACGACGGAGGTGAGAGCATCGACGGAAGAGCTCCGCTCACCCAAGCCCCTGCGGATGCTGTGGATCACGACCGCCTGGGGCGCGTGTTTCCTGGGCATCCGGTGGGGGCTCGAGTACGCGCCGATCCTCTGGTTCGCCGCCTTGCGCGCGGTACTGGCCGGGGTCGCACTGCTCGTGTTGTGTGTCCTCCAGCATCGACCGATGCCGCGAGGGAGGCATGCGTGGTTGCTGATCGTTGTGCTGGGCGGGGTGAACGTCACGGTCGCGTTCGCGGCGATGTTCGGGGGAGTGGCCGGCCTGTCCACCGGTACGGCAGCGGTATTGGCCAATGCCCAACCGCTGCTGATCGTGTTGCCGGCTTGGTGGTGGTACGGGGAAGCGGTCTCATGGCGTACGGTCATCGCCTTGATCGTGGGATTCGTCGGTCTGGTTCTGTTGGCAGCTCCCGGCGGCCAAGGCGCGTTGCTCGCCTTGTTCTCGGCGGTAGCGATCACCGCCGGGACGTTGCTGTCCCGCCGCCTGGTCGGGCTCGACGTCGTTGCCGCCAGTGGATGGCATTTCGTCCTCGGCGGCGTGGGGCTGATCGGGTGGGCGGCGGCAGTCGAAGGTGCTCCCACGATCGCGTGGTCCCCCGGTTTCCTTGGGGTACTGATCGCGCTTTCGCTCGTCGGCACTGCAGCGGCCTTTGTGGGATGGTTCGTCGAGAGCCAGCACTGTCGCCTCGACGCCCTCACCGCCTGGACGTTCTTGGTGCCGGTGATCGGAGTTGTGCTGGCGGCCGTCGTCTTGGGCGAGCGACCGACCAGATGGACCGCTTTCGGATTGGCCGTGGTGTTGGTCTCCTTGTGGACCATCCTGCAACCTCGCCGTGGTGTCCAGAAAGTGGGCACAGTGGAAGCGGACGAAAAATCCTGAGGCCCATGCCTCTCAGTCGTTGCATCGTAAGGAATTCCGCCCAGGAGGCATGGGAGGTCGTGGGTCGTCCCAGACAGGTGGAAGACGGCTGCACCCTTGTCGGGTTCGGATCGCAGTGGTGCTGCGGAGTGCCGCCTCTCTCTGTCGTCGACAGTACGCAAACCGTCCACCACCGCTGGAAACGGTCCGACGGATAGTAGATGTTCGACGGGCACGCGTGGTATTGCATGCAGATCGGTGTCGGCAGTATGGCGAGGAGCCTCCCCCGTCGCGGTTACCGGCGCTGGTAGCGCAGGTGCTGCGGTACGAGCACGATTACGGAATACGGTACGACGCCGACTCGCTCGGTATCGGTACTGGTCACGACTCGACGGTTCGCACAGCGCCACACATGACGGGATCATTTCTCGCCGTGGCCCCCGAATGCACGGCGCAGGGCCGACAGTGCTCGGTGGCTGTAGTGGTCGCCGCGCTGCGAACTGAACCGTTCGTACAGCGCAACGGTGATCACGGAGGCGGGAACTCCTTCGTCGACCGCCGTCTGCACAACCCACCGTCCCTCCCCGGAGTCGCCGACCTTTCCGGTGTAGTCCGACAGTGTCGGATCTGCATGCAGTACACCGGCCAAGAGGTCGAGCAACCACGAGGTGAGCACACTCCCACGCCGCCACACCTCGGTGATCTCGGCGATGTCGAACTCGTATCGGTAGCCCGCGGAATCGGCCAGTGGTGCTGTCCCGGCATCACCGTCTCGGAGGCGAGCTCCGACAGCGGCGTGGTGCAAGATGGACAGCCCTTCCGCCAAGGCAGCCATTTGACCGTATTCGATGCCGTTGTGGACCATCTTCACGAAGTGCCCGGCCCCGGCAGAACCGCAATGCAGGTATCCCTGTTCGGCCGGAGAGGCAGTGCCGTTGCGGCCCGCGGTACGCGGGGCGGTGTCGACTCCGGGTGCCAACGCTTGGAATACCGGTTCGAGCCGTTCGACTGCGAAAGTGTCGCCGCCGATCATCAAGCAGTAGCCCCGGTCGAGTCCGTGCACGCCCCCGCTGGTGCCGACGTCGAGATAGTGGATGCCACGTTCGGCGAGTCGGGAGGCTCGGGCGGCGTCGTCACGATGATGGGAGTTTCCTCCGTCGACGAGGGTGTCGTCGAAATCCATGCTGGCGGCAAGCTGCTCGACGACGTCGCCGGTCACCGCGGCGGGGACCATGACCCAGACCGTTCGTGGCGGCTCCAGCCGGGCGATCAGGTCGGCCGGTGAGGTCGCTGCTACTGCGCCCTCCCGCTCGAGAGCCACCGTCGCGGTGGGTTCGCGGTCGTACACCACGCAGTGGTGTCCGGCTCGCAGCAGTCGGCGCACCATGTCCCCACCCATTCGGCCGACACCGACCATCCCGATCTGCATCGTCTCCGTCCTTTCTGTTCGAACACGGGTCGGCCGCCGGGCAGCAGCTCCCGTCACAGTGCACGGTGTGGTCACCCCCGTGACGTTGTCTACGGGGCGGCCGACGGGCCCGGTCGTGGTCGCACAATCAAGACCGGACAGGGGGCATGATGAGCGATCTGATTGGACACGGATCCGAGTAGCAGTGCGCTCACTCCTTCGTACCCGTGGGAGCCCACCACCAGCAGGTCTGCGTCTCGGGAGGCGTTGATCAGTACCGAGGCGGGCGGCCCCTCGTGTACCTCCGTCGTGACGGTCACACCTTCGAGATGTACACCTATCAGCGTTCTGCGCTGGATCTGGTGTGCGGTTCGCTCGACGGATTCGAGTTCCTGGGCCATTCCTTTCAGACCGAGTGCTGTGGCCGGAAACTGCCATGCGGTCACCACCTTGACGTGGCCGTGTCGTAGACGAGCCTCCGTGATGGCCCATTCGAGTGCACGATGGGACTGTGGTGAACCATCTACGCCTACCACGACCTGAAAAGCAGCATTGTTGTTCATGTCGGTTTCTCTCTTGTCGATTCGGTCGATCAAGAAGACATGCAGCGTTTGGATCCCGCGTCGGCGAGCGATTTCCGCGCTCTACCGGGCTGCCACCTCACGTAGCGAGCACGAGGAACGGAGCCACACAAGTCACTGTCGCGCTCGCTACACCGGGGAGGAGGCAACACCGAAGGACTGGATCAAGGCTTCGGCGGTAACGTGCGGTGCAGGGCCTCGAGACGTTGCCGGTACTCGTCCGCATCGATCTCGCCTCGAGCCAGCCGCAGGCCGAGGACCTGTTCCGCCGTGGGCTCTGCGGTGGGTGGGATCGGCCCGGAATTGGAGCCAAGAGATCGCACCAGGGCGACCACGGCGAAGATCACCAATGCCCAGAACCCGACCATGCCGATGATCATGAGGACATATCCCCAACCGCTCACGTTGTGGTCGTACCAGAACATCATGGTCTGCCTCCTCGAATCGTGTGCCCTGCAGCTTCGCTGCGGTACCCAGGGGTGATGCGCCAACGGGATACAGTTGCCGATGCCGGCGTCTGCTCGACGATCCGGATCGGCGGCGAGTGCGCTCGCCCGCCTCGCGTGGCAGTCGAGTCACGGAGCGGGGCCGTTCCAGACGGGAAACCAGCGCTGCAGATCCCGTTCGATCGGGAGGTCACCGGCGAGGACGGCCCGGGTCTGCAGCTCGAGTGCTGTATCGCGCCGTCGGTTCCCGACCGGGGCGAAGGGGTAGACGGTGCCGCGCTTGAACAGGTATACCAGTCCCAATCGCCTTGGGCCGGAGGAACTCTCGGTATCCGCGTCGGCCGCTGCGGTGAAGGCGACGACAGTGCACAGCAGGGAGGGCCCGAATCCGGCGTCGGCGAGGGTGGCGTTGATCGCGTGCAGGGCCGTCACCAGGGTAGGCAGATCGACGACCGACTGGCGGGCGGTGATCCAGGTATAGCCGAATTCGTCAGCGGTGACCGACACGTTCAGACCCGGATCGAGATGCAGTAAGTCCAGAATCTCGTCCTGCGAGTGCTGCGCTGCGGCGCCCTCGGCCGGTTTGAACGCCACCGCCCCGACTCCAGTAGGAGCAAACCCCAGCGACGCCTCGAGAGTGTAGGCGGCACCGGGAAGGGCGAAGAGCACGTCGAGATTCGGCTGCACCGGCTCACTGCGACCGAACAATGCCCGCAGAAACCCCATCGTCAGGCCCCTTCCCCCAACTGCGTGCTCAGCGTCGCCAGTTGATCGAGCCGACGTTCCAGGGACGGGTGGGTGGACAGCACATGCGCCACACTGGTCTGCACCCCCAAGGCCGGGGCGAAGAAGAAGGCACTGAAGGCCTGGGCAGCGCGCAGATCGCGAGTGGGAATCCGAGCGATCTCGCCACTGACCTTGGTCAGGGCCGAGGCCAGCGCAGACGGACGCCCGGTGAGGATCGCCCCGGCGCGGTCGGCGGCGAGTTCGCGGTACCGCGACAACGCCCGGATCAGTAGGTAGCTCAAGGCGTAGACCACGGCGGAGACCGCCATGACGGCCAGGACGATCACGACGAAGTTGGCCCCGTCCCGTCGATCCCGGCCACCACCGAACATGCTGGAATACAACATCGTCCGTGCCAGCAGCCCGGACAACACACCCAGGAACGACGCAACGGTCATGACCACCACGTCGCGGTGCGCCACGTGGGACAGCTCGTGCGAGAGCACGCCTTCGAGTTCGTCGGTATCGAGCCGGCGCGTCAAACCGGTGGTGACGCAGAGCACCGCCCGTTTGCTGCTGCGCCCGGCGGCGAAGGCGTTGGGCAATTCCATGTCCGACACCGCGATCTGGGGTTTGGGCATGTCCGCCAGCGAACACAGGCGATCGACGATCCCGTGCAGTTGTGGTTCCTCCTCGGCAGTGACGATATGCGCGTGCATGCCGTACAGGGCGATGCGATCGGAGAACCAGAACTGGGCCAGCAGCAAGCCTCCCACGATCACCACGATGAGGACCATCGACTTGATCAGTACGACGAGCGCGGCCACGAAAGCCACGTACACCAATCCGAGCAGAAACATGGTCAGCGCCATCCGCGCGGTGAGCTGACGGTCCGGCCGGAACCGCGTGCGCATGACACTCACCCAGGAATCAGACCGTCGTCACCGAGCAGGGCACGGACCTCGGCGGGATCGGAGTCGGCCCTCGGCACGATCAGTTCGGAGACAGTCAAGACGTCGTCGGCGACCGGGCTCCCGGACCGACGCACCGCTGCGAGCAGATCCAGCAGAGCCGAGGAGAAATCGGCGGTGTCGTCGGACTCCAACGCAGCCATCAACCGGTCGTCGAGTGCATTGAGGTCATCGAGATGCGCGTCGGCAACCTCGTACTGTCCTTCCCCGAGAATGCGGATGATCATGAGAAGCTGTCCTTCCTCTGGGCGCGGGGTCTTCAGGCCTCTACGCGCGGGGGTCTTCCGCTGAAGACGTTCGTGAACCTTGCTCCAAGGAGGCCGGGGCGTTCAGATCGGCCTTGAGTTGGGCAAGCTGATTACCGATGTCGCCAGGGGAGCCGGTGCCCGCGTCGAGTGCCGCCTGGATGTCGTCGCGCCGACCCAGCGGGATCGAGGCATCCTCGAGGGCCCCCGACGCCATCAGTTCGTCCAGCGCCTGGGACCGAGCGGCCATCTGTGCGGTTTTGTCCTCGGCGCGTTGGACGGCCAACCCGACATCGCCCATCTCCTCGGAGATCCCGGTGACCGCTTCACCGATGCGACTTTGCGCCTCGGCGGCGGTGTAGCTGGCCTTGATCGTCTCCTTACGGGTGCGGAAGGCCTCGATCTTGGCCTGCAGCCGCTGGGCGGCGGCAGTGAGCTTGTTTTCCTCACCTTCGAGTGCGTCCCGCTGAGGTTGCAGTTGCTGGATCTGTTCCACTGCCGCAGCGCGACGGGTCAGGGCCTCGCGGGCCAAGTCGTCGCGTCCCGCGGTGACAGCCTGAACCGCCTGAGACTGGAGCCGATCGGCGGACTGCTGCAGTTGGTCGATCTGCAGTTCCAGCCGTTTACGGCTGGTCGCCACGTCCGCCAGGCCGCGACGAACTTGAGCGAGCAGTTCGGTCTGGCGCTGGTAGGAGTAGTCGAGAACCTCCCGGGGGTCTTCGGCACGATCGAGAGCTTTGTTCGCCTTGACCCGGAACAGCAAGGCCAAACGCTGCGCGAGGCTCATGAGGCACGCTTCCTTTCTCCGATGCTCAGGTCCGTTGGCTTGCGTAGCTCTGGACGTGGCGACTGTTTCTCCAGCGCCGCCCTGCGAAGAGAGTCAGCGGATGGCTTGGTCACCAGGGTGCGCTGTGGTGGTGAGGATTGGAATGTGTTCTTGTGAAGATCGGCTCAAGAATGGCGAACGGTGGTGGACAGAACCGCACGAGGTGCCCCGGGGCGGCCACCGCGCCCGCTGCACGTGCCCGTTCCGCGGGTACACGCGGTGAGTGATGCGAACGCGGGCCGGCCGGGCCCTGCTCCGTGAACGGCAGGTACGCCGAGAGCAGCCGACCGTCCTGGCCCCTCACCGCCAGGACGAATATGGCATCGACCTACTGGATCGACATGGGATCGATTCCCCTGCAGACGGTGCCATCGGCCCAGTCCGCCGCGGCCGGTTATCCGGAAACCGAGACCGGTTCCCCAACCGGGGCGGTGAGCCGTCCGGTGCGGTCGAGCAAGTGCAACGCGGCCGCGCAGGCGGCGCCGATCGCGGTGAGCAGCACCCAGATCAACCAACTCACGCCGGAATCGGAGAGCAACCCGAACACCGCCCCGGTGCCGAGGTTGCCCAGCAGGATCCCGACCCCGACCACGGTGTTGTAGAAGCCGTAGTGGGTGGCGACGAGCCGGTCCCCCGAAAGTGCGACCACGGTGTCCATCTCGAAGGGAAACACCGCCGCTGTGCCGATGGCCAGGACCGCCGCCGCCACCAACAGCGCCGCGGCACCGGCCCACCGGGCTCCGCTCGGCGGATCGGAGACCGCGACCAGCGGGACGAACGCCGCCGCCATGATCGTCATGCCGACGACGAGGCTGCGCCCGGATCCCCATCGGTTGGAGAACCAGGAGGTGATGCGCAGCTGGCCGGCAATGGCGACCATGCCGGAGACCACGAACAACGCCGACACCAACGCCGTGCCGGACGAGCCGTTCGGGACCAGGCCACCGACTTGCAGCGGCAGCGCCAGATACACCTGGAAGGACAACACGTACGAGCCGATCATCGCCAGCGCGAACAGGACGAACGGCCGGTTGGCGAGGACGACCTTCCAGTCGTCGAACACCGTGGTGCGCGGCCCGGACTTCGCGGCGGCGTGGGCCGGCAGCGCCCGGATCTGCGCGAGGGTGAGCAGGCCGAAGACCGCAGCCGCCACCACGGCGGTGATGCGGAAATCCACCGCCGTCAGCGCCAATCCCACCAGCGGGCCGAGCAGGATACCGGCTTGGTAGAAGACATTGAACACCGCGAAGGCCTCCACCCGGCGGGGCCCGGCGTCGGCGGCGAGGTAGGCCCGCACGGCAGGGTTGAACAACGCGCCGGCGAATCCGGTGGCCGCCGAGGCGACCAGGACGGCCGGCAGCGAGTCGACGGCGGCCAGAAGGGCGAACCCGGCGGTGCGCAGCAGACAGCCGGCGACGATGAGCGGCTTGTAGCCGAGCCGGTCGGCCAGGGTGCCGCCGAGCAGGAACATCCCTTGCTGGGAAAAGTTGCGCACGCCGAGCACCAGCCCGATCGCCCACGCCGCCAGTCCCAGCGGGCCGGCCAGGTAGGTGGCCAGGTACGGCATCAGCATGTAGAAGCCGATGTTGATGGAGAACTGGTTGACCATCAACACCTGGCTGGGCCGATCGAAGCTGCGGAAGCGGGCTACGAGGTTGTTCATGCCCGCTCCTGCGTGGGGGCGACGACGGTGGTGCAGCGGGTCCACGAGCGGACGACGCGGTCGGTGGGGTGCTCGACGGTGGTCGGGTCGGTCGGTGGTGTCGCCTCGAGCAGTCCGTGGGCGTCGCAGAATTCGTCGTTGTAGACGGTGTCGAAATAGCGCTGCGGTCCGTCAGGGAAGATCGCCGCGATTCGGGTGTCGGGTGTGTGGGTGCGGGCGATCCACCCCGCCGCCAGGGCCACTGCGCCGACACTCCAGCCGCCGCTGGCGTGATGGGTCGCCGCCAGGGTCCGACACGACCAGACCGCCTCGTGGGGAGCGACCCAGTGCACCTCGTCGAAGGCGCCGTAGTCGATGTTCGCCGGATGGATGCTCGAGCCCAGCCCGCGCATCAGCCGCGGGGCGGCGGGCTGGCCGAAGATGACGGACCCGACGGTGTCGACGCCCACCAGTTTCAGCTCGGGGCAGAACCGGCGCAGTACCCGGGCGATGCCGGCCGAGTGGCCACCGGTGCCGACCGAACACACGAGGACGTCGATGTGGCCCAGCTGGGCGAGCAGCTCGAGAGCGAGCGACTGGTAAGCATCGACGTTGTCCGGGTTGCTGTACTGGTCCGGGCACCACGAACCGGGGTGGGTCCCGAGCAGTTCCCGGACTCGGTCTCGGCGGGCTTGTTGCCAGCCGCCGGTCGGGTGCGGCTCGGTGACCAGCTCGACGTCGGCACCGTAGGCGGCGAGCATGCGGTGAATGATCGGTTCCAGGCCGGGATCGGTGACCACGGTGACCGGGTGATGATGGACGATGCCGGCCAATGCGAGCCCGAGGCCGAGGGTGCCGCTGCTCGATTCGATGATGCGGGCGCCGGGGGTCAGCTCGCCGCGAGCACGGGCGCGTTCGACCATGTGCAGGGCGGGGCGGTCCTTCATGCCCCCGGGATTGGTTCCTTCGAGCTTGGCCCAGAATCCGGTGTTTCCGTCGGCGAAAGGCTGGCCGATCCACAGCACCGGGGTGTTGCCGACCATGGTGTTCGGTTGGGGACAGCGCGGGGCGGGGGTCAGCAGGGGGGCGGAAGAGAGCGGACGGGGCGGGGTGATGGAAAGGGCACTGTTCATCAATGGCGCATTTCTGTGGGCCTGTATGTGTACAGGTGTGAATAGGGCAGCAGGGGCCCGGCCATCGAGGGGTCTCGATGGCCGTTGTGCTGCCGATCAGCACCTGTCGATACAGAGCTCGCGCAGGATCGCCCGGCCCCGGTGAGGGGGTGAGGGTGCCGCCGGTGGGGCCCGCAACCCGACGGGGGCCTGTCGCAATGCCACCAGTACCAGCATCATCACGGCGACGCCGGTGACCACCGCTATCGGGCGGAGTGGGCTGTCCGGCCGCGGTACGACGAACAACTTCTCCTGGTGGTGTCCGAGGGGGGATACACCGTCGCCGACGTGGGCATGACCGGCCGCCGATTCGTCGCCTGATTGCCCGGTAACGGCCACGACGTGGGATCGGTCGAGGTGATGGCTTTCGGCTACGGCGAAACCGCACGGCACCAGGGTGAAGCCGAGCACGTAGAGGGCGACGACGGCGGCGGCTGCCCGCAGACGCGGGAATGTCGCTCGGGCCCTCACAACTTCCCGACTGTAGCATCGCGCCCGCCCTCGCCTTCCGGGCTGCACGGCCTGCTGTCCTCGATGCCCGATTCCGCATGGGGCACTCCCGAGACCCATGACCGCTCCGGTGGGAGCGAGCACGACGCAAGGGTGATTACAGAGACTGAAGTGCCAAAAGTGAACTAGAGTTCCGGTGTGTCGACTTGACAAAAGCTCTCAAGTTGCTCGAAACGGACATTTCTATGGTTGGGGGAGTGGAATGCACCACACTCGCAGGCGCCGAGTGGCTGCCCTGGTTCTGGGGGTGTCGGCCTCGGGAGCGGTAGCGACCGCCCTGACGGGACCGGCGGACGCCGCTCCTGCACAGCCCGATCCGATCCGGCCCGGGCCGGTGGTCGAGGCGCTCGCGGATGCGCTGACCGTTACCGATACCGCCGATCCCGCGGTGCAGGTGGTCGACCCGGCCCGGTGGCAGACGGTAGCCAACATCGCCGCCGACAGCGTGCGCGCCGCCCGAGACCAGGACGCGCTCACCGGCACGGTAGCGGCACTGCAGTCGCTGGCCGGATGCGCAGGGCAGTGGAGAGCCGCTGCGGCCCCGGGCGCGAGCCTGCTGGCGGCGTGCGGCCCCGAGTTGTCCGGCCTGGGCCGTATCCTCGGCCCACGGCTGCTGGCCGCGTTGGTCGACGACCACGACGTCCCGCCGCCCCCTCGTGCTCCCGCCCCTCGGACCCCGGCTCCCGACAACGAGACGGTGCCGAACCGGGGAAACAACCCCACGGGAACGCCAACGCGGCCGCCCGAGGTGGCGACTGCGGAACCAGGTGTCCCCGAAGCTCCGGAACAGCACGACGGCACCCACTCCGAGCCGACCGGGGTGCCGGCCCGGCCCGAGGGCGCGGGTGCCGCGGCCACCACCGGACCCGGCCGGTTCGTCGCTCCGACGGCCGGGGTGATCACCTCCACCTTCGGCGATGCCCGCGGTCACGGCGGCATAGACATTGCCAACACCATGGGTGCCCCCATCGTCGCCGTCGCCGACGGGGAAGTCATCAGCGCCGGACCCGCGCAAGGCTACGGACTGTGGGTACGTATCCGCCACGACGACGGCACCGTGACCACCTACGGTCACAACAACACCAATCTGGTGACCATGGGACAACGGGTCAAAGCCGGGCAGAAGATCGCCACCGTCGGCGACCGGGGCAATTCGACCGGGCCCCACCTGCATTTCGAGGTCGAAGACCCGACCGGCGTCAAGGCCGATCCGGTGCAGTGGCTCGCCCAGCGCGGCGCCTCGGTCGTCGGTGTGGACTGACCGTCGGGAAAGAACGCCCGGCCCCGGGTGACGGACAGGTAACCGATCCGGCGTTTACCCGGGGCAGCAGCGATCACCGACACCGACGGTGAAGTCGCGTCGTGCTCGACCGTCCGGGTCCGCAAGACGGACCGCGCAGATCACGGCGCAGGGCACCACGGATCGGATAACAGGGTGGAAAACGATACGCATCCACTCGCTTCTCGCTACGGTCTTCTCCTTTACCTCCACGCCCCCGCCAGGGCGGGGTCGTGCCGTCACCGACAGCCGCGTGGGCGGTGGAGCCGAGCCGTGCCGACTCGACGTCACCGTTGCCGACACGGGTGCACGGTGCCGGGGTGGTCTCGCCTTTGCCGCCGCCCGCATATGCGGGCACCGCTCCGTCCGGGATGAATCCTGCGCCGCAGTACGAGCACTGCACCGAACATGCCGGCTGCTGCAGCAACCGCCATCCAGCCGGCCAGTAGCGACGCGATCACGTTCATGACACTGATACCGATGCTCGGGCCAGGACGGTTACACGCTCACCGATCGGCGATACGGAGGCACCGCCACAGTCACTCACCGGGCAACCGGCCGCATCGGCGACGGCGACGGCGATAGCCTGACGGCAAATCGGGGTGAGGCCCCTGCCCGCCGAGGACCATCGCGACGGCGGCCTTCGCCTCGGCGGCGCAGACATGCAGGGTCCGCAGTTCGAATAGCCCGTGGCCGAGTTCGTCATGGTGGTCTCTTTGGCGCGAGCGAAGAAAAATAGGGCCACCGCTGCGGAAGCACATGTCAAGAATACCCCGGCAGGTATGGGGGAAGGTCTGGCCTCGCCTGCGGTCGGTGGGCATGTCACCGGGTGGCACCCGTTGCGACAGTACCCACTTCAGGTAGACCGGCCGCCGACGGCCGAGTGATCAGCGGGCATCTACCACGCCGATCGGCGACGCGCAGACCGACGAGGTCAATATGGAGTTCGTCAAGTTGTCGGACACGTGGTCCCTGCTGCAGGCGGGAACGGTCCTCCTCCGACAACCCCGCGGCTGCTAAGCCTCAATGCACCGATCGGCTGATGTTGTCGTCGTGACTTCCTTTGCGCGCCTTCGGGAAGAGTGTGGAGATAGCTGACCGCCCGACCGCTCGTGTCGGGTTGTTCCACTGGATCTTTCGTGTCGTAGACGGGCAAGGACGAGCCGGTTAGCTGACGATCGGCCGGTTTCGCCCGAACACCGTGTCGAACAGGGTGTTCCACGCCGGTTCCCACGGCCAGCTCCGGGGTAGATGCAACGTCAACCGGCGTGCCGACGACGCGATACGTGCGGGAACCGACACGATGGTCCGCCGGATACTGCCTGTGGTCGCCTTGATCAGCTTCGGATCGCCGGTGACGGCGGCCGCGGCGCGGGTGAGGTTGAAGGCCATCACCGCGCAGACCAACCATGCAGCATTGGCGGTGAACCGAGACGACGGCAGGTGAGCGAGCGCGGAGTTCTTCAGGTCCGCGTGGACCTGCTCGATGATCGCGTGATGGCGGTGGAGCTTGTCGGCGGCGACGGTATCGAGATCGGTGGGGTCGGTGGTGGTGAAGAAGGCATGGAACCGCCAGACGTCGAACAACTCGCCTTGTCCCTGGTCCTTCTTCGGCCGCAGGTCAGGGATACGCCGTACGATCAACCGACCCGGAACCCGGCGGGCCTTCTTCTTCGAGGCGAACGCGGTGAACGGTATCTCCGCGACGTCGGCTGCCGAGATCCATCGTTCGGTGTCGTGGTCGTAGACCGCGTTGGTGTATTCGATCGGGGTCCACGCATCGTCGTCGATCGAGGCGATCGCGGTCTTGATAGGCGTGGTCAGGCGGACGGTGACCGAGACGTCGGCTCCGCCGCGCAGCGCAGCCGAGATGGTGGGATATCCGTAGAACGCCGAGTCGGCCCGCGCCAGCGGTGCCGGTGCGGCTGGCGCTGTGGTTCCCGCTGCTGGGTCGGTCGCTCGGCGCAGGTGCGCGACGGTGGACAGGGTGTCGGCGATCATCCGGGCTGCTCCACGCGCTGATCCGCAGGACCCTTTGCGTAGGCGTTGTCCGACGATCACCGGGGCTGCGGTGTCGGTGGTGACCGTGGTGATCAGCGCGTTCAGTCCGCGGACCCCGGAGTAGCCGTATCCGGAACCCTGTTTGCCGTGCCCGTGCACTTCGATGATCGAATCGTCGATGTCGACCAGCATCCGTCCGGTGTCGAAACCCGAGGCCAGTGGGGTATCGGTGGTCAGGGCGCACAGGAATCGGGAGGCGACGGCATCGAGTTGCCGGACGTGTCCGAAGGCGAAGGTGCGCAGGAACGACCCCAGCGTCGAGGGCGCGTACGGGCGGTCGAACAGTGTTCCCATCGCCCCGTGTCGTAGCAGGGCCATGTCGGCGATACTGTCAGCGCCGGCGACCATGCCCGCGACCAACGATCCGATCTTGGCTCCGGGGTGGGCGCCTTTGTCGGTGGGCAGGCTCAGATGCTGCTCGGTGAGGGTGAGCAGGCCGCCACTACGGGCCAAGGCCATGATCGGGACCAGTCCGGCGGTCGACACGAGATTCGCATCGTCGAACCTCGCGGCGGTGACGGGGCGGGTGTGAGAGAGTTGCATCTGCGAGATGCCCTTCGTGGTGGCCGAATTGTTTCTGTGAGAAGTTCAATTCTTTCACTACGACAGGGCATTTCGTTGTTACGACGCGCTGGTTATCTCCGCCGGTTCGGTGCATCCAGGCTAAGGTGTTGACACCAGCTCCTATGCGGCGGTGGCCGGCATAGCCAATCGCTGCTCCCGTTGCTTATGGCCGACCATGACCCACAACATCACCGCGTCTCGCAGTTTCGACGAAACCAATCCTGCCTCGTTGCTGGCGGAAACGTAAGATCGTGTATCCGACTGTGCGCGACGCGGTGCAGAAGCACCACCCCAGGTCAACGCCACCAGCAAGGACACAGCCCGGGCACTGTTCGCTGCCGCCGACGCTGCCGGATTGATCGCTGGGACGGTCCCGGCTTGAACGAGTCTGAAGCCTGAACGAGCCTGAACGTGTGTTCCCGCCTGATATGCGGCGCCGGCGTCATGATATCGCGCAGCCCGCCGTTCAGTTCAAAAATGCTGTACTACAACATAATAGATGGATAATCGTGCTTATCCACTTCTTCTGGATTCGGCCGGGTCTCCACACGTTGTGCACGAGTGTGTCACTGTCCCGCGCTTCATCACGGGCGTGGTGGGCTGGGGCTCCTCGTGCGGTTATTGGATGGTCCATCCGCCGTCGGCTATGTACACCGCGCCGTGGCGGTCGCCGCCGCCCCGCGGGCATCGCGTATCGGGTAGCGAGAAGGAGTATGCGCGCAGTTCAGGGAGCATTTCTCTGCGAACTGAGGGGGAGGTGAGCGTGGCGATTTCTGCCGCCGCGGTCACCTCCCTCGCGCGCGTTCCGGTTACGGCTTCCCGGTGTAGAGGGAATCGTCGGCCGTCCTGCGGGCACTCACCCAGGTCGGATCGAGGACGTTCTCGATCCGCTCGTGTCGTGATTCGTCGAATACTACGATACGTTCTGCGATGCGCCACTGGCTGTTTCGTTTCTCGAACCGGTCGACGTATCGGCACTTGATGGTGGTCAGCATCTGAGTCGACTCGCCGTCGGCCGGTGCCTGGCGCAGGTAGCACAGGCAGTAGGATTCGACGTTCGCGGTGTCGCCGTCCAGGTCGATCAGGATGTTGCTGATGTAGTGCATCGAGGAGTCGATCGTGCGGTGCCGGGTTTTCATGTCCTCGATCAGTCCCTCGACCGTCCCGATGTAGCCGCCGTGGGTGTCGATGGCATCCGGGAAGTAGCATTCGGCGACGCGGTCGAAGTCTGCGCGGTCGACGTAGCGGGCGTACCGGTGCAGCACGTCGGTGATGACGGCTTTGTCCTCGAGTGACATGTCAGCCGAGCTCCCGGGTGATGCGGTGGTAGAGGCCGCCGGAGGTCAGGCCGCCGTCGATGACGATCTCGGTGCCTGTGATGTACGTCGATCTGTCCGACAACAGGAATGCGACGGTTTCGGCCACTTCGTCGGGGTCGGCCGACCGGCCGGCGGGAACGGATTTCAGGCTCTCGTCGACGAATTCCGTCGTACCCGAGGTCAGCAGCGGCGTCTCGACGAGCCCGGGGTGGACCGAGTTGACGCGCACGTGGTGTTCGGCGAACTCGAGTGCGCCGACCTTCGACAGGCCGCGGACGCCCCATTTGCTGGCGCCGTAGGCGGCGGCGAAGTAGCCGAGCATACCGGCGATCGAGGAGATGTTGACGATCGAGCCACCACCGTTGCACTTGAGCAACGGCGCGCACGCCCGCATGCCGTAGAACACGCTGTCGAGGTTGATCGCCATGACCCGCCGCCAGTCCTCGACGGAGGTGTCCTCGATCCCGTATCGAAAACTCACCCCAGCGTTGTTCACCAGTCCGTCGAGGTTCCCGTCGGCGGCGTCGATCACCTCGGCGAATCGACTCCACGCGTCGGGGTCGGTGACGTCGAGCCGGTGGAAGTCGGCGGCACCGCCCTTGTCCCGGATCTGGTCGATGACGGCTTCGCCGGCGGTGGAGTCGATGTCGGCGACCCACACATGCGCCCCGAGGGAGGCGAGCAGCTGTGCTTCGGCACGGCCCATCCCGCTGCCGGCACCGGTGACGGCGACGGTCTTGCCGGAGAACTCGGTGTTCATAGCGCTGTCCTTGTCTGGGTCAGTCGGTCTTCAGTTCGCAGCCCTTGGTCTCCGTGACGAAGAAGACCGTGACGAAGGTGAGGACCGCCGTGAGCACGAAATACCCGGCGGGGGCGAGGGGATTACCCGTGAGGGCGATCAGGTAGGTCGCGATGAACGGGGCGGTGCCACCGAGGACCATGTTGGTGACGTTGTTGCCGAACGCGAGTCCGGTGTAGCGCACCGAGGTCTTGAGCATCTCGACGTACGTGACGTACGACGCCCCGTTGACCACGGAGACGCAGATGAACAGGACCGACTGGCCCACCACGGCCTGCCAGATGCTGCCGCCCGCCATCATCATGAACATCGGGACGCCGAGGACGATGGCGGCGAAGCTGCCGGTGAACAGCACCGGCTTGCGGCCCCACCTGTCGGAGGCCCAGCCGGCGAGGGGAAGGGTGATGACACCGAGCACCAGGGCCAGGGAGGTGGACAGGAACGCGACCTGCGAGGTGTGGCCGCCGGTGGTCTTGAGGTACGTGGCGGCGTAGACGGAGGCGATGTAGTAGCCGCCGGTGATCAGGGCGCCGAGGAAGATGATTTTCACGACGCTGCCGCGGGAAGTGGCCAGCAGTTCCCGGATCGGGAGCTTCTTCGTCTCGCCGCTTTCTGCGAGTTCTTCGAATTCCGGGGTGTCCTCGAGCTGGGTTCGGATCCACACCCCGATGACACCGATGACGATGCTGAGCAGGAACGGGATCCGCCATGCCCACGCGAGCACGGTCTCGTCGTCGAAGACCGAGGTCAGGGCGAGCGCGACCAGCGAGGCCGCCAGCGAGCCGAGGTAGGTGCCGGTGTTCACCATCGAGGTCTGCATCCCGCGCCAGCGGGCGGGTGCGGACTCCGAGACGAAGGCGTTGGCACCGCCCAGCTCCCCACCCGCGGCGAAGCCCTGCAGGCAGCGGGCCAGGACGAGGATCGCCGTGGCCCACAGACCGAGGGTGAAGTACGACGGCAGCAGGCCGATGCCGGCGGTGGCCACCACCATCAGGAGGATCGTCCACGACAGGGCGTTCTTGCGGCCGTACTTGTCTCCGATGTGACCGAAGAAGATTCCACCGGGCACCCGGAGGAAGAACGCGACGGCGAACGTGGCGAAGGTGCCGAGCAGCCCGGCCGTGGGGTTGTCCGAGACGAAGAACAGTGCGGCGATGGTGGTGGCCATGTAGCCGTAGATGCCGAAGTCGTAGTACTCGACGACGGTGCCGACGACGGCGGCGCGGATGACCGTGGCGGTCGACTGCTTCTTCGGAGGGGACTGGGTGTGCGCAGGTTCGTCCGCGACGGGAATCACGGGGGAATCACCAATCATGGCGCGTCCTTTGGGGTGTGCGGGACCGGGGTGAAGACCCCGAGGTCAGGGGCGGGCAGAGGTGAGGACGGAGGGGTGCGTGGACGAGGGGCGGGAGGCGCGTGCCGCGTTGCGACCGGCGATCCGGCCCATGGTCAGGGCGTTGGCGACGGCGTTGCCGCCGCCGACGTACCGGAGTCCGAGGATTCCGGCGCCGGCCTCCCCGGCTGCGAACAGACCGGGGATCGGGCATCCGGTCCGGTCGACGACGGCGGCGTCGCTGTCGATCTCGAGGCCGGCGTGCGTGCAGACCAGCTCGGCGGGCAGCACTCTCACGGCGTAGAACGGACCGTGCGCGATCGGATCCGGGGCGGCGGTCGAGCCCTTGTTGGCCAGGGTGCGGTGGCGCAGGAAGTCGTCGTCGGTACCGGCCGGGAGCTGCGCGTTCCACCGCTCGACGGTGACGGCCAGCACGTCGGCGGGTACCTCGAGCAGCGCGGCCAGCTCGGCCAGGGTGCCCGCTCGCAGCGTCCGACCGGCGTCGGCTTCCTCGGCGATGCGCTCGGGGATCCAGTCGGTGTACCCGCTGGGCAGGCCGAGCCGGGCCCGCTCGTCGAAGATCGCCCACACCGGGCCGTCCTGGGCCTCGATGATGCCGGTGGAGACCGCGTAGGAGGCGTCCTCGTCCATGAACCGGCGGCCGTGCCGGTTGACGTGGATCCGCGACTTCGGCGGGAAGCCGGACTGCCAGTGGTGGTATCGCTGGAAGTAGGCGGTCGGGAGCATCAGTCCCCAACCGTCGCCGGTGACGGCGGCGTCGACGTCACGACCGAACGCGAGGTGATCGCCTCGGCTGCCCGGGGCGGCGACCACGAACAGCGACTCGCCGGCGTTGTTCGCGACAGGATAGTAGCGGTCGACCAGCTCGGGATCCTGAGCGAAGCCCCCGGAGGCGACGACCACGGCGTGAGCCGGGACGTCGAGGTCGTCCGCGACCACACCGACGACGCGGCCGTCCTCGACGAGCAGTTTCTGGACCCGGGTGCCCAGGACCACCTCGACACCGTGCCTGCGTCGGGCCTTGTCGAGGACCTGGACCAAGCCGTATCCCTGGTCCTTGGGCACGTGCCCGCGCCAGACGTCCTCGACGCCGGCCTGGCACAGTCCGGGCATGTGTGCGTTCGCGGACTCGCGGGCCGGGATCTGCACACCGAGCTCGATCAGCCATTCGAGGGTGGGTCCGGCGTTCTCGCAGAAAGTGCGGATCAGTCCCGGCTGAAGCATCCACTGGTTGAGATCCATGTAGTGCTGGAAGAATTTCTCGGCCGAGTCCTCGATGCCCAGGCCCCGCTGAACGCTGGTGCCGGCGGCGGTGAACAGACCGGCCGAGAGCTGTGTGGAGCCGCCGAGTTCGGTCTCGGACTCGAACAACAGCACCGATGCGCCCTGTTCGGCCGCGGTGACCGCCGCGGCCAGGCCGGCTCCGCCGCCGCCGATGACGATAACGTCCCAGGTGTCGTCGGTCATGACAATGCGTTCCCTGTCTCCGCGCCGGGGCGGTCGTTCGAGCAATGGGAAGGAGGGCCGCCGTCGACGGCGGCCTGTCCGGCGGTCCGGGAGGTGACTCGGTCGGCCGACGGGACGAGGACGGTGGACTCAGACATGACGGGAGCCGCCGTCCACAGCGATGGAGTGACCGGTCACGTAGCGGGCGCTGTCGGAGAGCAGGAACAACAGCGGGCCGAGGACCTCTTCCGGGGAGCCGAGGCGGTGCAGGGGCACGACGTCGAGGGCGTGCGCCAGCGCAGCCGGATCGTCCTGTACCCACCGCGTCATCTCGGTGTCGATATAGCCGGGAGCGATCGAGTTGACCCGGATGCCCTTGTCGCCGAACTCGACGGCGAGGGCTTCGGTCAGATGTGCGACCGCGGCCTTCGACGTGCAGTAGGCGCCGCGGCCCTTGCGGACCCGGAGCGCCGACACCGACGACATGTTGACGATCGCCCCACCGGGCTGCAGGTGGCGGGCGGCGGCCTGCGCGCCGAAGAGGACACCTTCGACATTGACGTCGAGTGTCGCGGCGATCTGCTCGGGTGAGATCTCCTCGGCCAGGGCGAAGGGGAAGATGCCCGCGTTGTTGACCCAGAAGTCGATGCGTCCGAACGTCTGCAGCGCCACCTGCGCGAGGCTCTCGTGGTCCTCGGCGTTCGTGACATCGACGCGTGTCCCGAGCACAGTACCGGGCTGGTCCGCCAGGGAATTCGTGGCGAGCGCGGCGTTGATCTCCTCGGCGGTTTCCTTCATCTGCACGTCGTCGATGTCGGCGGCGACGACGTGTACGCCGCGGGTGGCCAGGCCCTGGGTGAATCGAGCGCCCATGCCCCGGGCGGCGCCAGTGACGACGGCGACCTTGCCGACCATTTCCGGGTACACGGTGGTCAGCGCGGTGGTGACGGTGCGGCCCGGGTTCTGGGCGTCGGTGGTGTCGGTATTCATGGTCGAGGTCCTCCAGGAGAGCGGTATCGAAAGAAGTACGAAAGGTCTTGTGGATTTTCAGAAGTCGTCGCGACGGACGGTGCGTCGCGCGATCCGCCAGGCGCCGTCGTGGCGGACCACCCGGTCGGTGAGGGTGGTGAAACGCACCACGCGCGATTGCCCACCGCGGACCGTGGCCACGATCTGCAGATAGGCCCGCACCGCGAGGGTGTCCCCGTCGTCGGGCTCGACGTCGACGTTGGTGATCACATGCCGGTGCACTTCGCCGGCCGCGGTCGCGGCCGCGAGGAACCGCTCGGCGAATGCCGTGAGCTCCTCGGCACCGACGACGGGCGCCGGGTAACTGGGCGAACAGAACTCCCCGTCCGGGGTGAACGTCCGCGCCCACTCCTCGGCCGCGCCACCGTCGATGAGGTGGCTCTGCCGAGCGTAGAGCTGGTGAAGCTGCGCGAGCACCGTCGCGTCGACATCCGTATCGCTGGGCGTCATGACACTTGAACCATTCCCACTGTGTGCTATTATCGCACTATGTGTGCGACTAAAGAATACGCTAGGTGGTACGGTTCACACCTGTCAAGGGAGGCATGGTGATGACACAGGTGGGGTCACGGCCGGAGCGAACGGCCGACTCGGACATCGTCCGCGTACAGCCGGACTCGGGAATGTCGAAGACCCTGCACCACGGGCTGGAAATCCTCGAACTGCTTGCTGCCCATCCACGCGGACTGACGGTCAGCGAGATCGCGGACGGGATCGGCGTACACCGCACGGTCGCGCACCGGCTGATCCGCACGCTCGAGGCGCACCGATTGTGCCGGCGCGACGACCGCAAGCGGATCTCGCTCGGCACCGGGCTCGTGACGCTTGCCGACTCCGTCGAGCAGGACCTGCGTACCCTCGCGCGGCCGATCCTCGAGGAACTCGCGGACACGGTGGAGGCAACCGCCCACCTGGTGGTGCGTGAATCGGAGTCCGACGTGCGCGCGATGATGGTGGTCGAGCCGCGACGATCCAGAATGCACATCGCATTCCGGCCCGGCCAGGTGGATCCGATCGACCGTGGCTCCGCGGGCCTGGCGATCCTGGCCTCGATGCCGCCGACGGACGGTGAACGCCCCGAAGTCGGCGCGGCACGCCACCTCGGTTATGCGCTATCGCAAGGCGAAATCATCCCCGCGGCCATCGGCATCTCCGCCGCCGTCCCGAGTCGTCCCGGCGGCACACAAGCTGCCGTGGGCATCTCCGTGTTCGAGCTCACGGCAGGAGAAGAACAGCTCGCCGCGGCCGTCATGGCCGCCGCGGGTGCCCTGGGAAATCTCTTGCACTGAGGCCAAGATTCCGCTCTCCCTCGAGAAGTATGCGCGAAGTCATCTGCGCAGTGTCTGAGCCCGGCCGACGGCGTGCCTCCAGGTTGGCGGGCAGAACCGTTCCCACCCCGGGGGTCGCCCGAGGAGCGAGTCGACGGGGATGTCGAGGGCTTCCGAGGCGAGGGAGGTAACACTTCGGGGATTTGTCCGATCAATCCGACCGGTAGGTTTATTTCACTGAATCGAGGTCTTCGTGAAGCGTCTTGTTGCCGCTGTGTTCGGCTGCACCGCTCTTACCCTTGCCGTACCGGCCACGGCGAACGCTGCTCCCGGCAGTGTCGACGACATTCCCAGCCTTCTCGGTGCCGCCCTCAACTGCAATTTCCTCGACGGTGGCTCCAGCAAGTGTGGAGTCATCCCCACTCCGCCGCCCGGCGCGTTTCCGGCGGCGAGCGCCACGGACGTCCCGCTCGCCGCCGTCAGCGATCCGGAGCCGGCGGTGGACTGGGAGCACGTGTGGTTCCACGAGCAGTGCCGGTTCGCGCCGCTCACCCCGAAGTGCGTCGTCCACAACGTCGTCGAGACCGTCACTACGGGATCGGCCGGTAATCGGGACACCCCGTTCGCTTCCTCGTAGCCTGACCGAGTCCTTCGGAATGGGAGTCCGCGTGATCGGCTGCTGAGCCTTGACCCGACGCGTTGTCCGTGCGGACCCAGGTCCGCAGGGTCTCGCTGCTGATCCCCAGGTCCGAGGACACTGCCGCGTAGGTACGGGTGCCGTCGGCTGTGCGAGGCAACGCGACCGCGTCCCGGTGGAACTCCTCCGTGTACCGAGACCGACGTCCCATGTGAACATCCCTCCTGGTTCCTCCACGAACCATTGTCAGGGTGTCCACTCCCGAGGGGGCAGGCTCAGTGCGTCGGGCGACGGTGTTCGGCCGGTGCGAGTCCTCCACCGGTATCGAGCCGTTCACCGCTAGGGTCGATCAAGTCATGACACGCGAGCCGTACGCGTCGGCCCGGTGCGTGTTCTGGATTGTCGACAACAGTTCCTCGCACCGCGGTCGATCGGTTGGCGCAGCGGTATCCGAATGCGGTGACGGTCCATACCCGGTGCATGCGTCGTGGCTCGATCAGGTCGAAATCTACTTCTCCATGGTGCAGCGGAAGGTTCTTACTCCCAATGACTTCCCCGATCTCGGGGCAGCCGAAGACCGCTTGTCGCGGTTCGCGGAGTGTTACAACGCCACTGCCACGCCGTTCCGGTGGCTCTATACCCGCACCGACCTGCACGGCATTTGCAGCGGCTCGACGACCACGACCGACTCCTCGATGCCGCATGACCCCCCGATGAACTTCCGGCAACAACCACATGGTCGCCACCGCCGCCCGGATGTTGCGCATGAAGTGCACCCGGCACCACTGCCACGACGAACCCGCAAACTGCTGTGCCACGGCGGCTTTGAGTTGCGGTACGTGGTGCGGGTGGCGGTGCGCTCGTAGCGGCCGGCGCCGGGCTTCTCGGTGGCCTCGGCTTCGATCAACGCCTGCAGGCCGATGCGGATCAGTTCGGCGAACACGTCCGCACTGTCGGCGCCTTGAGCGCGTCGAGTTGGGCGAGCAGGGCAGAATCGTCGTGGGTCATCGCGTAGTCGCATTCTGTGAGTCACTATGAGAGGTAACTCGTCGATCACTACGCGATGGCTCCCCCTCGCCGACGGAGCAACAAACCACGGACCTGGCCGGAAGCCCTCACCCGATTCCCACCACCCCCTGGGGCTTACCCCAGTACGCCCACGTCACGGGCCCGGACTACGTGGTCGGGTGATGGGTTATACCCAGCTCGGAATCTGTAACTCGTTGCGGTACATCATGAATGAGGATAATCGTGCTTGTCCACCACAGCTGATGGGGGCTCGCAGGCCTGCCGCCGAGCAAGGGCCAAGCGTCAGAACATGTCGATGGTGTGGACTGGGGGTTCAGAGTCCCGGTATTCGGGGCAATTCCGGTAGAGGGAGCGGCGGGGGCGGGGGAAGTGTCGGCAGCTGGTACTGCGGCAGACCGGGAATGAGGGGGGCTGGTTCCGGTGGGGGCGGCGGAGCCGATGTGTCGGCCGGCGCGCTGTTCTGCGTCTGAGGGGTGGTAGGGGTCTGTGTCGGATTCTGTGTCTGCGGCTGGTACGTGGTGGGCGCCTCGGTCGGTGCGGGGATCCTCGACTTGTCGAGCACCGGCGGGGCGGCTTCCGGAGGCGGGGTCAGGTCGGCGGTCGTAGCGGGCTCTGGCGGGGCGGTGGGCTGTGCGTCCCGTTCGGAATCCGGCAGCAGGACGGTGCCGAGGCCGATCGCCGCGACGACGGTGAGGACACTGCCGGCGAGAAGGAGGCGCCGACGTGTGCGCGGTGGTGCGGTCTTCTCGACGGTGTGCCGGGTTTCGACGGTGTTGCTCGTCTCGTGTGGCGCGGATGCCTGCGTCGGGGACATCACCACGCCGGCGGCCGGGCGGGCCAGCAGTGCCGCACCCTCGGCCGCGACGAGTTCGGGCTGTGCGGGCACGATCACCGGGACGTCCAGCCAGGACTCCATCACGGAGGTGACCAGCGGAATATGCGCACCGCCGCCGATGAGCACCGCGGCGTCGGGGGTGCGCCCCGAGCGGCGGATGACGTCACGGGTGAGGCGGGCCGACGTCTTCACGGGGCCGTCGATGAGCGACTCGAAGCTGTCCTGGGAGAGCAGCAGCAGACCGCCCTCACCGGGCATGCACACCGCGCCGGTGGTGGACAGCTGCTCCTTCGCGTCGCGGCACCGGGCGGTGAGGGCGAGCCGTGCTGCCGTGTCGGCCGGCGGGGTGAAGCGGTGCAGTTCCAGGTGGTGGTCGTAGATCAGCCGGTCGACGAGGTCGCCGCTGATCCGCTCCGAGCGTGCGGTGCTCAGCACGATCCCGGTGGTGCGGTCGACGACGGTGACGGTGAGGCCGGAACTGCCGAGGTCGTAGAACACGAGCGTCTCGTAGTCGCCGAGATCTCCGGACGTCTCCAGCATCTCGAGCGCGGCCGTCACTTCGGGGACCAAGTGGAAGTGGCCGATCTCGAGTCGGGTCATCGCGGCCTGGACGGCACCGGCCTGCGCCTGGTTCCGGTACGCGACGCCGATGGCCTGGACCTCGTCGATCTCATCGGTTTCGGTGAGCACCGTGTCGAGAGATGCGGCGGTCAGGTCCCCCGGGCGTTCGAGGGTCGCGGTCACCGACCGTGATCGGAAGATCGGACCATGGGGGCTCTCGGTGTCGCGGCACGCGAAGCGCACAGCGCTGGCCCCGACCGACACACCGAGAACTGACGTCATGGCGCCGACTATAACGGTTCGGTCACGGGTCGCGCGCACGGAGCAGGCCGAGCTCGGCGCTGCGGACGATCGAGGCAGTCGGTGCGCTCGCCGATCGGTGCCGTGCCCCTTCGGCGTGGCCTTCCGCATCTCGTCGCAGCTCAGGGTGTCGCGGGGAGATCTGGCGAACGCCGACACGGGCACGGTTCGGAGGTCGACGGTGGGCTCGACAGTGAACTCGACGTCCCCTCGCGACCGAAAGTCCGGGACCGGGTGTGCGCATCCTCCGAGACTGTCGACCGCGCCTTCGATCGGTGCCCGGGACCGGGATCGGCCTGGTGTGAGGGCACGTCCCGGGCCGAGGCGGCGGGGCGCCCGCGACGTCGGTGCGACGTGCGGTCGCGACGGTGGTTCGGGCCCCGCGGGCGGGCGCACCACCCGGTTCGGTGCCGGTCCAGTACGGTTTTGGGAATTATGTTGTTTGCAGTGAGTTTCGTGAGCATCACTGCCCGGGACGCGTACGCGGCTCGGTCGGATCAGCCCGCGACGTCGTGCAGATGGTGCTCGACGTCGTGCAGCAGATACTGGCTCAACTGCACAATGGTGAACCTCCGGCCGTCACTGCGCAGGCCGTCGCGCCGCCAGTCCTCGACGCCCTCGATGATCTCGACGGTCTCGTCGGTACGTAGAGCGATCTGCCGGGCCACGTCGGCGGGATCTGCCGCCCAGAACCGCCGACGGATCGCCTCGGCCTCGCCGTCGTAATCGGCGAACGTCGGAGTGTTGTCGGTGATCATCGCCTGCACTCGTTGTCCGAGGACGACGATGAGGTCACGCGCGTGGGAGGCGTACTCGAGCGCCGACCACACCTTCGGAGCGGGCCGCTCGGCGACGTTCGGCCGCCGCAGCACGGCCTGCCAGCGTGGCACGCAGGATCGCAAGCGTTCACCGGTCGTGGTCGGATCGTGCAGCGTGTACCCGCACTCGGGGCACCCTCCGTCGAGCACGAAGGTCCAGTCACGAGTGTCGGGATCGGCGGGTTCGGGCGCGATGTCCATAGCCCCATGGTGCCGCTGTACGGGCTCTTCCGGATCTGGAGCGCTGTCCCGGCTACCCGGACGGATCGTGCGTGTGGTCGTCGAGTTCCTCTCCGGCCCGCGGGCAGAGAATCCTCACCGGATGAGCAAGCCGCTGCGTTACGAGCTGGAGGGCCTGCGCAGCGCCCGCCGCGGCGACTACCGCATCCTGCTCCGTGTCGACGACGAGCACCGTGTCCTCCTGATCGTCGGCGTCGACCCCGCGCCCACATCTACCGACCCGGAGACCGCTGAGCTGGTCCTGCGGCTGGGCTACGCACGGCTGCAGCGGTCCGTGCAGATCACCCCGGACGTAGCCGTAGCGGTTGCCCGTGTTCGCCGGCGGCGAGGACATGACGCGGGGTTCGCCGAATCGTCGATCGTCCGAGGCTGCAATTCGGTACGAGGATTCCTCTCCGCGCCGGCTGACGTTCACGGATTGCGGTGATCGGTCACGCGTACGGCGGCGCAAGGAACCGGGAAGCACGGTATCCGCGTCGGGCGGCTCTATATGGTGGCGCGCAGGGTGCAGACCACCCCGGCGTGATCACTCAGCTTTCCGGCCTCGTCACTGCCGGCCCAGGTCCGCAGACCGGTGCAGGGCAGGTCGGAGGCAAGGTGATCGATCAACGGTCCGTGCTCGACCTCGCCGCCGGTGTGCAAGGTCCATCGGTCCGTTACTTCGAGCAGCCGCTCGAACACCCGGATGGGTTGGCGTCGCCGGGGGATCCGCTGGTTGAAGTCGCCGGCGACGATCGTGGGGATCCGCGGGTCGAACTGGGCCGCCAGCTTCTCGATCTGGCCGCAGCATTCGAGGTGCTCGGACCAGTTCGTCGCATCCCGGCGCCCGGTGGTCACATGCGCGCTCGCCCACGGGATGCACACCGCCAGCACCCGGATCGGGCCGAGTGGGGCGTCGGCGATCGCGGTCAACACGCGACCGGCCCCGGCCCCGGTGGGCAAGGTAGTGAGGTCGGTGAGCGGCCACCGGGACCACAGCAGCGTCTTGCGGCGCAGCGGATGCGCGGTGGTGTCGTAGCCCCAGTCGGTACCGGCGTCGGCGACATGACCGCCGTCGGGGAGCAGGTCGCGTTGGCCTTCGGTGACGATCAGCAGGTCCGCATCCGCCTCGCGCAGCAGGTGCCGGATGCGCTGTCCGCGGGGGCTGGAGGCGGTGGCCCACATGGTGTTCCAGGTCGCGACGGTCAGTTCGGTGTTCTCCACACCGGCACTGTACGAACAGGCGGCGACACGACCGACAACCCACACGGGTGACGTGTCCCCACCTTCGGAGTCCGAATAGCGTTCGGTCTCGCAGTTACCTTCCGAAGATCGACAGCACTATGGATCAGGGTGACTCGGTAGAGATCGAGCCGGGCAAGGCCTGGGTGCGGGGAGGGTGCGCGATGGTGGCAGTCGGTGCTGTGATGAGGAGGTGATCGATTCTTCTTGCGGGCCGAGCCTGCCCTCCGCTGTCGGTACCGGCACGCGGGAGGGAGAGGGGTGGGAGCAGGCGCTCGCGTCCCGGGTGGTGGTCGAGCGAGCTACGGGTGTGTTGATGGAACGTCATCGCCTGACCGCCGAGGATGCCGGTGGTGTGTTGGTGTCGGCGTCGCGGGAGGCGGGGATGCCGCTGCTGGAGTTGGCGCAGTCGGTGCTCGGTTCGGGCCGGACCGACGAGCCGCCGGTGATCCGGAAGATGTTGGCACGTCCTGGCGAACCCGCCGCGTTGCAGCGCGCGATCGCCTTCATCGACGCTCACGCCGAGTCCCGGATCCGGCTGGCGGACATCGTCGCGGCTGCCGGGATCGGTGCGCGGGCGCTTCAGTACGATTTTCTGCGCCACCATCAGATCACGCCGCTCGGCTACCTGCGCCGGGTGCGGCTGGAACGAGCCCACCGCGATCTGCTGGCTGCGGATCCGGCCGGCGGTGACACCGTGTCCGCGATCGCGGCCCGTTGGGGCTTCGCCAAGACGGGACGTTTCGCCGAGCAATACCGTGCCGCCTACGGCCGGCTCCCCAGCCAGACCCTGTCGGCGTGACCGACCCCGCTTCGGCGCCGGGGCGGAGCAGCCCCGGATCGGATCGTTCGGTTGCTGGAACGGACCCCGGTATTCGTCGTCGCCGCCGACGAAGACGAATACACTGACCCCCGGAACGAACAGATGTGGTGGGTGTGTTCCGCCTGGGTGCACCGCCGGTGCGCTCCGGGCGCCGAGTGTGCCGGTGGGGCTCCGAGGGCGGTCCGCCGCCTTCCTGCTCCCTGCGGTGGCCGCGCCCGGTCACAACCGCCGACGGGGCGGGTCGCGCCCTGGCGCAGGGGGCTGGGGACGCCCATGCCCGCCTCCGTCGGCGGTCGGGTCGTTCTCGACCGAACCCGGGTCGCCTCGCCGGAACTGCGAGGTGCGCCGTCCGTTTTCCCCTATCCGGAGGATCCGTCTCGGTCGCTCCCGGCGCCGTCGTTGCGGTCGCCGTCGTCGTGATCGGTGGCGTGGCCGGGGTCGGTTCGTGGGGTGGGGCGGTGCCGGTCCGGGTGGGTGCCGTCCGGGCGGGCCGCCGACGGCGCACAGCCGTCGGTGGCGGCCGACGGTGGCAGGTCGGTGGAATACGGAGCGCGCGGTGGGGCGAGTTCGTCGAGCCGTTCGTTGATCGCGTGGGCGAGGAGGTCGTGCTGCAACGGCGGCAGTGGCAGCAATCCGCTGAGATACGCCTCGATCTCCACCTTGCCGGCCTCACCACCGAGACCGAAATACCGCAACCACAACTGCTCGACACTCAACCCACTGGCCCGCAGCGCCGCCAGGAACCGGTGGCGATCGCTACCGTCGGGCATATTCCGCATCGGGCGGGGGCGGTGCTCGGGATAGTGTGCCATCGCGCGACTCACGACTGCTCGAAGACAGTAGCGAGGATCGCCGCGGCCACCTCCCGCATCGGGGTGCGCTCACGTTCGGCGAGCGCGAGCATCCATCGCAGCGCCTCGTCCGCGCCGAGGTGCTCGCGCAACATCACGATCCCTTTGGCGGTGGCGATCAGGTCCCGGGTGCGTAGCGCCTCCTTGAGCTGATCGCCGAGTCGCTCGGAGCCGGCGAGGGTGGACGCGTTTGCCAGCAGCAGGGCGACCTGGGCGGCGAACCGCCGCAGCAGATCCTCGCTGGTGTCGGTGTAGGCATGCGGACGCGCCGAATACACCTTGATCGCCCCGAGCGTGCGGTCGGCCGAGACCAACGGGGCGCTGAGCACGGCACCCATTCCCGCTTCCGCGGCCAGCGCCGACCACCGCGGCCACCGCGATTCGGTCGCCAGATCGTCGACCCGCACCATGACCCGGTCCCGCAGCGCAGTCAGGCACGGCCCTTCCCCGAGTTCGTACTGCAGCGCGTCGAGCCGCTCGACCACCGGATCGGTCGCCGCCGTCGTGGTCTCGGCGCCGTCCCCGGCGAGCAGCGTGATGCCGGCCCCGACCGAACCGGGCAGGGTGTCCTTGGTCAGCGAGGTGGTCAACTCCACCACACTCGAGAGGGTCTGTTCGGACAGCGCCAGCCCCGACATTCCCGCATAGACCGCGGCCAGGGCGTCCGACTCCGGCTTTCGTGGAGGCGTCATCGCGTGCCTCCTTCGGCCGGTTCCCGCGGCCGCCGCTGCGACCCGCTCACCTCGAACCTACCCGTCTCGGTGCGTCGATGCGATGCTTGCCCGCCTCGGTCACCACCGGCTCGGATCCGGTGCCGACTCGCGCGCCTGTACGCCTGCGCGCGGACATCCACTCCCAGGGTGTGCCGAAAAACGAATATGCTTACCCGAAAGCGAAGTCGTGCGGTGGTCGACCTGTTCGCCGACGGTTTCACTCAGCCGGGGATCTACTGTGCCAGAGACCGCGAGGACCGCTATGCACCGGCATCCACTCGATCCGTCGATCACTTCCACCGTCTGCTGGTATCGGCAAGCTCCGGCCACCGCCGCAGAGATCACCTCGCTGCGCCGCGCCCTGGCCGGCTGGCTCGCCCGCATCGGTGTCGACGACCGATGCCGCCAGGACGTCGTCGCCGCGGTGTACGAGGCGTTGGCCAATGTCGTCGAACACGCCTACCCCGGCCGGGACGCCGGTCTCCCCGGTGGGGTGGTGGAGGTGGATGCGACCTTCGTCGCCCACGAGCGGGACCTGGAGATCACCGTCGCCGACCACGGCCGGTGGCGAGCCGGGATGCGCGCGTCGCACACCGGGTCTCGGGGCCGGGGGCTGGAGCTGATCGCGGCGCTCACCACCCACACCCGGGTGAGTACCGCCGGAACCGGCACGACGGTCACCATGTCCTGGCAGGCGGACCTGCCGGCCTGACTGCGGCGCAGGCTCGGTACGGACTGCCTCCGAGCGACGGGTCGTCGAAAATACCGCCCAACCGGTTGTTCCCGCGCGTATGGTCCCCTTGTGGGGGAGACATTGTGGCCGGTCGACACGGATTCCGTGTCCGTGCCCGGGTATCGGTGCCCGGCGTGTGGGGCCGACGCTGTCGCCGTGGCAGAGGTGATGTCGTTCGCGGACGGCTCCCGCCGCGACATCGGCGTCGTGGGGTTCTGCGCCCGCGGGTGCGGGTGGGGAGGGCGACTCGGATAACGACATCCCCGCGACGCACGAGCCGGGCACGGGAAGGGCGGTCTGCAGGTCCGGGGGACGACAGGATCGAAACCTCCGCTCAGGCCGCGAGTCGTGTCGGGCGAATCCCTCACAGTGCTGTCATGCGCTCGGTATGATCTCTCACAGCCACCGTCACCCCCCTGCACGGTGGCCCAGACCCCGCCGGAGTTGCCCCAAGCTCTCTCCGGCGGGGTTTGTCGTCCCACGAACTCCGTCCTCTTCACGGCTCTGCTGCCGCATCCGACACGCCGGCCGGTCCGGGGGCCGCGCGTGCACGACTCGACCCCCGCCTCCGCGACGTCGCCGACGGTTCGACACCTCGGTGCGCCGACCGCGCGGCACAGGTGTGCAGAGGACCAGCCCGCCCTGTGACAAGGGCCACGCTGCACGGTAGGTTGGTGTAACCGCCAGAACTACTCACCAGTAGGGGTTCGACATGCCAGCTCCCAGCGCTGCCACCTTCGCCCGGTTGGCCGAGCTCATCGCCATCCCGGACGCGGCGAGCCGTCCCACCCGCTCGGTCGTGGAAGCTTTCACCGGTCGTGAACTCGCGACGGTCCCGGTCGGCACCGCCGACGACGCCAGAGCCGCCCTCGAGCGTGCCCGCGTTGCGCAGGCCGACTGGGCGCGCCGCTCCGTCGAGCAACGCGCCGAGATCTTCCACCGCTACCACGACCTCGTGCTGGCGCACCGCGAAGAGCTGATGGACATGGCCCAGGCCGAGACCGGCAAGGCTCGCGCCTCGGCGCAGGAAGAGGTCCTCGACATCGCCCTGACCGCGCGCTACTACGCGCGGACCGCTCCCAAGCTGCTGCGTCCGCGCCGCGCCACGGGCATGCTGCCCGGCCTGACGAGGACCACCGTGCACTACCACCCGAAGGGGGTCGTGGGGGTCATCGCGCCGTGGAACTACCCGATGACCCTCGCGGTCTCCGACGCGATCGCCGCACTGCTCGCCGGCAACGCCGTCGTCCTCAAGCCCGACAGCCAGACCCCCTACTGCGCGCTGGCCGTCGTCGAACTGCTCTACCGGGCCGGCCTGCCGCGCGACCTGTTCGCCGTCGTGCCCGGACCCGGCTCCGTCGTGGGCACCGCCCTCGTCGAGAACGCCGACTACCTGATGTTCACCGGCTCCTCGCAGACCGGCAGCCTCCTCGCCGAGCAGGCGGGCCGTCGCCTGATCGGGTTCTCCGCCGAGCTCGGTGGCAAGAACCCGATGATCGTCACCGCCGGGGCGAATCTGCGTGAGGTCACCGACGCCGCCGTGCGGGCGTGCTTCTCCAACTCCGGGCAGCTGTGCATCTCCATCGAACGGATCTACGTCGAGAAGTCCGTCGCCCCCGAATTCATCCGCATGCTCGGCGAGCGGGTGCGGAACATGACGCTCGGCCCGGGCTACGAGTACGGCGTCGAAATGGGCAGCATGGTCAACGAGACCCAGGTCAAGGCCGTCTCCGGACATGTCGACGACGCGGTCGCCAAGGGCGCCACCGTCGTGGCCGGCGGCAAGGCCCGGCCCGACCTCGGCCCGCTGTTCTACGAGCCGACGGTGCTCACCGACGTTCCCGAGGACGCCGAGTGCTACCGGGAGGAGACGTTCGGTCCGCTCGTGTCGGTGTACCCGGTGGACAACGTCGAGGAGGCGATCCGCCGCGCCAACGACACCGAGTACGGACTCAACGCCAGCGTGTGGGCGGGCACCAAGGCGCAGGGCGAGGCGATCGCGGCGCGGGTGCGGGCCGGCACCGTCAACGTCGACGAGGGCTACGCGCCCGCATGGGGCAGCACCGACGCACCGATGGGCGGCATGGGCATCTCGGGCATGGGCCGGCGCCACGGCGCGGAGGGCCTGATCAAGTACACCGAGCCGCAGACGATCGCGACGACCCGGGTGATGAATCTCGGTGGACCCCGCGGGGTTCCGCCGAAGCTGTGGTCGAAGGTGATGCCGCCGTTCGTCAAGGCGATGCAGTGGCTGCCGGGTCGGTGACCCGCGGCATTTCGCCGAGCCGGACACGAACGGTGCGACGAACGGGATAATCCTGGTGTGGGCGATCGCCAGGTGCTGCACGGTGCGACGGCGAATCTCCGCGTCCAGCGGCGCCGTCTGCTCGCGTGGTACCTGGCGATCAGCACCGGGCTCGTCGCAGTAGGAATCGTTGCGGCCCTGCTCGATCCAGCGGTCGCGCGATCCGGCAGCTTCGCCGGCATGGCCTCGGCGCTGGCGTTGGGCATCGCCGGGCTGGTGATCCTGCGGTGGACGCCACGGCGTCTGGGGCGCACCCCCATCGTCGCCGCCACCGCGTGCGCGGTCGCCGCGATGCCGGCGGTGATCGCGTTCCACGTCGACCCCTCCCGCATCCTCATCAGCGTCATGGGCTCGATGTTCCTGTCGATGTATCTCGCGGCGTTCTGGCCGCCGCGGCAGGCCGTCCTGTGGATCGGGACGCTCACCGCCGCCACCCTCGGCGCCGCGGCCCTGGCCCCGACGCGCCTGCTGTGGGTCGGTTACGTGGTCGTCGCCGCGGCGCTGCTCGGCTCCGGTGCGATCTTCGGGGCCGTCGGGCGCCTGCTGGTGAACGCGGCGACCCGAGATCCGCTCACCGGGCTGCGCAACCGCGCCGGCCTCGACCTCGAACTGCGATCGCGGCCGCGCGACCGCGGCGCCTGGGTCTGCCTCGGTCTGCTCGACGTCGACGGGTTCAAGGCGTTCAACGACGAGCACGGGCATCCCGCGGGAGACGCCCTGCTCCGCGACGCCGCCGAGGCGTGGGCGCAGCAGGTGCCGCGCGGCGGGATCCTGGCCCGCCTCGGCGGCGACGAATTCCTCGTCGTCCTCCCGGACACGGACGAGGAGGAAGGGCGCGCGGTGCTCGAGGGCCTGGCCCGCGCGAATCCCGTGCCGGTCAGCTTCGGGGTCGCAGCCGGCGTCGTCAGCGACCCCATGGACCTGTACCACGACGCCGACATGGACCTGTATCGGGCGAAGGCCGCGGCCTGGGCTCAACTGCCGGACCGGCTGGCCCCGTTGCCCCTGCCGGATGTCCTCGATCTGCTGCCCGTCCCCATCCTCGCCGTGCGCGACGGCGGGACCGTCGCCTACGTCAATCCGTGCTTCGCCACGCTGTTCGGCGTCGACGCCCGGAACGTGGAGAACCGGCCGCTGCACGAGGTCCTCACCGGCGGCACCTGGCCCGACAGGTCTGTCACCGTCCGCTCGCTGCACGACCGGACCGGGCAGCTGTGCGAGTTCGGCCGGCCGGACGGGACCGTGGTGCAGGCGACGGTCGGCGCCGCCCGGATCCGGTGGGAGAACACCCTGGCGACGCTGGTGGTGCTCGGCGACGTCACCGAACAGCCCAGTTACGTGTCCCGGTGACCGCCGCTCGGTGACCGCGCGGATCCGGTTCGGCGACTACCCTTTCAGGTGTGCCGCGCACGGTGACGCTGTTCCTCGCCGGGGACGTGATGACCGGCCGGGGCGTGGACCAGATCCTCCCGCATCCCGGAGGGCCGAGGTTGCGGGAGTCCTACGCGCAGGACGCCCGGGACTACGTCGAGCTCGCCGAGACCCGCAGCGGGGTGATCCCGCGGCCGGCGGGCTTCGACTGGCCGTGGGGCGTCGCGCTGCCGGTGCTCGACGAATGCGCCCCGGACGTGCGGGTCGTCAACCTGGAGACGTCCGTGACCACGTCGCGGGACTACGCCCCGGACAAGGGCATCCACTACCGGATGAACCCGGCGAACGTCGGGGTGATCACCGTCGCGCGGGTCGACGTGTGCACGCTCGCCAACAATCACGTGCTCGACTTCGGTGTCCGTGGTCTGCGCGAGACCGTCGAGGTCCTCACGGCGGCGGGACTGCGGCTCGCCGGTGCGGGCGACGACGACCGGGCGGCGTGGCGGCCGGCGACGGTCGCCGCCGGATCGCCCCGGGTGCGGGTGTGGTCGGTCGGTGCGGTGTCGAGCGGGATCACCCCGTCGTGGGCCGCCACGCCGACGCGGCCGGGAGTGGCCCTGCTGCCGGTGTCGGAGGCGGGCGCCGACGAGCTGCTCGCCCGGATCGACGCCGACCGCGGGGCCGGCGACGTGGTGGTGGTGTCGGTGCACTGGGGTTCCAACTGGGGCTACGCCGTGCCGGACGCGCACGTGCGGTTCGCGCACCGGCTGATCGACGGCGGCGTCGGCGTGGTGCACGGGCACTCGTCCCATCACCCGCGCCCGCTGGAGATCTACCGCG
>SWCF01001286.1_pt1 | contig 49348 bp, 43 predicted proteins | sample 4690081 | NCBI WGS metagenome assembly SWCF01 (sample SAMN10267280, study PRJNA491770) | bioreactor metagenome | isolation source: DHS bioreactor inoculated with | place: Japan: off Shimokita Peninsula
ATCGGCATCCAGGTGCTCAAGGCGATCTCCGCGGCCACCCTGATCGTCGGGTAATTCCAGGGGTCCGCGGACGTGGGTGCCGTCGGCGACGATGCCGTGGTCGGCGCCGATCTCGACGGCCAGGGCGACCGCGGCCGGATTGCGGTCCACCACGATCAGGGTGGCCGCGGAGATCGCCTTGAGCACCTGGATGCCGATGTGGCCGAGACCGCCGGCGCCGATCATGACGCACACGTCGCCGGGCCGCGTCGCACGCGCCGCCTTCGCGACGGCGTGGTAGGCCGTGAGCCCGGCGTCGGCGAGCGCCGCGACGTCGGACGGCTCGAGCGAGTCGTCGATCCGGACCACGCTGCGCGCGGTGGTGCGCAGGTACTCGGCGTAGCCGCCGTGGGTGTCGATGCCGGGGAACTGGCTGTTCTCGCAGTGCACGTCGTCGCCGAACCGGCACGCGCGGCAGAGCCCGCACGTGATGAGGGGGTGGAGGATGACCTTGTCACCGACGGCGACGTTGGTGACGGCGTCGCCGACGGCATGCACCCAGCCGGCGTTCTCGTGGCCGATGGTGTACGGCAGGACGACGCCGCTCTTCTCGGCCCACTGTCCCTCGAGGATGTGGATGTCGGTGCGGCACACCCCCGCCCCGCCGATGCGGACGATGACGTCGAGCGGGCCTTCGACCTTCGGCTCGGGGATGTCGTCGAGTTGAAGCTTGGTGTGGTAACCCACGACCTGCACGGCCTTCATGACACTCTCCTGACGATTTCGGAACAACGGACGTCGGCGACCCGGGGCGCTGCCGATTCGCCGTCGTCGGCGTACCGGGTGGCCAGCAGGCCCCGGCAGAAATGCGCGTTCCCCTCCATGGAGATCCGCACGGACTTCGCGAAACGCAGCCGCATCGGCACCGCCTCGTGGGGGATCGGCCGCCCGTCGTCGTCGACGAACACCCGGCCGGCCGGGCACAGGCTCAGGCCGATGTCGAACCGTCGCCGCATCAGCGCCGACTTGTGCCGGCCCGGCGGCAGGTCGCTCAGGGTGAGCGACGGGATGTCGTCGACGGTGAGGGACGAGTGCTGCAACAGGGATTCGAGGCAGCGCTCCAGCGCGGCGAGGTGCGCCTTGCGCCGGAACGTGCGGCGCAGCTCGTCGAGGTTCTCCTCCGCCTCGGACCCGAAGGTGCCCCGGTAGCCGGCGTCGGCGGCGAGCCCCGCGTTGATCTTGGCGCTGTCGTGGTGGTCGTCCAGCAGGATCCGCACCTCGCCGATGCCCTCGATCGCGCGCAGCGCGTCCTGGGCGTCGGAGGCCATGAGGTACGCGAAGTTCGGTGAACAGAACGCGGTGGGCAGCCGCAGGTGCACGGTGACCCCGTCGTCGTCGAGCACCACCGACCGCACGAAACCGAGATCGGTGATCGGCTCGTCCAGTTCGGGGTCGACCACGGTGCCGAGCGCGGCGAGCACATCGCTGCCCGACACCGGTGCGGCCGTCACGACGACACCGCCTCTCGAGCTCCCGCCGCCACCTCCACGCCCTCCTGTCCGGCGGGCTCGGGCAGCCGCAGGTGTTCCGGAACGTCGATGTCGTAGAGCGCCGCGGCGTTGAGACCGAGGATCTTCTTCTTCTGCTCGATCGTGATCGGCGCGTATTCGGTCATGTCCTCGGGGATCTGGAAGTCCACGAACTTCTCGATCAGCCACTTCGGTGTCCACAGCGCGTAGTCGCTGGAGAACAGGATCTTGTCCTCGCCGAGCCAGTAGAGCAGTTCGCCGATGATCTGGGCGAAGTACCGGGGGCGGGTGTGGATGAACGGAATCGCCACGGCCAGACCGCCGTACACGTTCGATTCCTGGGTCGCGATCCAGCAGAAGTCCTCGAGCCGGGGCAGGCCCACGTGCTCGACGACGAACCGCAGCTCGAGGTAGTCGGTGGCGACCTTGTCCACGTCGGCGACGTCGAAGGCGTCCCGGTCGAGCGGGCGGATGGTCGGGCCCTTGTGCACGTGGATGTTCTTGATGCCCAGCTCGATGCACTCCTCGAGGTAACGCCTCGACCACGGGTCGTCGAGCTTGTATCCGCGGGAGTCACCGTGCCATTCGGCGGTGTACAGCTTGACGCCCTGAAGGTTCATCCGCTCGGCGTCCCGGCGCAGCTGCTCGAGTCCGGCCTCGCCGTGGCGGGGGTCGTAGGCATGGTTGTAGGTGAGCTTGTCCGGGTGCTTGCGGGTGAGCTCGAACGCCTCCTCGGTCTGCCCGAACCCGTTGTGGTAGAACTCGCTCAGCAGGGTGGCCTGGAAGATCGCATGATCCACGTGCCCGTCCACGAAGAGGTCCTTCATGAGGCGTTCGCCACCGTAGTAGGTGTAGGTGTCGTAGTCCCACACCTCCTCCTCGGGGCTGAGGTTCTTGTGGTAGTCGTAGAAGCAGTCGATGAACTGCCGTCCGTGCACGTTCTTCTGGTTCGACTCGCGGCCGTCCCAGATGTGCACGTGGCCGTCCACAATGAAGTACTGCTGGCCGTCCTTCTCGTACATCGCTTCCCTCGTTCTGTCGTGTGCCGGTGGTGGATCGGGAGCCGTCCGGGCCCGGCGGGCGGGCCCGGACGGCTGCGGTCAGTGCGCCGTGAGATCGAATCCGATGTACTCGGCGGCGTCCTCGGGACTGGCGAAGAGCATGGTCTTGTCGTCGAGATGCACCATGCGCCCGTAGTGGGTGGAGCTGATCTCCTCGAAGATCGATCCGTCGAAGTCCTCACCGAGGGCGTCGGTGAGCTCGGCGTAGTCGAATTCGAGGCGGTTCACGCCGTCGACGCGGATCATCGACGGGTACTCCGTCAGCTCCACTCCCTCCTTGGCGCCCATGACGTCGGCGACGACGCGTCCGATCGGGGTGTTCATCAGGGTGACGCCACACATGTTGGAGAACTCGGTGGCCGATCCGAATTGCATGCTCACTGGTCCAACTCCTTCGGGATGTCGAGCCCGAGATCCTCGAGCAGGGAACGGAACTTCGCCTCGGCGGCGTCGAGGCTGGAGGCGAACGTGACCGCCTTGTCCGCCGGCTGGGACCAGATCGGCTGCAGGGCGCGGGCCGCGTCGAGGCAGCGCGGCACCCACGTCGCCAGCCATGTCCCGAACAACTCCTTGTTCGACTCCCCGTCCTGCTCGTCGCGGACGAGCATCCGGAAGAGGTTGCGCGTGTAGGCGAGATCCCGGTCGTAGTCGTGCTCTCCGGTGCCGACGATCGTCGGCGTGATGTAGTCGCCGTTGCGGGCGGCGATCTGCATGATCAGTTCGGTGCGGAACAGCGAGCCGACGAGCTGCTCGAAGACGATGTTGGTGGCGAAGAGCAGCTCGCACCAGTCCGGCACCGCGGTCAGCCGCTCGACGACCTCGCGGGTGGGCTGCCATTCCGGTGCGGACTGCCAGACCTCCCGGTGGGCGGCCCCCTCGAACGGGATCCCGGCCTCGGACAGGTCGAGGTTGAACAGCGCCAGGTCCTGCGCGAACCGCATCTTGTGCGCCGCGTTGACCGCCACCGCGGTGTTGATCATGTTCGTGGGGCCGGAGCGCTGGATGGAGGTGAACACGTGCAGCGCCAGACCGTTCTCCGCGTGCATCCAGGCGCCGAGATTGCGCTCGATGAACTTCAGCCACGGCGTGTTCCAGCCGTCGTAGGCGCGGGCACGCTTGGCGTTCTGCAGGCACAGATCCACCTGGCGCACGACCGCCGCGTTGTTGCGGTAGATCGTCTGGTCCCATTCCTCGTTGGGGTCGAGGAAGGCGTGCCAGTTCGACGACTTCGCGGTCGTCCATTCCTTCGGGTATCCGCCCGGCCCGTCGCCGAAGCCGTAGATCCAGCCCTGCGACAGGTGCCGATCGGGATCGGGCTGCACGTCGACGGTGACGTCCTCGTACATCGTCGAGCGCTTCTTGGCGGGCGTGTAGTAGGTGAAGGTGCGGCTGCGGGAGCTGGGGAACTCCAGCGCGCCGGCCTCGGAGTCGGTGAACTCGATCTTCGGGAAACTGCGTTGCTTGGACTCGGTGGTTGCGGTCATCTCGTATCTCACTTCTGTCGGTGAAGGAGCGGTGTGGTTTCCTACGGCGCCTACTCGAAGGCCGGGCTGGTGAACTTGTCGTAGAAGATCTGGTCTTTCGGAGTGTTGTGCACCTCGAGCAGTTCCAGAGCCGCGTCGACCATGGGCGGTGGCCCGCACAGGTAGACCTCGCACCGGTGGATCTCCGGTTCGCGGCGGCCCACGACGTCGGTGACGTTGCCCTCCTCGACGTCCGGCAGGCCGGACGGTGCCGGCTCCGACGACTCCGAGAGGCAGGGCGTGAACACGAAGTCCGTCAGCGTCTTTCCCAGTTCGAGGATCTCGTCGAGGTAGAACAGATCGGCCGGCGTGCGGGCACCGTAGTAGAACCGGACGGGCCGCGTGCTGCCGGTCTCGCTCAGGTGCCGCAGGAGCGAGAGGATCGGGGCCATGCCGGCGCCGCCGCCGATGAAGACGATCGGCAGGACGTGACCGTCCTTGATGGTGAAGGATCCGTAGGGCCCGGTGAGCGCGATCTCGTCGCCCACCGCGATACCGTCCTCGAGCAGGCCGGCGAACTTTCCGCCGGGGTACTTCTTGACGAGGAACTCGACGTGTCCCGGCGTCGATCGGGTCGTCGCCATGGAGAACGACCGATGTTCCTCGGTTCCCGGTATCTGCAGGTCCGAGTACTGACCCGGTTTGAAGTCGTACTCCGTGGGTTCGACGGGCTGCAGTTGCAGCGACACGATGTCCTTGGTCATCGGCTCGATCGCGGTGATCCGGGTGCGCACCTCCTGGATGGGGATACCACCCAGGAGTTCGTCCTCGTCGAAGTTGAGCAGTTCGATGGTGCAGTCGCTGTAGGCCGTCGAACGGCAGAGCAGCACGTGCCCCTCGTCGGTCTCGGCGTCGTTGCAGGCGAACGTCGAGTAGTCCTCCATCTGGATGTCGCCGTCGAGGACGAAGGACTTGCAGGCCGAGCAGCGACCCTCGCGGCAGCCGTGCATCAGGTGGATGCCCTGCCGGAAGGCGGCGTCGAGGATGTACTCGTCCTCGCCGACCTCCATCTCGATGTCGACGGGCTCGAAGTTGATACGGTGCGTGTCGGCCACGGGGGTGTCTCCTGGGCTCGTGAATTTCTGTGCTGGTGGTGTCGGCGGGCGGCGCCGGATGTGGTGCGGCGCCGCCCGCCGGGCCCGGTGTCAGAGCGGCGTGGCGCCGGCGCGGTACTCCGCGATGTGCGCTGCGCGCTCCTCGTCCGTCATCTGGTTCAGCAGGACGTTCGGGCTCTGGAAGGTGTTGCCCCGCACGTCGTCGAGGGTCCACATCTTCTTCGGGTCGAGATCGAGGTGCGGCTGGCCGACGAGGGTCTTGCCGTCGTCGCGCACATACCCGAGGTCCTGCACGATGTCGGCGAGATCCTTGTCGTGGTGCAGGGTCTCCCATTCCCGGAAACCGGTGAGACGGCCCATGTTCGGCGTGGGCCGGCCCTCGTACTCACCGCGGAAGGCGACCGCGTCGGTCCAGTAGCACGTCTCCGAGCAGTAGGTCCGCCACTGGTCGTCGACCTTCTCCACGACCATGTCCTCGCGGACCAGGGCCGGCACCATGCAGGTCCAGCAGCGGTGCGGGTACTGGTATCCGACTTCCTCGAACGCGATCGGCTTGTTGCGGCCGGGGTAGGCGAGGCGGTTGTAGTTCTCCCACCACTTGCCGAACTTGGAGTACCAGCCGGGGTACTTCTCCTCGAACCACTCGAAGTCCGCGTCGGTCATGGCGTCGATCCGCCAGTAGTTCACCGGCCAGCCCGTGGCGAAGAACCGGGCCACCTCGTGGACGTAACCCTTCTCGGTGATGCGCTTCCACGCCTCCTCGACGAGATCGTGCGGAATGGTGAGCCCGTACTTCTCGAGGGGGAGCAGGTAGCTGCGGTAGTAGTCGTCGTAGATCCACCGCCGCCACATCTCGGCGTAGCTCTCGCGGTCCTTGCGGCGGTCCTTGGTGCCGTATTCGATGAACGTGCCGATCGCGGCGTCGACCACGCAGTGGTTGTTCCACCAGGCGTAGCGCAGGTCGCGTTCGAGCAGCGGCCGGTTCCGCTCGTCGGCCAGGGCCATGAGCAGGATCGAGTAGCCGTTGGAGATGTGGCGCGACTCGTCGGACTGCACCGAGTGGAACACGGTGGGCAGCAGGTAGTCACCGTTGGCGGCGGCCTCGTCGGGCATCGCCACGAACAGGGTGTTCGTGAAGGCGGTCTCCGCGACCACGGTCAGGTAGATGTTGGCCGCGGTGATCGCGTCACCGGTGATGAAGCCCTCCCCGAACTGCCGGCCGATGGTGCCCGCGTAGTTGTTCGCGAACGCCTTCTCGGTCATGTCGAACCCGGCGGGATCGATGTAGTTGTTCATGTAGAGCTTCTTGAGGTTCATCTGGATCGTCGAGTGCCGGACCTCGTCGATCATCTGCACCGCGAGACCGTTGTGGATCTCGGGGTTGGGCACCGCGTCGATGGCCATCGGCATCGCGCGGGCCGCGGAGATCTCCGGGAACGGGATGATCGAGAGGAACAGCTTCTGCCACTCCAGCCAGCGCTGCTGGACCTGGCGGAACATGTTGCCGCGGATCGCGCCGTCCATCGCGCCGTAGACCCGGTTGTCCTTCTCCTCCTCCATGGGGAAGTAGGACCGCATGATCTGCTTGAGAGGGTCCTTCTTGGGGGCCTTCTCGAACGTGTAGTCGGTGCCGAAGCGGGTGGCCGGCGTCGCGAACGTCGGTTCCCACGTCAGCTCGGTGATCTTTGCATGGGCCTTGGTCAGGCTCTGCCTACTCAATGTGCGCCTCCTGGATCGGGAGCCGGCTCTGTGCCAGCCGTGGACGGTGGGGTGTGGGTGCCGATACAACCCCGGTGTGCAACCCCGATCTGTCTCAATGTGAGACTCAGGTCACAATCGATGTGATTACCTTTGCTCTTGCGAGATCCGAGGAGAAGGTGGCGTGACAACTCCGGACGACCGGGAGATCGAGGTGGGTGAACACAACCGGAGCGGGTCCCGGGACGGGCATTCGCTTCAGGAATCGGGCGAATCGGTCCGTGCGGGCGACTTCCCCGATCTCGGCGATCGGCGGGTCCGCAACTGGCTGCGGGTGTCCTGGGTGCGTTCCCGGGAGGCCAAGGTCGACGCCGATCGCCCGGCCGCGGACTACGTCGAAGCCCTTCCCACCGACACCGTCCTCACCCGGGCGGCCCGGCCGGTGCTGCGCGCGTTGGCGGCGGAGATCGAGAACGAACCGGTGAGCCTGATCCTCACCGACGGCAAGGGCACCGTGCTCAGCCGTTACGGCGGCGACCGTCGCCTGCTCGGCGCGCTGGACCGGGTCCACCTCGCACCGGGGTTCCGGTACTCCGAGTCCCAGGTCGGCACCAACGGCATCGGCACCGCGCTCGAGGTCGGCGCGCCGCTGCTCATCCGGGGCGACGAGCACTACAGCGGGCATCTGCGCAAGTTCTCCTGCGCGGGCGCACTCGTGACCCATCCCGTCACCGGGGCCCTGCTCGGCGTGGTGGACCTGACCACCGAGGCCGAGAACACGAACTCGCTGCTGCTCTCGTTCGCCAAGCTCGCCGCCACCCGCATCCGGGAGCGGATCCTCGAGGACGCCAACGAGCTGGACCGGGCGCTGCTGCACGACTACCACGCGGCATGCCAGCACTCGGGCCGTCCGGTCATCGCGATCGGCGACGAGGTCCTGATGATGAACGCCCTCACCCAGCAGCGGTTCGACTCGCGCGACCAGGCCGCGATCATCGACCGGACCCGCGACGCGCGGGGACGGCACGAGCCGTTCACCCTGCTCGCCGACCTGCCGAGCGGGACCACGGCCCGGCTGTCCTACCAGCCCACCTTCGTCGACGACCGGCTCGCCGGCGGGGTCGTGCGGATCAAGGAACAGGTCGCCCGGAGCCGGTCCACCCGGGCCGTCGCCCCACCCGCGCCGCGCGCCCTGGCCGGCCGCAGCGCCCAGTGGCAGCGCACCGTCGAAGGCGTCGTCGAGGCGTGCCGGCGCGGCGAATGGCTCGTCCTCGACGGTGAGCCGGGCGTCGGGAAGGCCGCCCTGATCCAGGCGGCGCACGACCACGTCCGGTCCGGGCACGCCCTGACGGTCCTCGACGCGGTCCAGCTCGACGGCGACGAGCTGCCCGAACGCGCGGCTGCGACCCTCGACGACGGTGGCGACCTCGCCGTGCTGCACGCCCACGTCCTCGGCGACGACCAGTTCGCGGCGCTCGAGTCGTTCCTGCAGGCCGTCGCCCAGGACACGCGCGCGCCCGCGCCGTGGGTCGCCCTGACCATGCAGCCGCCGCAGGGGCAGAGCGACACCCACGCGCTGCTCCGCCTCTTCCCGAAGACGATCTCCGTTCCCCCGCTGCGGCATCGACTCGAGGACGTGCCCGACCTGGTCCGGTTCCTGCTCGACGCCGCCGGCGCCTCCGGCCTCACGCTCTCCCCGGCCGCAACGAACCAGCTCATGCGGCTGTCGTGGAGCGGCAACGTGACCCATCTGCGCGGCGTCCTCGACGAGCTCTGCCAGCGGCGGCGATCCGGGACCGTCGAGCCGGCCGACCTGCCCGCCGAGTGCCGGGCGACGACCCGCCGGAGTCTGACCCGGCTCGAGTCCCTCGAGCGGGACGCGATCGTGGAGGCGCTGGCGCTGCACGGCGGCGACAAGGTGGCCGCCGCGAAGGCCCTCGGCATGTCGCGGGCGACGATCTACCGCAAGATCCGAGAATTCGGCATCACCCTCTGATTCCGAGTGTGCGTGTCAAATTGAGACGACGGGACACTGCTCCGCACGAAACACTGCTGAGCGCAGAGACGTTCACCCCACCGGGGTGACCAGACAGGAGTGATCGATGACCGACCACAACGGACTCACCACCGCTGCCGGCGCACCTGTGCCGGACAACCAGAACAGTCTCACGGCCGGGGCCCGCGGACCCATGCTCCTCCAGGACGTGTGGTTCCTCGAGAAGCTCGCGCACTTCGACCGTGAGGTGATCCCCGAACGGCGCATGCATGCAAAGGGTTCCGGCGCGTTCGGCACCTTCCGCGTCACCCACGACATCACGCGGCACACCCGGGCCGCGCTGTTCTCCGAGATCGGCAAGCAGACCGAGGTGTTCGTCCGGTTCTCCACCGTCGCCGGCGAGCGCGGCGCCGCCGACGCGGAACGCGACATCCGCGGCTTCGCCGTCCGCTTCTACACCGAGGAGGGCAACTGGGACATCGTCGGCAACAACACCCCGGTGTTCTTCTTCCGCGATCCGCTCAAGTTCCCCGACCTCAACCATGCCGTGAAGCGCGATCCGCGGACCAACCTTCGCGACCCCGAGAACAACTGGGACTTCTGGACCAATCTGCCGGAAGCCCTGCACCAGATCACGATCGTGATGTCCGACCGCGGCATCCCCGACGGCTACCGGCACATGCACGGATTCGGTTCACACACCTTCTCGTTCGTCGATGCCGCGGGCGCCCGGTCGTGGGTGAAGTTCCACTTCCGCACCCAGCAGGGCATCCGGAACCTCACCGACGAGGAGGCCGCGACCGTGATCGCCGGCGACCGCGAATCCGCCCAGCGGGACCTGTACGAGGCGATCGAGGCCGGGAACCACCCGAAATGGACGCTGTACGTGCAGATCATGCCCGAGGCCGACGCGGCGACCTACCGCTACCACCCGTTCGACCTGACCAAGGTGTGGTCCAAGAAGGACTATCCGCTCCTCGAGGTGGGGGAGCTGGAGCTGAACCGCAACCCGGACAACTACCACGCCGACGTCGAGCAGGCCGCGTTCTCCCCTGCGAACGTCGTCCCGGGCATCGGGTTCTCGCCCGACCGGATGCTGCAGGGCCGGCTCTTCTCGTACGGGGACGCCGCACGCTACCGGCTCGGCGTCAACCACCACCAGATCCCGGTGAACTGCCCCCGGGCCGCCGCCCACGTGAACTCCTTCCACCGCGACGGCGCGATGCGGGTGGACGGCAACCAGGGCAGCGTCCCGAGCATCGAGCCGAACTCGTACGGCCGATTCCAGGAGCAACGCGGGTACGCCGACCCGCCGCTGACCGTCGGTGCCGTCGCGGACCGATTCGACTACCGCGCAGACGACGACAACTATTTCGAGCAGCCCGGGATCCTGTTCCGCGCCATGACCGCCGAGCAGCAGACCGTGCTGTTCGAGAACACCGCGCGCGCGATCACCGGGGCATCGGTGACGACGATCGAACGGCACATCGCCAACTGCACGCAGGCCGATCCGGCCTACGGTGAGGGAGTTCGCAAGGCCTGCGAGGCACTGGGGGCGTTGTGAGCGACCGGTGATCCGTCCGGCAGCCGCGCAACCCTCGGTCGTTCGCCGCGTCGAGTGCCGACGCGGCCGACAGGCGGGCGCGCGGCTGCCGGCCCGGGCGGCTCAGCCCAGCCAGTCCAGCACCGCGGCCGCGGTCCACGACTGCTGCATGCTGCCGAGCGGCTCGCCGGTGAACGGCTCGTAGTACTCCGCGAACGAGCCGTCGCTCGCCTGCCGCAAGCCCTCCGCTCGCAGCAGATGGGCGCGCTCCGCCCAGCCGCGGCGGGCGAACGTCCACGAGAACAGCCACGTCATCACCGGCCACACCGGTCCCCGCCAGTACTCGCGCGAACGGAAGTCCCGGGAGACGGGGGACGTCGAGGGTGGCACGGCGTAGCGCAGGTCGGGGTGCCCGCAGAACTTCGGGCCCTCGAAGGTGCGCAACAGGGCCCGTTCGGTGCCGCGGGGCAGACCCCCGCACAGCAACGGCGCGAACATCGCGATCGTGTCGGTGGCCATCCAGCGGCCGCTGCGCAGGTCGAAGTCCTTGGCGGCGCCGGTACGCGGATCGGTGGTGTCGAGCACGCCGCGACGGAACCGGTCCGCGTACTCGTGCAGCTCACGCACGTCCGCATTCGGGCGCGAATGCTCCTCCCCGATGACGGCGAGCACCTCGCACGCCAGCGCGAACACGGCACTGACGAACACGTCCTCGACGGCGAAGCTCATGGCCGTGGCCAGGGCGTCGTCGTCGTAGCGCACCTCCTTCATCTCCTCGAGCAGCCACAGGTAGCGGGCGTACTCGGCGTCGGTGGGCCGCTGACTCGCGTCGCCGACATGGGCGAGGTCCTCGCGCCGGAACGTCGGCACCGCCCCCGCGACGACGTTGGCGTACGCCGCGTCCCACCGGGGCGAGTTGTCCATGCCGGATTCCCAGCCGTGGTAGAGCGCGATGCGGCCGTTGCCGTCGAGGTCGCGGGCCCGGGCCAGCCACCGGTGCCAGCGCACCAGGTCGGGCCAGCGACGGTCCAGGAACTCCTCGGCGACGGCACGGGTGGTGCGCCCGTGCCGTCGGCTGTGGTCGAGGATCCGCTGCACCGCGATGGCGTGCACGGGTGGCTGGGTGATGCCGGAGGTCTGCGGCCCCTGCGGGGCAGCGGCGGCCAGGTCGGTGCAGGCCCACCGCGCCGGTCCCGGAAAGTAGCCGTCCACCCCGCTCGCGAACACGATGTGCGGGATCATGCCGTTTCGCCACTGCGCGGAGAGCAGGGTGTCGAGTTCGACGACGGCCCGCTCGACGCTCAACGGGGCCAGCCCCACCGCGACGAACGCCGCGTCCCAGCTCCACATGTGCGGGTACAGCTTCGGGGCGGCGCTGGTCATCGTGCCGAGGTCGTTGCCGCGCAGCAGATAGGCAGCCCGCGCGGCGAGCTGGGTGTGGGTGAATCCGCGGTCCGGCATCGCATCATTGTGCGACCGGTCCGGCGTGGGCGCGCGCCGAGAGCCGGCCGGGCCGCCGGAAATCGGACAGCCACACACGTCCCGACCGGTGTCGATGTCCGAAACCGAGGACGATGTCAGGAACCTGCGCGCGGCGCCGACGCCGATCCCGCACGAGAACTACGGTGGATTCCGGAACCGCCCCGAGACCCGAGGAGTATCGGCACATGAGGATCACCGGCGCAGTCCTGGAGGAGATCGGCCGGCCGCGGCCGTTCGCCGAGTCGAAGCCGATCAGCGTGTCCGAACTCGAGCTCGATCCGCCGGGACCGACCGAGCTCCTGGTACGGATCGAGGCGGCCGGGGTGTGTCACTCCGATCTGAGCGTCGTGGACGGCAACCGGGTTCGTCCGGTGCCGATGCTGCTCGGACACGAGGCGGCCGGACGGATCGTCGAGGTCGGTTCGGCCGTCGACGACTTCCGGGTGGGGCAGCGGGTGGTCATGTCGTTCCTGCCGCGGTGCGAGGCGTGCGACAACTGCGCCGAGGACGGCCGGTTGCCCTGCACCGCCGGGTCCGCCGCCAACAACGCCGGCGAACTCCTGCACGGCGGCCGGCGCCTGCACCGCGACGGTCACCCGGTGCACCACCATCTCGGGGTCTCGGGTTTCGCGACGCACGCGGTGATCGACCGCGCGTCGGCCGTCGCGGTCGACGACGACGTGCCGCCCGACGTCGCCGCGGTGCTCGGCTGTGCCGTGCTCACCGGTGGGGGTGCCGTCCTCAATGCGGCCCGGCCGCGGCCGCAGGACAGCATCGCGATCGTCGGCCTCGGTGGGGTCGGCATGGCCGCTCTCCTGACGGCCGTCGCGCAGGGGATCTCGCGCATCGTCGCGATCGACACTCTCGACGACAAGCTCGCCCGCGCCCGTGAACTGGGGGCGCACGAGACCTACACCCCGGGCGAGGCGCTCGAGCGGGGCGTCGCAGCCCGGTACGTCGTCGAATGTGCCGGCAGCGCACGCGCGTTCGAAACCGCGTTCGCCCTCACGGCACCCGGCGGCACGACCGTGACGGTCGGCCTGCCCGCCCCGACGGCGACGGCCGTGATCTCCCCGTTGACGGTGACCGCGGAGGCCCGCACGATCGTCGGCAGCTACCTGGGCTCGGCCGTGCCGCGCCGCGACATCCCCGAGTACGCGCGCCTGTGGCGCGAGGGCCGGCTGCCGGTGGAGGAACTGATCTCCTCCCGGATCCCCCTCTCGCGCATCAACGAGGCCATGGACCAGCTCGCCGACGGCCTGGCCGTACGTCAGGTCGTCGTGTTCGACGACTGAGCGCCGGACGTCGGCCGGGACCAAGGTCCCGGACCGGATATCTTGTGGGAAAATGATTTTCCGGACGTCCGGGGCGGACGGGGACGAGGTGCCCGCGCGTCCCGGCCGCTCGGTCCCCCGCTCGGCGCCGGACTGCTCCGACCGATGGGCGCATGCGACGGGAGTCTTCGGACCCTTTTCTCCCGGTCCTCGGTCCCTCCGGCCGTGCCGGAGTCGAGGTGCGTTTCCCGTCCCGCCGGTGCGCGGCGGGTGCCCGGACCGCTCGCGAACGCGAGTATCCACAGCTGTGGAAAAACCTGTTGATCAGTGATTTTCGACCCGGCCGACGACGACCCCGGCGTCCGCGACGGCCCGGCCCGTCCGGAGCAGCGGGCGGTGTCCGGCGCACCTGGGCGAGTCCACGCCGCGCCGTGGACGTGCTCCACGTCTCATTGCCGATGTCGATGCGGCGGTGCAAGAGTCAGCGCGCCGACGGTCGGCGGCTCCGCTCGGACGTCTGCGCCGCCGGTCGAGCGGGCGGCCGCGAATCCGCCCGCTCGCGGCAGCAGGTCGGAACTCGATGCCCCGCCGGGAGGCGGGCCCGAAGGCAGGAGTCGTGGTCATGGTCGATGTCGCGCCGATACTGAGGACGCCGGACGCGCACCGGCCGTATCCTCCGACCCACCGCCCGAAAGGCTCGAGGATCCTCACGGTCGTCACCTCCACCGACCACAAGGTGATCGGTGTGATGTACATCGTGGCGGCCTTCGCGTGGTTCCTCGTCGGCGGGCTCATGGCGCTGCTCATCCGGGGTGAGCTCGCCGTGCCCGGCCTGCAGTTCCTGTCGAACGAGCAGTACAACCAGCTCTTCACCATGCACGGCACGATCATGCTGCTGCTCTATGCGACGCCGGTGTTCTTCGGTTTCGCCAATTATCTTCTGCCCCTGCAGATCGGGGCACCGGACGTGGCCTTCCCCCGGCTGAACGCGGTGGGCTTCTGGCTCTACGTCTTCGGCGGCCTCATGGCCGCGGCCGGCTTCCTCACCCCCGGGGGCGCCGCGGACTTCGGCTGGACGGCGTATGTGCCGCTGACGAATTCGCTGCACTCGCCCGGCGTCGGCGCGGACCTGTGGATCCTCGGCCTCACCGTCGGCGGCCTGGGCACGATCCTCGGCGCGGTCAATCTCATCACCACCATCGTGTGCCTGCGCGCCCCCGGCATGACCATGTTCCGGATGCCGATCTTCACCTGGAACACCTTCATCGCCTCGCTGCTGATCCTGCTGATCTTCCCGCTGCTGGCGGCGGCGCTGATCGCCCTGTTCGTCGACCGGCAGTTCGGCGCTCACATCTTCGATCCCGGCACGGGCGGTGTCATGCTGTGGCAGCACCTGTTCTGGTTCTTCGGTCATCCCGAGGTATACGTGCTGGCGCTGCCGTTCTTCGGCATCGTCTCGGAGATCTTCCCGGTCTTCTCCCGCAAGCCGATCTTCGGCTACACCGGCCTGGTCTACGCGACCCTGGCGATCGCGGCGCTCTCCATCGCGGTGTGGGCGCACCACATGTACGCCACCGGCGCCGTGCTGCTGCCGTACTTCTCCTTCATGACGTTCCTGATCGCGGTGCCCACCGGCGTGAAGTTCTTCAACTGGATCGGCACCATGTGGAAGGGGCAGCTGACGTTCGAGTCGCCGATGCTGTTCTCGGTCGGGTTCATCGTCACCTTCCTGTTCGGCGGCCTGTCCGGCGTCATCCTCGCCAGCCCGCCGCTCGACTTCCAGCTGCACGAGTCGTATTTCGTCGTGGCGCATTTCCATTACGTGCTCTTCGGGACGATCGCCTTCGCCACCTACGCCGGCGTCTACTTCTGGTTCCCGAAGATGACCGGGCGCATGCTCGACGAGCGCCTCGCCAAGTGGCACTTCTGGCTGACCTTCGTCGGCTTCCACACCACGTTCCTGGTGCAGCACTGGGTGGGCAACGAGGGCATGCCGCGCCGCTACGCCGACTACCTGCCGTCGGACGGGTTCACCACCTTGAACATCGTCTCGACCGTCGGTGCCTTCGTCCTCGGCGCCTCGACGCTGCCGTTCCTGTGGAACGTGTTCAAGAGCTACCGGTACGGGCAGGTCGTCACCGTCGACGACCCGTGGGGCTACGGCAACTCCCTCGAGTGGGCGACGAGCTGCCCGCCGCCGCGGCACAACTTCACCGAGCTGCCGCGCATCCGCTCCGAGCGGCCCGCGTTCGAGCTGCACTACCCGCACATGAGCGAGAAGATGCGCGCCGAGGCGCACGTGGGCTGGGGTTCGCACGCCCAGACCGCTCGCACGCTCGAGGGGACGCACTGACATGACGGACGGACGACGGTTCCGCCGGTACGCGACGCTCGGGGAGACCCGTACCCGGCCCGACCCGACGGCCCTGCTGATCGCGATGCTGGTGCTGGCGGTGCTGCTCGCGTCCCCGTGGTGGCTGTCACCGGTCCCGGCCGTGCTGCTCATCGTCGCGGCCGCCGCCGGCACGGTCGCGGTCGGCGCCACGAGCCGCAGAACCATCGTGCCGACCCGCTGGTCGTAGCGGCACGGTCGGTCACCCGGACCTGCCGGCCGGGCCCCGACGGTTCCCGGCGGTCCGGCTACCCTCGATGCCATGGGCAGGCAGCGGGAGCGTCGGGCCGCGGCGGGGTCCGGCCGCGGCCCGGCCGAGGGCATCCACGACATCGACACCGGCACCTGTGAACTGGTCAAGGATCGGTACCGGCCCGACGGCTGGGTGCTCGAGGTCAACGGGGTGCCCAGCTCCCACATCGATCTCACCGATCCCACGCTGCTCGAGTTCGAGTACATGCGGTGGATCGCTCACCTGCTCGAATCGCAACGGCCGCACGACGAACGGCTGCGGGTGCTGCACCTCGGTGGTGGGGCCTGCACGATGGCCCGTTATCTCGCCGCCACCTACCCGAACGCACGGCAGGTGGTGGTCGAGATCGACGGGCGCCTGGCCGAACTCGTCCGGGACTGGTTCGACCTGCCCCGCGCCCCGCTGTTGCGGATTCGGGTGGGGGAGGGCCGGGCGGTCCTGGCCTCCCTGACCGACGCGACCCGTGACGTGATCGTCCGCGACGTCTTCGCGGTGAACCGCACGCCCGTCGCGCTGACCACCGTCGAGTTCACCCGCCACGCCCGCCGGGTCCTCGACGCGGGCGGCGTCTACGTCGTCAACTGCGGTGACACCCGCGATCTGACCACCGCCCGGCGGGAGGCAGCCACCATCGGCAGCGTCTTCGAGCACACCGCGATCATCGCCGATCCCGCGATGCTCAAGGGCCGGCGCTACGGCAACATCGTCATCGCCGGCAGCGACGCCCCGCTCGGCGAGTCACCGGCACTCGCCCGCGAACTGCTCGGCGGCGGCGTGCCCGCCCAGGTGTGGACCGACGCGCAGGTCCGCCGGTTCGCCGCCGACGCCCGCGTCCTGCTCGACGCCGAGTGCCGCCCGGGTGGCGAGGTCGCGGCCGGCTGACGTCGTCACCCGGACCGGCCCGCGGTCCAGGCGAGCAGGTCCTCGACGGGCCAGGCGTTGACCACGTCCTCGGGTTCCACCCCGCGTTCGGCGGCACGCTCACAGCCGTACCCGATCCAGTCCAGCTGACCGGGCGCGTGCGCGTCGGTGTCGATCGCGAAGCGGCAGCCGAGATTCAGCGCCAGGTCGATCAGCCGCTCCGGCGGGTCCTGCCGCTCGGGGCGGGCGTTGATTTCCACCGCCGTGCCGTGATCGCGGCACGCCGAGAACACCGACTCGGCGTCGAAGCGCGACTCCGGGCGGGTACCGCGACCGCCCTGCACCAGCCGGCCCGTGCAGTGCCCGAGCACGTCGACGTGCGGATTCTGCACCGCCTTCAACATCCGCTTCGTCATGACCGACCGGTCGGCCCGCAGATTCGAGTGCACGCTCGCCACCACGACGTCGAGTTCGGCCAACAGTCCCTCGTCCTGGTCCAGGGTGCCGTCGTCGAGGATGTCCACCTCGATCCCCGTGAGAATGCGGAAGGGGGTGCCGCTGTCGGCGAAGACCCGGTCGAGATCGGCGACGACTCCCAACTGGTTGCGCAGCCGCTCGGCGGTGAGACCGTTGGCCACCTTCAGCCGGGGTGAGTGGTCGGTCAGCGCGCAGTACCGGCGTCCGAGCGCCGCGGCGGCCCGCATCGTCTCGGCGATCGAGCTGCCGCCGTCCGACCAGTCCGAGTGCACGTGGAGATCGCCCTGCAGGGCCTCGAGCAGGCCCGCGCCGCCCCGGCCGATCGGCTCGGCCTCCTCACGCAGTTGCCGCAGGTACGCGGGCACGCCGTCGAAGGCTTCGCGGATCACGGTGGCGGTCTTCGGCCCGACGCCGGACAGAGCCGTCCAACTGTCCGCCCGGCGCCGCGCGGCGCGCTGGTCCGGGTCGAGCCGGGCGACGACGTCGGCGGCGTGACGGTACGCCTTCACGCGGTAGCTCTCGGCGCGGTCGCGTTCGAGCCAGAACGCGACCTCCCGCAGGGCGTCCACCGGGTCCATGCGTCCATTCTCGCCGCGGCGGTCCGTAGCGTGGGGCGCATGCGCACAAATGCGGGGTGGCGACGGACGCTGACCGGAACCGCGATCGGGGTGGCCGGGGGGACGCTGGTGCTGGCCGGCGTCGCGGCCCGGGTCGCGACGCCCGCGGCCGGGCGGTTGTACACCGTCGCCGATGCGCCGGCCGCGCCGGTGGTGATCGTGCCGGGTGCCCGCGTCCGGAACGGATGGCCCATGGCGATGCTGCGCGGACGCCTCGACGTGGCTGTCGCGCTGCTCGCGGACGGCCGCGCCCGCCGCGTGCTCGTCTCGGGCGACGCAGGAGGCCGCTCCGGGGACGAGATCGCGGCGATGACCGACTATCTGGTGGCACACGGCGTGGGGCGGGAAGTGATCGCCACCGACCCGTACGGGCTCGACACGTACGACACCTGTCTGCGCGCCGCGCAGGTCTACGGGGTGCGGACGGCGGTGATCGCCACCCAGGGATTCCATCTGCCGCGGGCCGTCGCGCTGGGGCGGCGGGCGGGGATCGACCTGGCCGGGGTGATCGCGGAGTGCGACTGCCGGCTGCGCACCCGGGTGCGCAACGTGCTGCGTGAGTATGTGCTCTCTCGTCCGAAAGCGCTTGTGGAGATGCATTTTCCGCGCCCTCCGCGGGTGACGGTGGGCGTGGGCGGCGCATCGGCCGGGATCCTCGCCTAGGGTCGTCGCATGCGACCTTCAGCCCTGATCACCGGTGGCAGCCGCGGCGTCGGCGCCGCCATCGCCCGGGAACTCGCCCCCAGTCACGACCTGCTGCTCGGCGGCCGCCGCGCGGAGTCGCTCCGGGCGATCTGCGCGGAGCTTCCGCAGGCGGCACCGTGGCCGGTCGACCTGCTCGACCACGCGGCGGTGGCCGCGGCCTGCTCCGGCATCGACCGGTTGGACGTGCTGGTGCACAGCGCGGGGCTCGCCGAACTCGGGACGATCGCCGACGGCGGAATCGCGCAGTGGCGGGAGATGTTCGAGGCGAACGTGGTGGCGGTGGTGGAACTGACGCGGCTGCTCCTGCCGGCGCTGCGGGCCGCGAACGGCCATGTCGTGCTGCTCAATTCGGGGGCCGGCCTGAACGCGAGGGCCGGCTGGGGCGCATACGCCGCCAGCAAGTTCGCGTTGCGGGCCTTCGCCGACGTCCTGCGGCAGGAGGAGCCGGCGCTGCGGGTGACGTCGGTGCATCCGGGCCGGATCGACACCGACATGCAGCGTGCGATCGTGGCGAGCGAGGGCCGGACCTACGAACCGGAGCGCTTCCTGAAGGCCTCGACCGTGGCACTGGCGGTGGGGCAGGCCGTTCGGACCCCCGTCGACGCGCACCCGACCGAGATCGTGCTGCGGCCCCGGTAGCCGTCGGCGCCGGACACGACAGCACCGTCGGAACGGCAGCACCGTCGGAACGGCAGCGCCGCCGGCGTCAGAACGGCAGTGGGATCACGACCGGCGCCCCGTTCGGCAGCTGGATGCGGATCTGGGGTGGCGGCGGCGGTGGGGCCGGCGCCGGTACCGGTGCCGGGGGAAGCGGCTCCGGCGCAGGCGGCGGTGGGGGAGGCGGCGGTGGCGGCGGCGGGGGAGGCGGTGGCGGCGGCGGGGGAGGCGGTGGCGGTGGCGGTGGCGGCACCGGAGCCCGCGGCGCGGGCGCCGCGATCTCCGCCTCCGGCGCCGGCGGCGCGGGTGACGGTTCCGGTGCGGGCGGCGGTACCGGGTCGGCGGCCCCGGGCGCCGGCTGCTTGGGACCGGCGCCGATGGGCACCGCCAGCAGATTCCCGGTGGTGACGTCGACGACGGTCAGTTCGCCGACCGGCGCCGCTCCCGGCTGCACGACGAACAACCGTTCCTCGTCGAGGCCGGACCAGCGTTCTCCTTCGATCTCCTGACCCGAGGACAGAACGGGGGAGATCAGGGGACTTCCCGGCGCACACCGCACGCGAGGCACACCGCGGTCGTCGACCAGAACGACGGTTCCGGTCTCGAGGACCGACTGCACGGGCACCGCGCGTCCCCCGCGGTACTCGTGATCGGTGACCCGGGTGTCCGCCCGCAGCAGCACCGGCGTCAGGGTGCGCAGGTATGCGCGGGCGTCGGCGATGTCGAACACGTCGAGCCAGGCTGCCTGCTTGACCGGGTCCTGCTCGAGCGTGCCGGCGAGCCGCTCCCGGTCGCACAGCTCACGTTCGAGGCTGCCGCCGTAGAGGCCGGTCCGGTCTCCGGACACCGTCACCGGACCTCCGTCGGGCACGGGGAGCTCGGCCTGCGGCGCCGGTGGAACGGCGACCGGCACCTGATCCGGCAGGAGCAGGCCGCTCCATGGATGCTCGCCCCGCGATGTCGCCAGGTCCAGGCGAACCAGCTCGGTTCGCGACGGACCGTCCGTGGAGCATCCCCCCACGGCGAGCGCAGTCAGCGCGAGTACCATCCCGAATCCGCGCGCAGCGGTGCCGGCGGCCACCCGCCCATGGTAGGCGGAACCCCTCCGCGCCTCGGGTGGTTTCGGTCGGCTTCAGCCGTCGGACGTCAGGCGGACGCGAGCGATCCGGTGGCCGTCCAGTTCGCTCACGGTGAGGCGGTGACCGTCGAGGGTGATGCTGTCGCCGAGTCGTGGCAGGCGCTGGAGGTGGTGCACCATGCACCCCGCGACGGTCTCGTAGGGGCCCTTCGGCAGCCCGATCCCGGTGTCGCGTTCGAAGTCCTCGACGATCAGCAGACCGTCCACCTGCTGCGTGCCGGCCTGCGCCGGCGCGGACGGGGGCGCGGCCTGCCCGGTCGGTTCGAACTCGTCGCCGATCTCGCCGACGATCTCCTCGACGATGTCCTCGAGCGTCGCGATCCCGGCGGTGCCGCCGTACTCGTCGACGACGAGGGCGATCTGGTCGTTGGTGCGTCGCATCAGCGACAGTGTCGCGAGCGCCGGCTTGGAGGCGGGCAGCGCGAGGATGGGACGGCACACGTCCGCGACGGTCGGGGCGGTCGCCGGATCGGCGAGCAGCAGGTCGCGAAGGTGCACGAAGCCCACGACGTCGTCGAGCGACGTGCCGACGACGGGATACCGGCTGTGCGCGCCTGCCAGGGCCTGTTCGCGCGCCGCCGGGAGCGGGGTGTCGGCGGGCAGGAAGTCGACCTCGGTGCGCGGACGCATCACCTCGAGCAACGATCGCTGCCCGGCGTCGAACACCTCGGCGAGCACCGTGCGCTCGTCCTCCGGCACCGCCGAATGGCTGAGCAGCAGATCGCGCAACTCCTCGTGGGTGATCTCCTCGCTCCGGCGCGCCGGGTCGGCTCCCAGCAGCCGGACGAGCCCGTCCGTGGAGACCGACAACAACCAGATCACCGGTCGCATCAGGGTGGCGAAACGGTCCAGGGTCGGTGCGGTCAGCAACGACACCCCGGTGGACCGTTGCAGGGCGATGCGCTTGGGAACGAGTTCCCCGAGGACCAGGGAGAGGTAGGCGATCACCAGGGTGGTGCCGGTCAAGGCGACGGCGCTCGCCGCTGCGGCGGGCAGCCCCCACGACTCGAGCGCCGGGACGAGGTCGGGGGCGATGGCGGAGGCACCGTAGGCGGCGGAGAAGAACCCGGCCACGGTGACGCCGATCTGCACCGCGGACAGGAAGCGGTTGGGATTCTGCGCCAGCTCGGCCGTCCGCCGCCCCCGCCGGCCCCGCTCCTCGAGCGCACGGATCTGGCTCTCACGCAGCGACACCAGCGCCAGCTCGGTGCCGGCGAAGACGCCGCCGATCAGGACGAACACCAGAACCAGGAGGATGTCGGCGAGCGCGGTCATGGCGGCCACCCTGGACCGTGGGCCATGTCGTGTCACCTCATCGGGAGGACGCGGGATACGACTTCCAGTCTAGGAGAGCCCCGGCTGTTCGGGCACCGGCCGCACCTCAGGACGGATGTTCCACGTGAAACAGTTCAGGAGGCGGGGACGGTCTGCATGTCCTCCTGGCTCCAGTAGGCCTTCATGCCGGTGATCCGGGCGTCGTCGTCGAACGTCATGACGTCGATGACCTCCATGACGAGGTCCTGTTCGCCGAGATGGGTGGTCAGCCGGAAGAGGAAGGCGGCGTTGCCGCCGGCGATCTTCAGGCTGAGCAGTTCCCCGGTCTGGGTGAGAGGCTCGATCATCGAGTAGAACTCGCGCAGGGACGCCTCGGTGGTGCGCACCTCGGTGCCCACCGGGTCCTCGACCGTGGCTCCGGGAGCGTAGAGGGCGAGCACCTCGTCCGTGGTCCCTTTGGCGACCGACCTGATGTAGGACTCGACGGTGGCGCGGATCGCGGCGGGAGTGGGAGCCATGCGGAAAACCTCCGTTGCTAGAACGCGTTCTAGCAACGGAGGTTAGCAGCGCACGCCGGGACTGGGAATGCCCGGCGGTACCGCCGCCTCGCGGGCACCCGTCCGAACCCGGCTCAGACGCCCGCCTCGGCGGTCGGCAGCAGCCGTTCGAGGACGTCGGCGAGGGTGATCAACCCGACCACCTGTCCGTTGTCGGTGACGGTGGCCAGGTGGTTGCGGGTCTCGCGCATGGTGCGCAGCGCCTCGTACACCGGCACCGTCGCCTCGAGGGTCAGCGCCGGGCGCATCAGCTCGGCGGCGGTGATCCCCGCCGCGGCGTGCAGGCTGTCGCGCACGTGCACCACCCCGTCGATGTGCCCGTTGCCGCGCACGAGCAGACGCAGGTGCCCGGTGCGCCGGGCGGTGTCCTGGATCTGCGCGGCGTCCGCGTCGGGCCGGACACTGCTCGGCCGGGCGTTGGGACGGACGATGTCGCCGACGGTCAGCGCCTCGAGTTCGAGGGCGCTGGTCAGGTGCCCGTGGTAGCGCTCGTCGAGAGTGCCCACGGTGGCCGAGTGCTCGACCAGGTGCCGCAACGCGTCCGGGTCCTGGCCGGTGCCGACCTGGTCGACCGGGACGACCCCGACCCGCCGCAGGCACCAGTTGGCCAGGTGGTTGAGCTGCACGATGACCGGGCGGGTGACCCACATGAACGCCCGCATCGGGATCGCGAGCATGGTCGCCGACTTCTCCGGGTGCGCGATCGCCCAGGACTTCGGAGCCATCTCGCCGACCACCAGGTGCAGGAACGTCACGATGATCAGCGCCAGGACGAACCCCGCGACGTCCGCCAGCCACAGCGGCGCACCCCAGTTCTCGAAGGCCGGGGTGAGCCAATGGTGCACGGCGGGCTTGGTCACCGCGCCGAGGGCCAGGGTGCACACGGTGATGCCGAGCTGGGACCCGGCGAGCAGAACCGACAGTTCCGACGCGCTGCGCAACGCCGCGCGGGCCGAGCGGCTGTGCGGGGCGGCGTCCTCGAGGCGGTGCCGGCGCGCGGCGATGAGCGCGAACTCGACCGCGACGAAGAAGGCACTCGCCGCGATCAGGCCGACCGTCACGGCGAGCACGATCCAGGGGTTACTCATCGTCGCTCACCTCGTGATCGGTCCGTACGGTCACCAGCACCGACGCCGGCACGTGCCGGTCGATCCCACGGACCTCCGCGATCAGCGTCCGCGTCGGGGGCGAGTTCACGTGCGCCAGCTCCGCCGGATCGGGCTCGAGTGGGATCGCGACGGTGTCGCCGACAGTGGGCAGGCCGCCGAATTCGGCGATGACCAGCCCGGCGAGGGTCTCGTAGTCCCCCTCGGGCAGTTCGTGGCCCAGGGTGCGGGCGACCTCGTCGAGGTGCACGTCGCCGCGGATCACCCAGCCCTCACCCTGGCGGGTGATCACCTGCGTCTCGACGGCGGTGTCGTGTTCGTCGGCGATCTCCCCGACGAGTTCCTCGGCCATGTCCTCGACGGTGACGACGCCGGCGAAGCCGCCGTACTCGTCGACCACCAGCGCCATCTCCTCGTGCCCCTCGGTGAGCCGGGCCAGCACGTCCGGCAGCGGCAGGGTGGTGGGCACGATCACCGCGGGCCGGCACACCGTCCCGGCCGTGCCCGCCGCGGTGTCACGCGCGAGCAGATCGTGCAGGTGCACGACCCCGCGCAGATCGTCGGCGGACGCACCGACCACCGGGTACCGGGTGTGCCCCGCGCTCATCTTCGCGAGCACCTGCGTGATCGGTTCCCCGGCCCGGACGTAGTCCACCCGGGCCCGCGGAATCATGGCGTGCTCGGCGGTGCGGGTCGGGAAGTCCAGGATCCGGTCGAGCAGCGTCGACAACTCCTTGGGCAGCTCGCCGGCCTCCCGGGATTCGGCCACGATGTGCTCGAGGTCGCGGACGGTGGCCGAGTGCTCCACGTCGTGCACCGGTTCGATCCGCAACGCGCGCAGCAGCAGGTTCGACGAGGCGTCGAACAACTTGATCAGCCAGCCGAACAGCCTCAGATACAGCGTGGTCGACAGCGCCAGCCAGCGGGCGACCGGCTCGGGCCGGGCGATCGCCAGGTTCTTCGGGAACAGCTCACCGAACACCATCTGCACCACGGTCGAGAACAGCACCGCCAGCACCGTGCCGACCGCCACCCCGACCGCGGTGGGGATCCCGACGCCGCCGAGGAGTTCGCCGAGGCCGCTGCCGATGAGCGGTTCGGCGACGTAGCCGACGAGCAGGCCGGTGACCGTGATGCCCAGCTGAGCGCCGGAGAGCATGAACGAGGTGCGGCGGGTGACCGACAGGGCGCGGGCGGCTGCGGTGTCACCGGCTTCGGCACGCGCCTTCAGCCGGGACCGGTCCACCGCCATGTAGGCGAACTCCTGGGCCACGAAATAGCCGGTCAGGGCCGTGATGGCCAGGACCACGAGGATGCCGAGTGCGATACCGAGGACTGTCAGCACGGTCGGCTCCGGGGGGCGGTGACGGACGGGCCGTCACTCTGGGGCGGGGAGGGTCTTCGAGGTTTGCGCTTGGCGCGTCTCATGGCTCTCTCTGCGATAGACGACGACTTCCTGTCACAGAATACGACGAACCGGGCCGCGGACGAGTTCCCGCCTGCCGCGCCGACCCGGTCACAGCGGCCGGGCCGGAACCCGACACCCGGCGCGGATACCACGCCGGAGCGGTCGGCAGTGCTTGGCTGTCCTGGCACACGGCCACACCCCGAGGAGCCTCGATGAACGAGACCACCACCTTCCCCCTGCCGGGGCATGCCGGCACCCTGGCCGCCCGGTGCTGGGTCCACGACCACCCCCGGTACGTCGTGCTGCTGTGCCACGGCTACGGCGAGCACGCCGGACGCTACGAATACGTGGCCACCCGGCTGGTCGCCGACGGTGCGGTGGTCTACGCCGTCGACCACACAGGGCACGGGCTCAGCGAGGGCGAACGCGTCCTGATCGAGGACTTCGAGCGGGTCGTCGACGACTTCCGCCTGCTCGACGCCACGGCCCGCAGCGATCGTCCCGGCCTGCCGGTGGTGCTCGTCGGGCACTCGATGGGCGGGATGATCGCCGCCCGGTACGCGCAGCGCTACGGCTCCGAACTCGCCGCGGTGGTCCTGTCCGGCCCGGTGCTGGGCCGCTGGCCCGCGCTCGAAGCGATGCTCGCGGCAGAGCAGATCCCGGACGCCCCCATCGACCCCGCGACGCTGTCGCGGGACCCGGAGGTGGGCCGTGCGTACGTGGACGACCCGCTCGTGTGGCACGGTCCCTTCAAGCGCCCCACCGTCGAGGCGCTGCAACACTGCCTCGACACGATCACCGCCGCGGGCACCGTCGGCGACGTGCCCGTGCTGTGGCTCCACGGCGAGGACGACGGGCTCGTCCCCCTCGGGGGCAGCCGCGAGGGCTGGGCGACGTTCGCCGGCCCGCAGTCGACGTCGAAGGTCTACCCCGGGGCGCGGCACGAGATCTTCAACGAGACCAACCGCGACGAGGTTCTCGACGACGTCGTCGATTTCGTCCACTCACGGATCGCGGCGGGCGGCCGATGAGCACCCGGTCGCGGGCGCCGGCACGTCAGCGCTCGTCCGGCGCCGGTTGCCGGGACGGCGGCCGGGACGTCGCGGAAGGCGGCCGGGCCGCCGGGGACGGCCGCCGCTCGCCGGACGGGTGAGGGCGGTCGGCGGCCCGCTCCGGCGCGACCGGGTCGCCGTCAGGATTCGCCGGCGTGCGCGCGCAGCTCGAGCGCGACGAAGGACTGCACCATCGCCGTGAACACCGCTTCCGCGACAGCGGGGTCTGCTCCCCGCGCGGCCGCCGCCTCGGCCGCGCGCCGGATCACGAGCAGGGCCCGGTCGGGCGCCGCGACCTCCGCCGCGGTGGACTTCAGTTCGGCTGCGCGGCGCACCAGAGCCTCACGCTCACAGAGCAATTCGACCAGTTTCGCGTCGAGTCCGTCGATAGCGGCACGGACGGCCGCGAGGTCGGGAAGAGACCGCTCGGTATCGGGTGCGTTCATGCGCGCATTGTGGCATGCCACGCGGTGCGCTCCCGAGAACGGACCGGTCGACTACCTGACCACGTTCACCATCTTGCCCGGTACGACGATCACCTTCCGGGGTGCCGCGCCCTCGAGGAGGGCGGCGATCTTCTCGTCCGCGAGGGCGGCCGCCTCGATCGCTTCCCGCGCCGCGTCGGCCGGCACGGTGATGCGGCTGCGCACCTTGCCGTTGACCTGGATCGGGTACTCGACCGTGTCCTCGACGAGCCACTTCTCGTCCGCGACGGGGAACGGGCCGTGCGCGAGCGACTCGGTGTGCCCGAGCCGCGACCACAGTTCCTCGGCGAGGTGCGGGGCGACGGGCGCCAGCATGAGCACGAGCGGTTCCACCGCCGTCCGCGGCGCCCCGTCCGGGTACGCCTTGGTGAGGTGGTTGGTGTACTCGATCAGCTTGGCGATGGCAGTGTTGTCGCGCAGGCCCGCGTAGTCGTCGGACACGCCCGCGATCGCCTTGTTGAGGGCACGCCGCGTCTCGTCGGTCGGCTCGGCGTCGGTGACCCGCAGCGTGCCGGCCTCCTCGTCGATCGCGGCCCGCCACACCCGCTGCAGGAACCGCTGCGCACCGACGACGTCCTTGGTCGCCCACGGCCGGGACTGGTCCAGCGGGCCCATCGACATCTCGTACACCCGCAGCGTGTCGGCGCCGTAGTCGTCGCAGATCTGGTCCGGCCCGACGGAGTTCTTCAGGGACTTGCCCATCTTGCCGTACTCGCGGTGCACCTCCTCGCCCCGGTAGAGGAACTTCCCGTCGCGCTCCTCGACCTCCTCGGCCGGCACGTACACGCCACGCGAATCGGTGTAGGCGTACGCCTGGATGTAGCCCTGGTTGAACAGGCGCCGGTACGGCTCGGACGAGGTGACGTAGCCGAGGTCGAACAGCACCTTGTGCCAGAACCGCGCGTACAGCAGGTGCAGCACGGCGTGCTCGACACCGCCGACGTACAGGTCGACCCCGCCGGGGTCGTGCGGGCCGTGGATCTGCGGACGCGGACCGGTCCAGTACGCCTCGTTCTCCTTGGCGCAGAACTCGTCGCTGTTCGTCGGGTCGATGTAGCGGAGCTGGTACCACGAGCTGCCGGCCCACTGCGGCATCACGTTGGTGTCGCGGGTGTAGTGCTGCAGCCCGTCACCGAGGTCGAGCTCGACGTTCACCCACTCCTCGGCCTTGGCCAGCGGCGGCGACGGCTCCGAACTCGCGTCCTCGGGATCGAACGACACCGGCGCGTAGTCCTCGACGTCCGGAAGTTCCACCGGCAGAGCCGACTCCGGCAGGGCGTGCGGGTTGCCGTCGGCGTCGTAGACGATGGGGAACGGCTCGCCCCAGTACCGCTGCCGCGCGAACAGCCAGTCCCGCAGCTTGTACTGGATGGTGCCGGTGCCCGCGCCGGACTCCTCGAGCCTCGCGATGATCGCCTTCTTCGCGTCGGCGACGCTCAGCCCGTTCAGCTCGCCGGAATTCACGAGCGTTCCGTCGCCGGTGTACGCCTCCTGCGAGATATCACCGCCCGCAATCACTTCCACGATCGGCAGGCCGAACGCGGTGGCGAACTCCCAGTCGCGCTGATCGTGACCGGGCACGGCCATGATCGCGCCCGTGCCGTACCCGGTGAGCACGTAGTCCGCGATGAACACCGGCAGCGACTGCCCGTTCACCGGGTTGACGGCGTAGGCGCCGACGAAGACGCCGGTCTTCTCCTTGCTCTCCTGCCGCTCGAGATCCGACTTCGCGGCGATCGACGCCCGGTAAGCGGCGACGGCCTCGGCCGGGGTGGCGGCGCCACCGGTCCAGCGCTCGTCGACCCCCTCCGGCCACGCACCGGCGACGATCTCGTCGACGAGCGCGTGCTCGGGCGCCAGCGTGACGTAGGTGGCACCGAACAGGGTGTCGGGGCGGGTGGTGAACACCTCGATGTCGCGGCCGGTCTCCGCATCGCCGGCGCCCCGCACCGCGAACTTCACCTGCGCTCCGTGCGAGCGCCCGATCCAGTTGCGCTGCATGGTCTTGACCTTCTCGGGCCAGTCCAGGTACTCGAGGTCGTCGATGAGACGGTCGGAGTAGGCGGTGATCCGCATCATCCACTGCTGCAGGTGCTTGCGGAACACCGGGAAGTTGCCGCGCTCGGAGCGGCCGTCGGCGGTGACCTCCTCGTTGGCCAGCACCGTGCCCAGACCCGGGCACCAGTTGACGAGGGAATCCGAGCGGTACACCAGCCGGTACTCGTCGAGGGCGGCGAGCCGCTCGGCCTTCGACAGCGACGCCCAGTCGCGTCCGTCCGCGAGCGTGCGGGTGCCGGCGTCGAGTTCGGCGGCGAGCTCGTCGATGCGGCGCGCCCGGTTCTGCTCCGGGTCGTACCAGGCGTTGTAGATCGTCAGGAAGATCCACTGGGTCCAGTGGTAGAAGTCGACGTCCGTCGTGGCGACCGAGCGCCGCTCGTCGTGGCCCAGCCCCAGCCGGCGCAGCTGCCGCTGCATGTTCTCGATGTTGGCCTCGGTCGTGGTGCGCGGGTGCGTGCCGGTCTGCACCGCGTACTGCTCGGCCGGCAGTCCGAACGCGTCGTAGCCGAGCGTGTGCAGGACGTTGTGCCCCAGCATGCGGTGGTACCGGGCGTAGACGTCGGTGGCGATGTAGCCGAGCGGATGCCCGACGTGCAGGCCGGACCCCGACGGGTAGGGGAACATGTCCTGCACGAACAGCTTGTCCTCGGGGACGTCGCCGGCGAGCGGGCCGACCGGATTCGGCGCGTTGAACGTGCCACGCTCGCGCCACTGATCCTGCCACCGCTGCTCGATCCGGCCGGCGAGATCGGCGGTGTATCGGTGCTGCGGGGTGGCGTCGGACGACGAGGTGGAGGGCTGCACAGGACGAGTCACGGTGGTCGCTATCTACTTGGCTGACGTCGGTTACCTCCGACCAGGGTAGAGCGTGGCCTGCCCCGGCCCGACCAGCGGCTGCGTCTCCCACGTATCCTCGAGGGGTGTTGATCGTCGCCCTCGTACTGTTCGTGCTCGCTCTCGTCGTCGCCGGGGTCGCCGTCGCGGGTCTGACCGGACGGCTGCCGCGCAACCGGTGGGCGGGTGTGCGTACCGCGGAGGCCCTGCGCGACGAGGAGACGTTCGCCCTGGCCAACAAGGTCGCGGCTCCCAGTCAGCTCGGTGCGGCGGGCCTGCTCGTCCTCGGCGGCGTGGGAGCGCTCACGCTCGACACGGTCCCGGGCCTGATCGCCGTCGTGGGTGCCGGTATCGCCGCCTTCTTCACCGCCGGTGTCGGCGGTTCCATCGGTGCCCGCGTCGCGGCAGCCAGCGCTCCGGCCGAGACCGCCGGCTGCGGCACGTCGTGCGGGGCGTGCAGCCTGCGCGGCGCCTGCGAGCCGACCGCCTGAGCGAACCCCCACCGCCCGAGCACAGCGGCGGGTGCGACGTCACCGCCCGAGCGCAGCGGCGGGTGCGACGTCACCGCCCGAGCGCAGCGGCGGGCGCGACGTCACCGCCCGAGCGCAGCGGCGGGCGCATTGTCACCGCCCGAGCGCAGCGGCGGGCGCGACGTCACCGCCCGAGCGCAGCGGCGGGCGCGACGTCACCGCCCGAGCGCAGGAATCTGCGGGAGGGTTCCCGAGCGCGCGTTCGGACGCGATACTGACAGGGTGACCCCGGCACTGGCCGGCGCCCGATTGAGGTCCACGATCCGCGATGCGGCCGCCGCGGCGACGGACTCGACCGAGTTCCGGGAGGTCGTCCTGGACGCGATCCGCGCCCGGGTGCCCTACGACGGTGTCTGCCTGGCCACCACCGATCCCGCGGTGCTGATCCCCACCGCGCTGACGACTCGCGGTTACGAGACCCCGCGGGTGTACGCGACGGCCCTGGAACTCGAGTACGGTCCCGATCCGGTGCCGAGCGGCTTCGGCTCGTTGCTGGGCCGGGCGGTCCCCATCCGCACGCTCCGGGAGGTGACGGGCGACCACGTGACGAGCAGCCGCCACTACGCCGACGTGCTTGCGCCGAGCGGCATGCACGACGAGGTGCGCATGCTCTTCCGCGGTCGCGACGGGGCGTGCTGGGGCGCGTGCACGATGGCCAGGCGACCGGGCTCGGAGTTCGCCGACGAGGAACTCGACACTCTGGGCGCCGTCCTCATCGACATCGGGGAAGGGTTGCGCACCACGTTGTTCCGCAGCAGCGCACATGCCCAGGCCCCGGGCCCGGACGGACCGGCGGTGGCGGTCGTCGGACCCGACGACGAGTTCGAGTCGATCACCGCCGCCGCCCTCGAGTACTTCGAACGACTCGGCTGGGGCCCGCCCGGCAATCCCGAAGCCGCTGCGCCCGCGGTGTCGGCGGCACTGTGGCTGCGGCGTTCGGGGGCGGATGCCACGGTCCTGCGGGCCCGCACCCTCGACGGGGAATGGCTCGTGATCCGCGTCGGACGATTCGACAGCGAGCATCCGCCCCGGCGGGTGCTGATGACCGTGGAACGGGCGCAGCTCCCCGAGATCGTCACCCTGGTGGCGGCAGCACACGGACTGACCCGCCGCGAATCCGAGGTGCTCGCTTTGCTTCTCGCCGGCAGGACCCGTCACGAGATCGCCCGCGTGCTGGGCATCAGCCCGTACACCGTGCAGGACCATCTGAAGGCCGTGTTCGCCAAGACCGGCGTCAACAGCCGCGCGACCCTGGTCGCCAAGCTCGCACACACCGAGTACGTGCCCCGTCTGGGCACGCCCGTCGGCGCCGACGGCTTCTTCGAGCGGCCGCCGCGGCCGGCCTCGGTGAACTGACGCCGGCGCGCGGGGACCGCCTCACCCCCAGCGGCGTACACGCTGGTAGCGCGGGTTCCACCAGAAGCGGTGGACGAGCCGCAGGGGCACCGGCAGTTCACTCAGGACCAGACGAGCCTGCTCGGGCGTGGCGCCGTCGACGACGTACGGGCCGACCTGCGCGATCTCGCTGTAGGAGAGTTCCTTCACCGCCGCTGTGGACAGGGCGTGCCATTCCTGCGTGGTGATCACCTCCCGGATGAGGGGGAAAGCGTCGCGCTCCTCGTGCGCGAGGTGCGACCGCAGCAGTCCGACGAGGTCGTCGATGCGATGAGGCACCTGCTCCGGCCCGTGCTCCCGATCGTCGAACGCTTCCTCGAGTGCGGCGAGCGTCGGATCGATGAGAGAGTGCTCGGCCTCCATGTCGTCGAGCACCGCGAGATCGTCCGGCCGGTCGGCGAGCCTGCGGCGCATCAGCGGCCAGATGTGCGTGTCCTCGATCCGGTGATGGTGGTGCAGTTCCCGGCTGAAGCCGTGCCAGCCGACGAGCAGCGCGTCGTGGACCTCGTCGGTCTCGGTGCCGTAGGTCTGTGCCACGTTCGCCAGGCGTCCGACGTCGCGCCGGAAGGCCGCGTGCAGCAGCGTCATCACGACCATGTCGTCGTCGGTCAGGGCAGTGGATCCGGTGGTGGTCATGTCGGCCTCGATCCTGTCGTGCTCGAGTTCTCTCTACGAGCCTGCAACCCCGGGCTCCGGCCCTCAATCCCCCGTTCGAGGGGGTCGCCGGTGATGCCGTTTCCCTACGCTGGGGCCGTGACCACCCGCCGCGTGATCGACCCCGCCGGGGCCCTGTTCGGCCTGGGCCTGCCTCTCGTCGCCGCCGCGGCGACACTGCTGCTGACTCGAATGTGGGAATCGCGGCTGCCCCCACGGATCGCCACGCACTGGTCCGGGTCCGGGCCGGACGGATTCTCGGACCCGGTCTCGTTCTCGTGGACGGTGGCGCTGGTGATCCTGCTGGTCGGCGGCGGCTGCAGCGCGATCGCGGCGCTAGCCCCCGCGATGCTGCTGATGCGCCGCTACATGCTGGTGCTCGGTCTCGGCGTGACCGGTCTGCTGTCCACCCTGGGTGTGACGGTGCTCGCGAGCCAACTGGACACCCCGGCCGAACAGGCACAGCTGCCGATGTGGAGCATCGGCGCGGGCGTCGCGCTCGGCGTCGCCGTCGGGGTGTTCGGCGCGTCCCGGTTGCGGGATCACCGGGTCCGGCGGCCGGCAGCCGCCCGCCCGGATCCGGCGCTGCCGCGCGGGCCGGTCGAGCTGCCGATCGTCGAACAGGTCGGCACCGGGACGCGCACCACTGTGGTGCTGGCGGCGCTGGTGGTGGCACCGGCCGTCGTCGTGTGCGGCGCGGCGCGCAGCTGGTGGCCGCTGGCGATCTTCCTGCCGGTCGCCGTTCTCGTGCTGAGCCTGCTGCGGTTCCGCGTCGTCGTCGACGACACGGGCGTGCGGGTGCAGAACCTGGGAATGACGGCGGTGGACTACGACCTCGACGAAATCGTCGGCGCGCGGGTCGCGCACGTCCGCCCCTTCCAGGACTGGGGCGGGTGGGGACTGCGCGCCAAGGGGCGGGGCCGGTACGGCCTCGTCACGATCACGGGTCCCGCGCTGGTGCTCACCGTCGCCGGTGGGCAGGAGTTCACCGTCACTGCGGCGCAGGCGGAACGCATGGCCGGCGCGCTGAATGCGCTCGCCGACCGTCGCTGACCACCGGCCGGCGGATACCGCTTCCCGAACACGCCGCGAGTGCGTGGCCGATCCGGTCTAATGGGAGCGATTGCCGACGAGTACAGCGATTGCCGACGAGTACGGAGGCCGACGTGAGCCATCGGAAGCGGTTGCACCCGGACGGAGTCCTCGCACCGGCGTACACCGGGCGCATCGACAGCGAGCCGGTTCCGGCGCTGCGGCTGCCGGCGCACTCGATGGACCCGGCGGAGGCGTACCGGTACATCCACGACGAACTGATGCTCGACGGCAGTTCGCGGCTGAATCTCGCGACGTTCGTCACCACGTGGATGGAGCCGCAGGCCGACGTGCTCATGGCCGAGACGTTCGACAAGAACCTCATCGACAAGGACGAGTATCCGGCGACGTCGGCGATGGAGGAGCGCTGCGTGGCGATGGTCGCCGACCTGTTCCACGCGCCGGGGCTGTCCGACGTCGACCCGGGTACGGCGACGGGTGTGTCCACGATCGGCTCGAGCGAGGCGGTGATGCTCGCCGGGCTGGCACTCAAGTGGCGCTGGCGGGCCCGGCGGCAGGCGGCGGGACAGGACACTGCACGCCCGAACCTGGTGCTGGGCAGCAACGTTCAGGTGGTGTGGGAGAAGTTCTGCCGCTACTTCGACGTGGAGGCGAAGTATCTGCCCATGGAACCCGGGCGGTACGTCGTCACCCCGGAACAGGTGCGAGAGGCGGTGGACGAGAACACGATCGGGGTGGTCGCGATTCTCGGCACAACGTACACCGGCGAGCTCGAGCCGGTCGCCGAGATCGCCGCCACGCTCGACGACGTGGCCACTTCGGGCGGTCCCGACGTGCCGCTGCACGTGGATGCGGCCAGCGGGGGATTCGTCGTGCCGTTCCTGCAGCCGAAACTGAAGTGGGACTTCCGGGTGCCGCGCGTGGTGTCGATCAACGTCAGCGGCCACAAGTACGGACTGACCTACCCGGGCATCGGATTCGTGGTGTGGCGCGACAAGGAACACCTGCCCGAGGAACTGGTCTTCCGGGTCAACTACCTCGGCGGCGACATGCCCACCTTCACCCTGAACTTCTCACGGCCGGGAAACCAGATCGTCGGCCAGTACTACAACTTCCTGCGGCTCGGCCGCGACGGGTATCGCCGGGTGATGGAGACGCTGCGCTCGACCGCGAGCCGCCTGGCCGAGCAGCTCGCCGGGCTGGAGGGGATGCGCGTGATCTCCGACGGTACCGCCATCCCGGTGATCGCATTCGAGCTGACCGGCGATCCGGGGTTCACCGTGTTCGACGTCTCGCACGAACTGCGGGCGGGCGGCTGGCAGGTGCCCGCGTACACCATGCCGGCCGACGCCGAGGAGGTTGCGGTCCTGCGGATCGTGGTCCGGGAGGGGTTCAGTGCCGACCTCGCGCGACAGCTGTTCGCCGACATCGAACGGGTGTGTACCGAATTGCGCAAGGAGGGTCCGCTCCGGCACTCCAGCGAGCAGCACTTCGCGCACTGAGCCTCACTCCAAGGCTGTCTCGCGCGAGGTGTCCTTCAGCTGCACCCCGGACCTGCCGAGCCGACGCGCTCCCTGGACGAGGGATGCCACGACCCGGGCGGCATGGGCGAGATCGAGCCCGTCCGGGGGATGGATGTTGGACACGCAGTTGCGCTCGGCGTCGGTCCGCCCCGGCCGGGGACGATGCGTCAGGTACACCCCGAGACTGTCGGCCACCGACAGGCCGGGACGTTCCCCGATGAGGACCACCACCGTGGACACACCCAGGGCAGCGCCCACGTGGTCCCCGATCGCCACCCGCGCCTGGGTCGCAACGACGGGCGGCGCGAACGTCAGGCCGGGCGTCAGCGCGGTGGCCAGTTCGGCGAGCAACCCCGGCCCGTGTGCGGCCAGGGCCGTGGACGACAGACCGTCGCACAGGACGACACCGATGTCGGCATCGGTGTGCGGCACCGGAGACAGGTCGGCCGGGGTCCTGCCGAGATCGGGGCGGCGCAGGTAGACGGACCGATCCCGTGCGCGGCTCGCCACATGGATGGGCTCACCGATTCCGACGGCGGAGATCTGCGGATTCAGCTCCGCGAGGTCGAGCGGCGCATGGACCGCGTCGCGCGCCCGGGCGTGGGCCTCCGCGACCTCGAGCAGACGCGGGGTGGGCAGACCGTTCCCGTTCCGCCCCAGCCCGATGCGTGCCCGGGTGAGCGCGCGCAGGGGTGTCCAGAAGTCGTCGTTCATCCGCGTACTCCCGGGGATGCCAGTGCTCGCAGCGGAGAAGAATGCGGGTCGACGGGCAAGATCCGGCCGGTCGCGTCGGCCATGCCGTGCGCCCGCAACCATCGATCGAATTCCGGTGCGGGACGCAGCCCCATGAGCTCGCGAGCGTAGAGCGCGTCGTGGAACGACAGGCTCTGGTAACCGAGCATGACGTCGTCGGCGCCGGGCACCGTGATGACGAAGGCTGTGCCGGCGGCGGACAACAAGGTGAGCAGGGTGTCCATGTCGTCCTGATCCGCCTCCGCGTGGTTCGTGTAACAGATATCCACGCCCATGGGCAGCCCGAGCAGTTTGCCGCAGAAGTGATCCTCGAGCCCCGCGCGAATGATCTGCTTGCCGTCGTAGAGGTACTCGGGTCCGATGAAGCCGACGACCGTGTTGACCAGGAGGGGGTCGAGCGTCCGGGCGACCGCATAGGCGCGTGCCTCGAGTGTCTGCTGGTCCACGGGCCGGCCCCCGGTTCCCAGATGGGTGCCCGACGACAGTGCCGAACCCTGCCCGGTCTCGAGGTACATGACGTTGTTCCCGACCGTTCCACGTCGCAGAGACTTGCCGGCCTCGTTGCCCTCCCGCAGTAGCTGCAGGTCCACGCCGAAGCTGCGGTTGGCCCCCTCCGTGCCGGCGACCGATTGGAACACCAGGTCGACGGGTACACCACGGGCAGCCAGGTCGATGGTGGTGCTCACGTGGGTCAACACGCAGGATTGCACGGGGATGTCGTAGCGCAGTCGAACCTCGTCGAGCAGGTACAGCAGGTCCGCGGCGGCACGCGGCGAATCGCTCGCCGGATTGATGCCGATCACGGCGTCTCCGCAACCCAGCAGGAGCCCGTCGAGAGTCGCGGCGGCGATGCCGCGCGGGTCGTCGGTGGGATGGTTCGGTTGCAGGCGGGTGGCGAGCCGGCCGGGCAGTCCGACGGTGGTGCGGAACGCCGAGACGACGGTGACTGCCCTCGCAACCGCGATCAGATCCTGGTTGCGCATGATCTTGGAGACCGCCGCGACCATCTCCGGGGTCAGACCGGGACCGACCGCGGCAAGGCGGCCCGCGGCATCCGTCCGTGCCGCCGTGGTGAGCAACCAGTCCCGGAAGCCGCCCACGGTCAGGTGGCCGATCGAGGAGAATGCTGCCGCATCGTGGGTGTCCAGGATCAGGCGGGTGACCTCGTCCGTCTCGTACGGCACGACCGGTTCCTCGAGGAAGGTCGTCAGTGGCAGCTCGGCCAGGGCCCACTGCGCGGCCGCGCGTTCGCCGTCGGATCCTGCCGCGCATCCGGCCAGCTCGTCGCCCGAACGGCGGGGGGTCGCCTTCGCCAGCAGATCGACGAGCCCGTGGAATTCGTACGTGCGTCCGGCCGCTCGTCGGCGGTACACCGTCACGACGTCACCTCGGCGACGGTCCGGGCGAAGACGTCGAGGAAGTGGTCGACGTCGGCCGAGGTGAGCGGCAGCGGCGGACGGATCTTGAGGACGTTGCCGTGAGCGCCGGCTACGGAGATCAGGATCCCGCGGTCGCGCATCCGGTTCACCATCGTCAGGGCCGTATCGGCGTCCGGATACCGGGTATCGGCGTCCGCGACGATCTCGACACCCAGGAACAGGCCGGCGCCGCGGACGTCTCCGATCGACGCGGTCGTGCGCCCGATCGTCCGCAATCCGGTGCGCAGTGCGGCACCGCGCTCGTGGGCGACCTCGATCAGCTGCTCGTCGCGGATCACGTCGAGCACGGCCTGTGCGGCTGCCATCGACACCGGATTTCCTCCGAAGGTGTTGAAGTACTTGACCTTCGATCCGGTTTCCGCGACGACGTCGCGAGAGGTGATCGTGGCGGCGACGGGCATTCCGTTGCCCATGGGTTTGCCGAGGGTGACGATGTCCGGGACGATGTCGTGCCGTCGGAAACCCCACATGCCGTGACCGAGGCGGCCGAAACCGGGCTGCACCTCGTCGGCCAGGAGCAGCCCACCCCCGCCGCGCACCACGTCCGCGGCAGGTTTCAGGAAGGGAGCGGGATCCGGAAGGATCCCGTCGGACGAGAAGACGGTGTCGACGAGCAGGGCGGCGAACCCGTACCCGGACTGCTCGAGGTCGTGGATCTGTTCGGCGACCTGCGCGGCAAACCAGGCTCCGAGATCGTCGGTGTCGACACGATACGCATTCGGTGCCGGGACCACCCGAATCCAAGGTTCCACCGTCCGGGAGATCGACGGGGAGCATGCCGCGACGGCGGTGGTGTTGCCGTGGTAGGCGCTCTCGGTGACGACGATGCCGTGCCGGCCCGTGGCTTGCCGGGCCAGTTGCAGCGCCAGGTCGTTGGCCTCGGAACCAGTACAGGTGAACATCGCCACCGCGAGCGGATCCGGGAAGGTGCCGAGCAGATCCTCGGCGTAGTCGACGATCCCGTCGTGCAGGTAACGGGTGTGGGTGTTCAGCAGCCGGAGCTGCTCGGTGACGGCCGCGGTCACCCGAGGGTGACAGTGCCCCACGCTCGCCACGTTGTTGTACATGTCGAGGAAGCGGTTTCCGTCGCCGTCCTCGAGCCATACTCCACTACCGGCAACCGGATGCAGGGGTGTGCGGTACAGCAGCGGCGTGGCGCTGCCGAGCACCTGCCGCCGGCGCCGGACGAGGCCTCGCAGCTGCGGAGGCAGGCCGTGGATGTCGTCGAAGGCGAAGCCGTTGACCTCGACAGGGGAGGTCTGCTGGGTGGACACAGTCTTCACAGGGAGGCCAGCCACAGGCCCCACCTCGGATCCGCCATCTTCGTACGGGCGCGCATGAGCTTCCAGAGTCCGTACTTGTGGTAGTCGAAGTCCCATGCATCGCTGAGTTTGTTGTTCACACATCCCCACAATCCCCACTTGACGTCGGCGAGGACCCCGCAGACCTGCACGCGGGACACCACCGACCATTCCGCGGTGCCGTAGTAGGCCTCGACCATGTCGTGGATCCGACGGTCGTCGAAGAACATCTCGGTGGTGAGAACGGCAATCTCGTAGGCGCGATCGTTGTTGGACGCGAACTCGTAGTCCACGAGCTTCAGTGGCCCGGACTCCGAGTACAGGAAGTTGCCCGGCATGGGGTCGTTGTGGCACGGAACCAGGTCTAGACCCGAGGCCAGCACGGCCGATTTCGCCGCCCGGTACTCCCGCTCGACCACCGCCCAGTCCACCGGCAACGTCACCCCGAGACTGTGTGCCTGTTCGAGATGCTCGTCGACCATGTCGAAGATCGTCTTCGTCCGGCTCAGCAGCCCGGACGGATGCAGCGTCCGGTACAGGTCCACGATCCGTAGCGGTATGTCGTCGCGCTTGAGGTCGCCGTTGGTGCAGGCCCGATATCCCTCCAGGAACTCGATGATCTCGATTCCGGAAGCGGGATCGAACCGGACCACCTCGGGGCCGATTCCCAGTGCCCCCGCTCGGCGGCCCATTTCGTTGGCAACGGTGCGGTCGACGAACGCCTCGCTTCCCGCGCCGGGGATCTTCATGAAGTAGCGGGTATTACTGCCTTCCAGAGTGATCCGCCAATTACTGTTCTGGAGGCCGCCCGTCACAGGGGCGTAGTACAAGCCGCGCCCCTGCCACTGCGATACGGACGACAGGGCATCCTCGACCACCCGTTCGGCGGGGGTGCGGGCGCTGCCCATGGGGCGATCGTCCCGGGCGAGCGGGGTGGAGAGTGTGGTCATCGTCGTCTCCTCACAGATTGCGGATGCGGTCGTCGAAGTGGGGGTCGCGCAGCCCCGCTCGTGCCCTCAGGAACTGCCAGTCCGAGAACTTCGAGTACTCGTGGGTGCCCGGACGCATCGCGTCGCAGTAGGCACCGATCAGTGCCCAGCGGAGGCTGTCCGCGATGCCGTAGACCCGGGCCCGATCGAACAGACTGTAGTCCCAGGAACGCCAGAACATTTCGAACACTACGCGGGCGTCGCGGTCGTGCGGACACAGTTCCCCCAGGAGAGTACCGAGATCCTGCAGCGGATCCATCATCGCGGCGCAGTCCCAGTCGACGAGAAGGAGGCCGCCACCCTCGGGGACGAGGACGTTGGAGACGTTGCCGTCGCCGTGGGCAGGGACGAGATCGTATCCCGCCGCCTCGATGCGCTGCTCGGCATCGGACAGGGTCCGCAGCATCCACGGCAGATCCTGCGGAAGGGCCGCCGATGCGGCCCGAGCCACCCGCAGCGCGTCGCGGATGTCGTCGAACACACTGGCGGTTCGCGAGAACGCCGCCAGAGAATGCACCCTCTTGCGCAGCTCGACGAGTGGGGCGATCGCCTCGGCCGAGCCGAAGCGGTCGAGGGTTGCAGTGCGGGACCGTCCCGTGAAGTCCTCCATCACCAGCAGGCCCGATTCCGGATCGGCGGCGTACACCGCAGGACCGAGACCGGCATCGCCCGCGGCGGTCGCGGCCTCGAAGGACGCGGCGAGATCGACGTAGCCGCGCGCGTGCGGTTCCATCACCTTCACGTAGCCGGTGACACGCGCTCGCGTGTCCACAGCGGCCCGCACGCTGTAGCGTTCGGAATCGGCTCCCCACCAGCTGGGGCTGGCCATCGTGGGCGAGCTGTCCAGTTCGAGCTCCGCCCCTTCCCACAGCCCGAGGGCGTGCACCTGTTCGGCAATACTCACCGGGATCCTCCTGTCGGAACAGCCACCACGTGGCGTGGCCAGCTCATCGGGAACGGCCGGTGACGCTCGAGCCACCGGGTGAGGCGGAGCAGCCTCTGATCGTCGAAGCGTGCTCCGACGATCTGGACTGCGACCGGACACTCGTCGACGAATCCGAAGCAGAGGGTCGACGCGGGCTGGCCGGTCTGGTTGAACCAGGCCGTATAGGTGCAGTGTGCGAGTGGTCGGTCCGGGTACAGGCCCACCTCGTCCGCGGCGAATCCCGGTGTCGGGATCACCGGCGCGAGCACGAAATCGTAATCGGCGAGCGCGGACTGCAGCCTCGCCTGGGACGCATCCACCCTCGCGAGGTCGGCGGCGTACTGCACTGCGCTGCGGTCCGCCGCGGCGGCAGCCCAGTCGGCGACCGCGGGCAGGACCAGGTGCCGGCACTCCTCGGGCAGGGTCTCCCATTCGGCCCGCGCCCGAACCTGGAAGACGCGGTCGAGGGCAGGATAGGGATCCACGGCGAACGGTGGCGGTACCGCAGCCACGGCGGCACCACCGTCCTGCAATGCCGCCGCCGCGTCACCGACGACCGACAGGACCCGCTCGTCGAGGGGGTGCCCGTGTCCCATGTCGGTGAGGACACCGATCCGCAGTCCGGCGGGGGACAGTTCGACGTCGAGCGTGTCGTCGGCCTCCGGCGGGAGCGACCACGTGTCCCGCGGGTCCGGGCGGCTGATCACCCGATACAGGTCGACGACCTCGTCGACGGTGCGGGCCATCGGACCCGCGGATCGCATGGTCGATGCCGGAGCGTGCGGGATCCGCCCCTGGGTGGGCTTCAGAGCCACGAGACCGCAGTGCGCCGCGGGCAGGCGTACCGATCCCGCGATGTCGGTTCCGACGGCGGCATACCCGATGCCGGCCGCCAGCGCGGCGCCCGCACCGGCACTGGAGCCGCCGGTGTTGCGTGCCGGATTCCAGGGGTTGCGCACGATCCCGTAGAGGGAGCTCACGCCCGCGGCCATCATGCCGAAGTCCGGCATCGTGGTCTTGCCGACGATCACCGCGCCGGCTTCCTTCAGTCGGGCGGCCGGTGGGGCGTCCACCATGGCGTCGGGGACCGTCGCGTGGGCCTTCGAGCCGTGCCGCCACGGCATCCCGATCGCGTTGATGCTGTCCTTGATCGTCACCGGGATACCGTCGAGATCACCGAGAGGGCATCCGGCCGCCCATCGGGCGGCGGACGCCTCGGCCGACGCCCGGGCCCCGACCTCATCCAGGTGGGCGACGGCGTTGATCACCGGATCCACCCGATCGATGTGGGCGAGGGTCGCGTCGAGAACGTCGACGGGGGTCAGTTCCCCTGCCCGGTACGCGGCGCGGACCTGTGCCGCTTCTTGTGGAATCACCCCGGTCATCGGGCTGCCACCTCCCTCGCTTCGTCCGACAGCAGCGCACCGGCCGTCAGGTTCCGGACCACTGCGCTCAGGACGTCGAGGCCGCGCAGCAGGTCGGCGTCCTCGGTGAACTCGGACTCGTTGTGTGAGATGCCGTTCGAACTCGGTACGAAGAGCATCACCGTCGGAACGACGTCCTTCAGGCTGATCGAGTCGTGTCCCGCGCGGGTGAGCATCCGCCGGGACGTGTATCCGGCCTCGGCGACCACTGCCTCCGTAAGTTCGACTCCGGCCGCCGGGTACGGCGTGGACGGCCGCAGTGCGCACGCGACGATCTCTACCGTGACCTCGCCCTCGTCGGTGATCGCGGCGAGGGCCTGCACGAACTCGGCGTGCGCCTTCTCGAGGGTGCCGGCATCGCTCGAGCGGATGTCGACGTCGATACGAACCCGGGACGGCACCACGACGGGGGAGTTGGGCTCGATGACGAACCGGCCCACCGAGGAGAGCACCGCATCCGGTACATGGCCGGACGCGACGGCTCGGACCGCCAGGACGACCCGTGCCGCGCCGACCAGCGCATCGCGACGATCCGCCATCGAGGTCGCACCGGTGTGGGCCTGCTCGCCGTGGACGACGACGGTGTACTTCCGGACCGCCCAGTTGGCGGTGACCACCCCGATGTCGGTACCCGTCTTCTCGAGCTCGCGGCCCTGCTCGATGTGCACCTCCGCGTACGCCACCGCATCAGGCGGTTCGTCCGAACCGTGGAAACCGATGTTCGTCAAGGCTTCCCTGACGGATACGCCGTCCAGGTCCCGGCGCTCGAGGATCTGGTCGACCGTGTACCTGCCGACGTACCCGCCACTGCCCATCAGACTCGGCTGGAAACGGGCCCCTTCCTCGTTGAACCAGTCCACTACCGCGACGTTGACCACGGGAGCGAACTGGCCGGCCGCGACCGCACCGTCGACCCCGGTGGCCGCGTGCGCGGCAGCGAGGACGCCGTAAGCCCCGTCGAAGCGACCGGCAGACGGCTGGCTGTCCGAATGGGAGCCGACGAGGACGTACGGGGCACCGGGCACCCACTCGAGGAGGCCGAAGAGGTTGCCTACGGCGTCAATTCGAACGGTGAAGCCCCGTGCGGTGAGCCAGTCGGTCAGCCACCGCCGAGCCGTGGCGTGCTCCTCGCTCGCGGCGAGGCGGTGCAGCCCGCCCCCCGCGGTCGCCCCGAACCGAGACCAGGCCGTGAAGTCGTCGAGGAAGTCGTCGTGCTCAGGCATGTGCGGTTCCCGTCGCAGGAGTGGCGGACGGTACCTCGAAGGCCACCGAGAGGGCGGGCTCCGGCGTCTCGGCACCGACGGCGACCGGCCGGGTGGCGACGGCGAACATCTCGTCGACCCGACGCTTCTCCGCCTCGCTGGTCCCAGTGAAGGCCGAGACAACGAGGTAGACAAGCAGATTCACGACCATACCCACGACACCACCGGTGAGGCTTCCCAGGCCCGCGATGTCGTCCGGGTACACCACCGTGAGCACGAGCGCGACCACGAAACCGGACACCATGCCGGCGACCGCACCGTACTTGTTTCCGCCCCGCCAGAAGATGCCGAGGAACAACGGGATCGCGATCTGGACGATGCCCTGGTACGAGATCTGTGCGAGCAACTGGAGCCGCGTCATGTCGAAGGTCAGGTAGGCCACTACCGCGGCGAGGCCCATGAACACGACCATGCTGGTCTTGGCGACGTAGGTGAGCTGGTTGTCCGTCAGCGGACGCTTCTCGGAGTTGATCAGGTCGTTGGCGATCTGCAGACCGCAGACCTGGACGCTGCCGTCGATGTGTCCCATCGATGCGGCGAAGACCATCGTCACGCCGAGCCCGAGAAGCCAGGTGCCGCCGTAGGACTCCATGATGGTGAACCATCCGGCCTGCGGATCCGAGTAGACCTCCGGCATGGTGGTGGCCGCGACACCGAGCAGCATCAGCAGCGTGTAGAACACACCGGAGATCAGGACAGTCCGGATGGTGCCGGCCTTGACCGCGCGTACGCCCGAGGCGGTATAGATCCGCTGGAAGCTCATCGGCCAGCACAGCGATCCCACGACACCGGTGAAGATCAAACTGAACAGGTAGAAGGGTCCGTAACCGTCTCCGTCGCCGGGAACCCGCAGCACCTCGGCCGGCACGTTCGACAGGGCCGAGAAGCTGAGCGGCCCGTCGCCGACGCCGAGGAGCAGGAGCAGGCACACGATTGCGGCGAAGACGTAAGCCACCACGCCCTGGAACATGTCTGTCATGATCAGCCCGCGCATGCCCATCTTCACCGTCCAGTACTGACGGATCACGATGACCGCGAGACCGATGAGCAGGCACGCGGTGATGGACCACCGTCCCTCGCTCGCGATCTCGAATACCTCTCCGAGAGCTTGCATTCCGAGAACCACCCAGGGGAACACCGACACGATCCCGATCACACTGGCGACGACCTTGACGGCACGCGAGTCGAACCGCAGGCCCATGAGATCGGGCTGTGAGCGCAGGTCGTACCGCGCGCCCCAGCGCCAGGCCCGGGTAGCCATGAAGTACATCATCGCCACGCCGAGACTCGAATAGGCGAGTCCGTAGAACCCGAAGACCCCGGCCCCGGCCGCCATGCCGAAGAAAGCGATGAACACCGATCCCGGCCACCAGGAGTTGACATAGCACATGGCGACGTACCACGGACCGTACGAGCGCCCACCCACGGAGTACTCGTCGAAGGTCGGCTTCTGCTTCTGCTGGGTGCGGTAGAGGATGTAGATGACGACGGCATAGAAGACCGCCAGCATACCGAGCATGATCGCCATGTCACTGTCCCTTCACTGAAGACTCTGCGGGAGCGACGCTTTCGTCGAGCTCACCACGGATGTCCTCGACGATGTAGAGGCCCCACAGGCCGAATCCGAGAACGAGTCCGTTCGCGATCCAGTACAGGACGCTGAACGGGATTCCGAATATCGTCGTATCGACTCCGCTGCCCCACAGATACAGCACCGGAACCAATGCGAAAGCCAATGCTGTTATGTAAATTCCGCCGAACACGGTCTTGACGGTCCGTTGTTCGAGATTTCGAATGAAGTCCTTCATCTCAGATTCCTCAGTTCACCAGTTTCAGGACGGCCTCGTGCAGGAGGCCGTTGGATGCGATACCCGTACCCCGGTCGTATCCGGGCCGTCCGTCGAGCGCCGTGAACCGGCCACCGGCCTCGGATATGATCACCGGCATAGGTGCGAGGTCGTACGGTTGGGTGGTGTAGTCGACGACCACGTCGGCGTGACCACTGGCCACCATGGCGTATCCGAAAGCGTCACCCCACGTCCGGAGGACGACGCCACGATCGATGAGGTCGCGGATCGTCTCGGGCTTCCAGTCCTCGAGCCACGTGGCCATGAGATAGGCACCGTCGAGGCTTCCGCGCTCGGAGACGTTGACCCTGACGTCGTTGCGCCAGCATCCCTTTCCCTTCTCGGCGTAGACCATCACATCGATACTCGGGAAGTTCATTGCACCGAAAACGATCTCGCCGGATCGCTCGTAGGCGAGCAGGTTTCCGTAGAGGGGAACCGCGTGGACGAACGACTTGGTGCCGTCGATGGGATCGATGATCCACCGATTGCCGCTGGTCCCTTCGACCTCACCGAACTCTTCGCCGAAGATCCCGTCGTCGGGGAAGAGCTCGCGCAGACTCGAACGGAAGACGTCCTCCACCTCGCGGTCGGCTCGGGTGACGGGTGATCCATCGAACTTCGTCTCGACCTGTATTCCGCTGGTCTCGAACCACTTCCGAGCCACCTCGCCGGCGTCCCGAGTGATCGACAGCGCGCTCTCGGCTGTAGGCGAAAGATGGTTGTGCATCGCATGTTCCCTTCACTGACCTGGATCCGGCACGCCCTGGGAGCGCTGTTCGGATATGGACAATCCTCGGTGTGGACCATTTCTGGTCCGTCCACCGAATGTGAAACGGATGTAACATCACTGCTCGCGCCGCCGGACGGCGCGTCGAATGTCCGTTACAGCGGGTATCGGTCGGCGCAGGCAGCCTGCTTCCGAGGCGAACAGGTCGCCGTCGACGGTTGCCGACCGACCGGTGGCCGTAGACAGCCGATGTCGGGCTCCATGTCGGTCGCCTCCCTCCGTCCACCCGTCGCCGAATCATCCGATTCCTGTGTCCTGCATCACGTTAGATCGCCAAATGTGTCGAAGGCAACACTTGCGGGGTGTACCATTACTGGTTCTTTTCGGAGGCGCAATCCTGGCGCGCTCATCTGCCCGATCACTTATTGTCGTGTGCCGGCTCGCACCGATCCGTGGACCCGACTTGCTGTGCATCACGGACTGCAAGATGATCCATGGATCACGCTTTCGTCATGTGAGGTAGCCATGCAGGTTTCGGAGCACGCGCACGCGGCGCTAGTACGGCTGACCACGGAGTTGCGTGAGCGTTCGGTCGAGAAGCTGCCCCCGGAACGCGAACTCGCGACGCGGTTGGGGACCTCTCGGACCACGATCCGGAAGGCGATCGACCGCCTCGAACGAGACGGCCTGGTACGGCGTGTGCGGGGCCGGACGGGTGGAGCCTATCTCGTGGGGATCGTCTCGGACAGGGAAGCAGGGTTCGATGCGGGACCGGGACGGCGACTCGCCCGCAATCTCAATACCGTCAAGGGCGTTCCTCAGATGCTGCACGAGCAGGGATTCCAAGACGGTACCCGGGTACTGTCGGCGGAACTGGTCGCACCGACCCCCCAGGTGCGCGAGATCCTGCGCATACCCGCCGGGAATCCGGTGGTGTCGCTGCTGCGCCTGCGGTTCGCCGATGGTGACACCCTCTCGCTGGAGCGCATGTACCTGCGCGGCGTCCAACCGATCCTCGGCACGGCACTGACCTCGATCTACGAGACTCTCCGGTCCGAGTTCGGGATCACAATCGCCGCGACGGAGGAGTCCATCGAGTTGGCCAGCGCCACCGCGCAGACCGGCGGATTGCTCGACCAACCCGTCAATACCGCCCTGCTGAGGCTGGAGCGGATCGGGTACGACCAGGGCGACAGCCCTGTCGAGTACTCCGTCGACCTCTTCCGCGCGGACCGGACACGGTTGAGTGTGCGGACGCGGGGATAGCCGGTCTCAGTTCCGCTCGACCTCGATGGGGTGGGTGGCCAGCAGCGCGAGCGGCAGCGGCTGCCGGCGCAGCACCCGCGCCCACAGGTCGACCCGGGGCGGCCCGAGGATGTCCTGGGGGAGGGCGGAGATGACCATCCAGTCGTCGTTGTCGAGCTCGCCGTCGAGCTGCCCGGCGCTCCACCCGGCGTAGCCGGCGAAGATGCGGATGCCTTCGACGAGTGGGCCGATGACGGCCGGATCGGAGTCGAGGTCGATCATGACCACCCGCCCGTCGATCCGGCGCACCCCCGGCACCCCGTCGACCGAGACGCCGACGCGCAGCGTACCCAGGCACAGAGCCGAGTCCCGCCGGACGGGACCGCCGACGTAGAGCGCCTTGGGTGCGGCGCTGAGCTCCGTCCACTGCGGCAACACGGCTTGGACCGCAGTGTCGCTGGTGCGGTTGAGCACCACGCCGAGACTGCCCACGTCCCCGTGCTCGATGATGTAGACGACTGTGCGCCGGAAGGTCGGCTCGACGAGGTCGGTGGCCGACACGAGCAGCGTTCCGGGTCGGACGGCCGGTGTCGCCGGTGCCGTGCGGTCCTCGGGTTCGTCCTGATGCTGCGCCACCCCGACATCATCCCACCGTCGCCGACGCGGCGTGGCGGCAAGGCGGGGAGACGTTCAGGAGAGACCGACGGTCTCGGCGAGCACCGCGAGGTGATGGTCGAACAACTGCCCGGGTTCGGTGAAGGAGTCGGTGCCGTACTGGCCGAAGACCTCGAAGTTCACGGCCCCGAACAGGGCGGCCCAGACCAGCACACCGCGGGCCAGGACCGCGTCGGGGACACCGGAACCGAGTGCGGCGCGGATCCGGCCGAGATCGGTGGTGAGGCCGTCCGGGACGGCGACGGTGGCCGGGACGTGGAGGGCGCCGGCGGCGTGTGCGGCGTCGAGGATGCGGAGGAGCCGGACGACGACGCGGGTGCCCGGGCCCGTGGTCTGCTCTGCGGGAGCGTGGTACCCGGGAACCGGACTGCCGAACAGCAGGGCGTAGCGCGCGGGTTCGCGTAGCGCCCAGGTGCGCACCGCGCGGCCGAGGACGCGGAACTGTTCGGCGTGGGCATCGACGGCGACGTCGGCGAGCGCGTCGTCGACGGTGTCGGCGAGTTCGGTGTAGCCGTCGACGACGAGGAGGGTCAGCAGTTCGTCGCGGCTCGCGACGTAGCGGTACACCGCCGAGGAGACGACGCCGAGGTCGCGGGCGACGGCACGCAACGACAGGGCGGCGGCGCCGTGGGTGGCGAGATGTTCGCGGCCGATCCGCAGGATGTCGGCCATCGTCTGCTGGCGGGCGCGGGCGCGGGGGGTTCCGGTCATGGCTTTCACCCTGCCAGATTCGTGAGCACCGTCAACAAAAGTGAGCACTGCTCTTGACTTTCCTCACCCCGGCGCGCATTGTTGTCTCGAACGGAGAGCAGTGCTCACACTTTGAAGGAGCTGGACACCATGTCGAATCTGCAGGTCGTCACCGGCGCCGGTCCCGTCGGCTGGACGGTCGCCGAACAACTCGCCGGCCGGGGCCACCGCGTCCGCGTCCTCACCCGGTCCGGCGGTGGTCCGGAGCATCCGCTCGTCGAGCGCCGCCGGGTCGACGTCTCCGATCCCGCCCGACTCGGTCCCGCCATCGAGGGTGCCGGGGCCGTGTACCACTGCATCCACGGCTCCGCCTACCGCGCCGACACCTGGGAACGCGAACTGCCGGCCGCGGAGAACACCGTTCTCGAGGCAGCCGGGCGCACGGGCGCAGTCGTGGTCTTCCCCGAGAGCCTGTACTCGTACAGCGAACCCGACCGGGTCATGACCGAGGCGTCGCCGCGCGCGAGCACCACCGGCAAGCGGGGGGTACGGGCCCGGTTGCTGGACCGCCGTGCCGAGAGCGACACCCCGACCGTCAGCGTGGTCGCGTCCGACTTCTTCGGACCACACGCCCGCAACGCCCACGCGGGCGAGCGGATGGTGCCGACCGTCCTGGCCGGGCGCAGCCCCCGCGTGCTCGGCTCACCCGACGTCCCGCACTCGTTCACATACGTGCCGGACCTGGCGGCCGCCATGATCGCGGCCGCAGCGAATCCTGCGGTGTGGAACCGCGTCCTGCACGCCCCCACCGGCCCCGCCGGCACCCAGCGCGAACTCGTCGCCGCGTTCGCTGCCGCGGCGCAGATGCCGGCTCCGAAGGTGGGCACGATCCCCACCTGGCTGCTGCGCGCCGCCGCACTGGTGAACCGCGACGCCCGCGAACTGGCCGAGATGCTCTACCAGTTCACCGATCCGTTCGTCATGGACTCCACGTACAGCGAGGAACTCCTCGGCCTGCGCCCGACGCCGCTGCCCGAGGCCGCGGCCGCGACGGTGCGGTGGTGGCGCGAGCAGTGACGCTCACTTCCCGGTCTGCGACGCGGCCGCCCGCTCGTCGAGGTCGGCGAGCGTGATCGGGTGCCGCGGGGGCTCGTCGACGACGACGGCGCGGGTGACCCGAAGCTCGCCGTCGACATGCAGCAACTCCCCGCAGCGCAGGTCCGACCAGCCCGGATCCTCGTCCATGCGCTCGCTGGCGACCACGACCGCCGGCTGCCGCGCCAGGTGGCCCGACCGCACGCGGACCGTGCCGGCCTCGCTGGCGTGCTCGAGGTGGCGGCCTCCGTGCGGGCCGCCGGCGGGACGCTCGAGGACGAACAGGTCGTGGGTGTCCGGATACCGCAGCGCCCACAGCTCCGTCGCGGTCGTCAGGACCACGTTCAATGCGTAGACGGGCAGATTCCCGGCGGCCCACCGGACCGCGGCCGTCAGGCCGGCACCGACGTCGCCGCCGTGCTCGTCGATGCGGCGGGTGACGAGCGCGAAGAACCGCTCCGAGTCCGTCTCGCCCGCCACCAGGTCGCGGTACGGGCCGAGTTCGGCCTCGAGCCGCGGCAGGTCGCCGAGGACCCCGTTGTGGGCGAACAGCCGCCCGCGCTGCTCGAACGGATGCGTGTTGCCCACGTCGAGGCCCCCGGTCGAGGCGAACCGGATGTGCGCGACGAACGTCTGCGACCGCCGCTCCTTCGCCTCGGTGGCGAACGCGCGGTCCTCGTACGCCGCCAGCGGTTGCTTCTCCACCACCGGGCGGCCGTCGTCGGAGAACGTCCCGAGCCCGGTGCCGTCCGGTTCACGCCGGCTCTGACGGGCCAGCGAATCGGACGCATCGAGCAGCCAGA
>SWCF01002249.1_pt1 | contig 49241 bp, 41 predicted proteins | sample 4690081 | NCBI WGS metagenome assembly SWCF01 (sample SAMN10267280, study PRJNA491770) | bioreactor metagenome | isolation source: DHS bioreactor inoculated with | place: Japan: off Shimokita Peninsula
GTACTTTCTTCATTTTCATCATTTAGGCTAACTGTTTTACCTTCTTCATCTTCAACTATCCATTTATCAAATCTATAACCATCAGAAATCGTTGCTGTAACAGAAACCTTTTCGCCTTTAACTGCTCTGCTAGTATTAGGAGCTCTTGAAGGAGTAATATCTGCTGTTCCTCCTTGGAATATTCCCAGCACTAAATCATATAGCTTTGCAGTAATTGATGAAACTGTAAGGTCTCCATCTACATTGTTTATAGTACAAATCCAAGGATCATTAATATCTTTAACTACACTATCAAAGGTTACCTGATTGTAAACTGATGAACTAACAGTTTCATTGTATACTACAGCAGTGACTGTTTCTATTCTATAGTCCTCATCAGGAGTAGCAGTAATTAAATAAGCTGCTCCATCACGTACTGTATCAGTGGACTGATAATCATCTGGTAAAAATTCTCCTGTTATTGTAGCACCAACAGGTTCATTTACAGTCACTTCATGTGTAACTTCATCTTTAAAAGATACAGTAACATTGGTATTTTCAGAAAGTGCATCAATAGTATAAACTTTATCTACATAAGTTTCTTTAAATTCATTTAATATAGTCTTACCATTTACTACCCATTTTTCTACCATATAGTCATTATTAGGACTAGCCGTAAACTCTAACTTAGAGCCTCCACCTATATCTGCCCCAGTATTAACTGAATAGTTATTATCCTTTTCTACGGTAACATCACCATTATCCACTGCACTAAAATTCAAATCATAGTACACAAGAGGGATAAATTCACATGTTACATCATAACTTTTCGTAATATCTTCTATTGTTTTAATCTTTTCATTAGTTGAAGTTCTTACATTATCAATAGTCCAATACCCTACCATATATCCACTATCAGGTTCTGCTGTTATAGAAACAGTATCTCCTTTGTATACTGGTAGTATATTATTATCATCTAGTTCTACATTTTGTCCTATTACTTCAATATCTAAGTTACCATGAAGTCTATTGTCCACTTTACTAAAGTCTATCTCATACTTATCTAATTCCTCAAAGGTAACAGCTATTTCAAGACTTTCTGTTACGTGAGTTAAGGTTAAAATTTCATCAGTTGAAGTAGTATCACCGTATTTGTATTCTTTTAATTTTGTGCCGTAGCTAAGCTTTGGCTCTAAGGTTATAGTACTTCCACTTTGCAGGTTAAAATCTTCACCTAAGGTATAAGGGGTTTCTATCCCATCTATTTTTAAAACAATTTCACTATCTCCGAAACTTTCCTCAGTTATGTCAATGTTCCCTGTTAACCCTACTGTTTCCAGTATTGCTTCTACAATAGTGTTTTCTGTTATTATAAATGTATATGATTGTCCATCTGAACCTATGTCAGCTACTACATTACTGTTCCACTGATAATCTCCTTCTTCATCTCGCGAAACACCATAGCCTGTAGTCGGCACTATAATAACCTCAGTATCTCCCACAACTACATTATTTGTAATATTAACTTCATCATTTCCAACCATATAGTAAGCTCTTAAATTATCACTTAAGCTAAGTTGGTAACTGTCTCGTTCAAAAACCGGCACTACAGTTACATCTGAATCACCTATGGTTACTGCTAATTGAGGATTACCATTATCATTTGTTGTCCCAACAGGATAGGAAGTACTATTATTCTCTATCTTTTGCCATTTTACAAAATGGTATCCTTCATCAGCAACTGCATTAAAGGTAAATGTAGCATTTTTTGTTACCACATCTCCTGTTTTTAAATTAGGAATTTCAACACAAGTGATTGTTCCATTAGGGGCACTAAAGTTTATGTTTGTATCTTTTACTTTAAAAGATACTTTAACCTCTATTGCTTCCCCTGGCATATCACGTTTATAAATATTCTTATTTTCTTCAGTAGGATCAACCTGCACATCATTTACAAACCATTTATTAACTTCATAACCTGGATCTGGTGTTGCTCTAAATGTTAATGATGTGTTTTGTTGAAATTCAAGACCTTGAACTTCTTCAGGAGAAATAAGTTCTATACTCCCCACACTTTTATTTTCTAACGATTCATCTGCAATCATGGTTACTAGATGTTTCGCTCCAGTTACTGTAAACTTTCCATCTTCAAAAGTAATTTCATAGTTAGATTGTTTCGTTCTTTCTGTATCAGTGATTTCTCCACTAGGTTTAGATATAGCTCTTATTGTATATCTACCTGGAAGAGGGTTTGGTTCCCCAGTACCAAACTCAGGTATTATTCTACCACTGTTATCTAGGCAAACAATTTCTAAACCTAAATCATTTATGTCATTGTTAACCAGATTAGGGCTGACTATTAATGCGGTTAATTCAGGAGTTACAGCTTGACTTTCTGTCTTTTCTAAATCAGGTGCAGTAATTGTAATAGGTTTTTGAGAGATAGAAAATTCCTCAGTAAGCGTCGCTACTAAATCTTCATTTGGCTTAAGCTTAACAACTACCTCTACCGTATAATCCCCTACATTCACAGCTTCCCCAGTAGTATTATCAGCTTTATTTGTATACGTATACTCAATAGTATAGTTGCTGTCACCATTTATTATATTTGAAGTTTGTCCACCATCTTCGTTTTTGTATTCAGTAATTAGAGGAGATACTTCTTCTCCATATTCTATATCATCTACTTCTAACCAGTATGAAGTATCATTACCTTTAAGATACTTTGTAGTTATATTGATTGAATTAAATATTTTATTGCCACTATAATAAGCGTTAATATTGTAAAGACCATCTTTAGGTAATTCTAAGTTTTCAACTATAGCTACTTGCTCATCTATAGGTTGTACTACGGTTTTGCTGAAGCCTTCTCCTGTAATATCAAAAACTACATTACCTGTAGGCTTAGTGTTACTGTTACTAGACAAAGTAACAATTATCGTCTCACCCTCATCTGTTACAGCAATCCCCTGGCTTTCGACATCTCTTTTTAAAAACTCAACGCTAAAAACATCTGAAAAAACAGATACAGCATTTTCGTTTACAAACTGATTCACTCTTAATCTGTACTGACCGTTAACAGATAAATTGGCATCTACAAAAGTTAGTGTATCTGATGTTTTACCACTCTGGTCTCTCCACTGTCCACTTACATATTTTTGCCATTGATACACAGGTGTTCCAACATTAGTTTCTGAGTTAGTAACAGTTGCCTTTATTGTTTTTTCAACATCAGGATATACAATAGCAACATTATTTTCAATACCATTTAATGAGATTTCAGGACTTCCCACATCTGGTCTTGTTTTAACTGTTAAAGTATCACTCTTAACACTTCTATCAGGATTTTCATTAGTTAAAACTTGTATTTTATATTTGTATTCTGTATTTGGTGTTAAATTAGTATCTACATAAGAGAATACACCATTACTATCTTTTTCATTTGCCTCTATAAATGTAATAGGAAAATCAGCTGAACCATCTGGAAAATCATATTGTTTAAAAATCTGATAACCTACTACGCTATCTCCGTTAGCTTCATCTGTCCATGTTAGTTTTACTTGATTAGAGCTTGTACCTTCTCCATCCATTCCAAAATCAGTAGGAACTACAGGAGGCATTGAAAGCTCTGAAACCACATAATTTACTACAGGAATAGATTGTCCCCAATGATTTTTAGTATACTGGAACATCTTAACATTATAATCATACCCATATTCACTGGCTTCTTCAGGCATACCTACTATTGTTGTAGAAAAGGATTTACCATTAAGATTAGTTTTAACAGTACCTGAACCTGATTCTGCGCCTGCTGTTACACCAGCAGTAACTCCACCAGCACCTGCACCAACTTTTGTCGATATAGACATACTAGAACTTGTTCCTACACTATTCTCTTCTGTTAGCTCAAGAGTCTGAGTTATAGAGCCCCCAGAACCATATCCTACACCTATGCTAGGGCCATCAGGCTGATTAACATTTCTATATCCTGCTGTAGTTGTAGGATAAGTAGCAGGATTACCAAGCTCATGCTTTAAAATGTCACCACCTATAGTAGGTAGAACATCGTAATATTTTGCTATTTCATCATATGCGTCAAGTGTATAGGTTCTAACCGTTGCTTCCCTAGGTTCAGTAATAGTAGATTTTTGTGGTTGCCATGACATCTCACCATTTTTTACGACTGGGAAGTTAGTTTCATACTCATATATAACAAGAGGAATAGAGTAAAGAGCTACTGTATCCTGTCCTCCTGCCGTGGAGTATTCTATAGTCTGAGTTCTAGAGCTAGTTTTTTCTGTTTCAGCTGTCCATGATTTTGAGAACTCTGCTTCTGCCTGAACACTTCCTAAACTAATACCAAAAAAGCTAAATTCTTGTTCAAAAGAAACATATGTACCAGCACTAATAGTTGAAGATTGTGTCTTTGAACTTGAACTTCCTTCTGATGTACCGTATGTTGTTGCACTGTTCCCTACATAACTGTCCCCACCCTCTAGATGTTCTAAATCTTTAAAGTATGGAGGAGATGCAAGAACTGCCAGTACTTTAGGATCTGAATAAACTACTCTTTTACCTATGAATTTCATCTGAACTGTATCTTGGTCGGTATTACAAAATGCTGCATATTTTTGGTTAGAAAAAACTTCATACTCAGTACTTAAATTATCAGATTTATATATCCTAGTTATATTTTTATAAGTTTGGTCATCACTACTATAATATGCTTTTTTAGATAAAAGCTCTTCTTTTCCATTTCCTGTTAAATCGGCAGAGTCTATTTCATAACACGCAGTTGTTCTGTTGCCTGAATTCTTTCTAAAACTGCCATCTTTCAGCTCAAAAACAGCACCGTCAATATATATATACTCTTTTTGCCCCATACCTTCTTTATTGAAAGTTGTTAATAGAGTAGTGAAATCACCTGGTGGATTATTACTGGCAAAGGACACTAGGTTATTATTTTTGCGGCGTATAAATTCTTCATTGTCATCATCATATTCATAATATGCAAGGTGAACATATTGATTTGAATATTTTGCAGGATCACCTACAACAACAAATTCATTCTTTCTGTCACCATCTATATCCCCTATGGCTATAGATGCTCTGTATAAATCGTCAATCTCAACATTAATAACATCAAATCTGTCACTACTTTCTTTAGAACCTTTGAGTACTTGTATATTACTTTTTACTTTATCATTACCATTAACCATACCCCAAGCTACACCTAAATCATCAACACCATCCCCTGTTAAGTCTGATGCCAACAATGTTATTTTATCGGGGACTAATCCATTAGAATTTATCGGATAAGAAAATAATACATCCCAGTTATTAGAATCATTCCAACTTGTTTCAGCTGTTTCGCCATTTGGTATTTGTAATTGATAAATCATTACCCTAGAACTACCTTGTTCAGGTAAAAAAACTGCTATTTCATCTATACCATCTCCTGTAAAATCTCCAGCTGACATTTTTAAATAATTATAAATAAGGTTTTTATCATCTTTAAATTCTTCACTAACCAATCCAAAGTCAGAAGCACTGTCTACTTTAAGCTCCTTTGTATTTGGAGGCTCAGTATCATTTTTAGTACTTTCAAAAAATAATCTATAAGTATTGATTTTGCTGTTAATAAGTTCTTCACCCGTAACGTTACCTTCTCCATCGGTGATATCTTCATATGTATCTTTAAAACCAGCACCTAATACAACTATATCACTATTTAACCCATTGCCTGTAAAATCACCACTTATAGCATTGAAATGGCTCATATCACCAGTATAAACCGATTCAGATACAGTTTGACCTGAATAGTATGGATCTCCATCTTCTAAAAATGTCTTATCATCTCCATATAGCTTCTTACTACTGTCGTCTGCAGTTAAAAGTTCACTTACAGGCCTAATATTTATTGTACTTACTCCATAAGGATTATCATTATTATCAGAATTAAAACCCTCTGGATTAACAGAATCATCAATCCCTAAGGCATCAAATACATTAAATTCTTCATCAGATGTATTTGCATATACCTGTGATGTTTGAATACTTATAGGTATATAGCTTGCTAACATTACTATAATCAATAAAAAAGCTACATTTTTTTTCATTTAAAAAATTCCCCCTAATACATATTTTTTCTAAAAGTAAAAACAAAACTACATTTTTCCTCCTTTTTTATCAAATTCCTTCAAAATGTGATTTTACTAATCAACCTAAATTTCACTAATTAGTACATTAGACCTAAATCGAGACTAGTATATTGATCCTAGTTTAATTCTACTAGAACTTTCCATGTTAAACTTTAAAGATTTGTTAAAGATTGTTTAAAGATTCTTTAAAGATTTTGTCGAATATACAGTTAAAATAAAAAAGGTAGCGGAGAAAAAATTCTCCGCTACCTTTTTTATTTTAAAACTTACTCTCCCAAAGCTTCTTTTCTAAGAAGTTCTGCCTTGTCTGTCTTTTCCCATGGCAAATCTATATCTGTTCTTCCGAAATGTCCATAAGCGGCTATCTGTCGATATATAGGTTTTCTTAAGTCTAGATTTTTAATAATAGCAGCTGGTCTTAAATCGAAATGTTTTTTAACAAGCTCTGTTAATTTATCTTCATCTACTTTACCTGTTCCAAAAGTTTCAACTAATATTGATACTGGTTGAGCTACACCTATAGCATATGCAAGCTCAATCTCACACTTGTCTGCTAAACCTGCTGCCACAATGTTTTTAGCCACATATCTAGCTGCATAAGCTGCAGAGCGATCAACCTTTGTTGGATCTTTTCCAGAAAATGCTCCACCACCGTGTCTTGAATAACCTCCATAGGTATCTACTATAATTTTTCTACCTGTAAGTCCTGCATCTCCTTGAGGTCCACCTACAACAAATCTTCCTGTTGGATTTATGTAGTACTTTGTTTTATCATCTAAAAGCTCACTAGGTATTATCTTACTAACAACATGTTCAATTAAGTCCTTTTCAATCTGATCACGAGAGACTTCTGCACTATGCTGTGTTGATATTACCACTGCATCTACTCTAACAGGCTTATCATCTATGTACTCTATAGTTACCTGAGTTTTTCCATCTGGACGGATATAGTCTAAGGTTCCATTCTTTCTAACCTCTGATAATCTTCTTGCAAGCTTGTGCGCTAAGGATATTGGCATTGGCATTAACTCAGGTGTTTCATTACATGCAAAACCAAACATTATACCTTGATCTCCCGCACCTATAGCCTCTATATCATCTACCATACTCCCTTGCTTTCTTTCAAGAGCTTCATTTACACCTATAGCAATATCTGGTGACTGTTCATCTATAGCAGTTAGTACTGCACATGTATCTGCATCAAAACCATATTTTGCCCTAGTATATCCGATTTCTTCTATAGTTTTTCTTACAACCTTTGGAATATCTACATAACATTTAGTGGTAATTTCTCCCGCTACTAAAACAAGTCCCGTAGTAACAGAAGTTTCTGCCGCAACACGTGCCTGTGGATCTTCTGCGAAAATGGCGTCTAATATAGCATCTGATATTTGGTCACAGATCTTATCTGGATGTCCTTCTGTAACTGATTCCGAAGTAAATAATCTTCTCGTCATTTGTTTTTCCCTCCCTAAATCACATAATTTGTCTTATTTTGCCCTAATCAAAAATAAAAAACCTCTTCATCACAAGAAGAGGTCATTTTTTATATAGTCCTCATCTTTCAGAATAAAAATTCTGTAGGATTTAGCACCGTGTTATACACCGGTTGCCGGGCTTCATAGGGCCATTCCCTCCACCACTCTTGATAAGGCATCAAGATTTATATTAACTTTTTAATCGAACTAAATAATATCACAATCAATACCTAATGTCAATAGACAAATCTTCAAGTTCAGGGATAGTTTTACCCTTCTTTTTTGCATATTTTGGGGATTATGCGACACAAAAAAATTGAAGTTGTAGGGGCGACCTGTGGTCGCCTGGATTGAATGTCAAAACCAAGGCGACCACAGGTCGCCCCTACCATCATAAATATTATTTCCGTGCCATGTCGGACACATAGGTCCGACACTACAAATTGTAGGGTTTGACCCATGTGTCAAACCGGCTTTTGATCTTGACTTTAACCTAAACCGTCAACCTGCGACGTTTACGTCGCATAATCCCTATTATGCGTCTTCCTACTCCCAAAGTCTTTTTGCCTTGTCTTGTATTCTTTCAATCCGCTCTTTAGTACTTTCATTATCTATCTTTATATCAAAATCTAAACAATCCCCCTCTTTAACACCTTCAGGGAGTAGAGCAAGTGGGATATTGAAGGTTTCTCTATCCCATTCTATAACTACCATATCTCCTATAATACTATCTACAACAAACATTCTATTTCCCTTCTTTCAATACCTCAATATTCTTACCATCACTTTTTATTATAATATTCCCATCAATATCTGTCCTTAAAACATTAACATTGTATTTCTCTAACCTATCTATTATTTCATCATGTGGATGTCCGTAGCTATTGTCTTCTCCACAGGATATCACACCATAAATTGGAGACACCTTTGCCAGGAAAGCTTCAGATGTGGAGGTACTACTACCATGATGTCCAAGTTTTAGTACATCAGCTTTTAGAGAATATTCCTCTCCAATCTCTGATTCATTAAAATTGAACATTTCCATCTCCGCTAGTTCCTCTGCATCTCCTGTAAAAAGAAATACATTTTCTTCATATTGCAATCTCAGCACTGCACTATAATTATTAAGTTCTTCATACTCCTCAAAAATTGGAGAAACAAATAAAGCATCTATACCATTAAGGGGAATATTCACATCATTTTTAGCTGTTTTGATTGTTAGGTTTTTTCTTTCTATAGAATCCAGTACATCTTCAAAAGTCTTTGTTGTATGTAGAACTTTGGGCATATATACACTTTGTACATCAAATTCATCTATTACCCTGTCTAGTCCACCTATATGATCCTCATGAGGATGTGTACCAATAACAGCAGAAAACGATTCTATTCCTTGATTTTCAAGGTATGTAATAAGATCATCGGCACCGCTATTTTTCCCAGCATCAATAAGTATATTCTCTCCTACAGGAGTCTTAACCAATATAGCATCCCCTTGCCCTACATCTATGTAATGAACTTCTAAAACTTTTTTAGCTTCCGTCTCTGTTTGAATATCTTCAGCTGGAGCACACCCTACTATTGCTATTATTAATAGTAAAATTAATGCTATTTTAAAATTCTTTATCATTAAATCTCTCCTTGGTGGTGGTTAGTGGTTAGCGGTTAGCCGTTAGCGGTCTTTAGGTCTTTAGGTCTTTAGGTCTTTAGGTTTTTAGGTTTTTAAGGTTTTACTCGTAACTCGTAACTAGTAACTGCTCTTTATAACTGCGCTACTACCAGCTCACTGCTATATGACTTAAGCCTGTCATTATAATACCTGCAATGATATTGCCAGTAAGTATAGCCATAAAGGCATGCTTTATTCTTATATTTAGTAAAAGTGCTGCTAACGAACCTGTCCAAACACCTGTGGAAGGTATTGGAATAGCTACAAAAAGTAACAATCCTAAAGCTTTATATTTTTGAATTTGAGTTGATTTTTTCAATGTTCTATTCGTAATTTTATCAACTATTTTTCTCCAATAAGTACTTTTTCGTAAAAATACAAATATTGGTTTTAGAAAAAATAATAAAAAAGGCACCGGTATGGCGCTACCTACAATTCCTAGTACCATAGCATGAATAGGATTCATTCCCAAGGATATCCCTAAAGGAATAGCCGCCCTCAATTCTGCCACTGGCATAGCTGCTACCAACAAAACCATTAGTTCTTTAGATAAAAAGTCAAATAACAGATCCATAACTGTCCCCTTTACAATTAATCAACAATCTTCCTACTAATTATTATATAGTACCAAAGGGACTTTATGAAGTAATATTTTCTACAAAGTTTTGGAAATTTAACTATTAAGCTGTAATATTAACTTAATATCAACCCCTCTGATTCTAATATATAATTAAGTTGAAAGAATGTGATTTATAGGAATAATTATCCTGAAACTTTTATTATATATTTGCGTCTAATATATTGTAGAGTTTAGTAAATTAATTCTATTAAGTTTACATAACCCGAAGGGCTTGTTTACATAACGAAGCCCTTCTTACTGATATAACTTAATGTAATACTTAATGTTTTACTTTAACTTTTAACTAGTTATGAAAGGAGTACATATCATGAAAAAAACTAAAAAAATAATCGCATCAGTTGTTATTGCTTGTAGCATGGTCACTATAACTCCACCACCTTTTTCTCATGCTGACTGGAAAAATGTAGCCTATGAGAAAAATTTATCTGAATATATAGCCAACGGAGTTATACATGAAAATATTCTTAAATTTACCGATCAAGGGTGGCTTAATCTAAACGTCTTAAGAGTTGACCTTAATGAACGAGACAATTCCCTACAGGTACTAACCCATAAAACTGGATTAGGCACAAAAGGCAAACTATCTGAGCTAGTAAATCAAAATGAAAGCGTAGTAGGTGCTGTAAATGGAGATTTCTTCAATATGAGTTCATCTGAAACCTTAGGCCCTATAGTTAAAGATGGAAAACTGGTCTCTACACCTTTTTACATGCCCGATAAAATGGCTAGCTTTAATATTTCTAAAGACCAAGAACCGTTTATCACATATTGGACAACTCCCCAACTAGACATTGTAAATAAATCCAGACCTGCCATGTTTACTTTTATGGCTATAAATAAAAAATCAGACAACATAGATACGGCGGTGCTTTTCGACAAAGCATGGGGCGAAAAATCTCCAGTTCCCCCTAAAAATGCCACAAACGCTGTGGACTTCATAGTAGAGAATAACAAAATAACTAATATAGTACCCTCAAAGGATGGTAGCATAATTCCCGAGGATGGCTATGTTATCCTAGCCACAGGTTCATTTGCATCTCACCTTCAGCAATATTTTATGATAGGTGATGAGGTAGATCTTCAAATACAAAGCACACCAGACTTCAATGAAATTGCCCTTACCATGGGTGGTGGTGCTAAAATAGTAAATAATGGTACAGTTCCATCTGTATTCACCCATGAAATAAAGGGAAACAATCCTAGAACAGCATTAGGCATCACCAAAGATAAAGAAGAAATAATCTTAGTAACTATAGATGGTAGAACTTCTTCCTACACAGGAGTTTCTCAAAGAGATCTAGGGGAAATCATGGTATCTTTAGGAGCACACGAAGCTATCAATCTTGATGGTGGAGGATCAACTGAAATGTTCCTGAGACCTCAAGGAAATCCAAATAAACAGGTAATTAATAATATCTCAGGTACAACCGAAAGAAACCTAATGAATGGAATAGGTATAGTTAATACAAGTCCAAAATCTAACATAATCGAAGGTGCCAAGCTAGAAACTTCTGATAGCAGCGTATTTGTCGATACAACTAGAAAATTTGAACTAAAGGCTTATGACAAAAACTATAATCCTGTTGATGTGGATTATGATGATATTGAGTGGTATGTTACAGGAGTAAAAGGCAGTTTTGATGATAATATTTTCAAACCTTCAACAGCTGGAGATGCTGTAATAGCTGCCAAGTACAAGGGAGCATATGCTACCATGGAAGTAAAGGTTTTAGAAGACCCTGTAAGTCTTACTTTAAACCCTTCAACTCTTACCATAAATGCTAACAGTAAAAGACTAATAGAAGTTTTAGCAGTGGATAGTGAAGGATATAAGGCTACAGTAAATTTTAGAGATCTAAAACTAGATATACCTACAAACCTAGGCTCTGTAGATAAGGATGGATACTTTATATCATCTTCCCACGGGGAATCTGGTGTTATAAAGGCATCTTTAGGAAGTTTGACTACTTCTTTACCTGTGGCTGTAGGCTTTAAAGAAACTATTGTGGATGACTTTGAAACTAATAACAACGTTTCTTTCCTTTCATATCCTGAAACAGTGACAGGAAACTATGAATTAAGTAATAAAAACAAGTCTGGTAGGTACTCAGGAAAATTATCCTATGACTTATCTACCACTAATGAATCTAGGGCAGCATATATGCTCTTTGAGAATGGGGGTATTCATTTCCAACAGAGACCTAGTCGATTGGGCATGTACTTATATGGTGATGAATCAGGAAATCCATGGATTAGAGCTAAGCTTATTGATGCTGAAGGGACTGTTCAAAATATAGATGTAGCACCATCTGTAGACTGGACTGGATGGAAGTATGTGGAGTTTGCTGTACCAACCTCATTAAAAGCTCCTATAAAGCTAGAAAGAATTTATGCAGTAGAAACTGATCCAACATTGAAAACAAAGGGTGCTATATATGTAGATGATATCACAGCAAAATATCCCATATCATTACCTAAATCAGTAGAGAATACAGTAGAACTACCTAAAGACCCTAGAGAAATACACACAGAGCTAAAAGGAAATAATGCCTTTAGATTTACCGCCTATGGAGCTGTTACAAATATCGACACACTCATGGATAATTTGGTTATAAAAAAGCTTACAAATCTGTCTAATGATAGTGGTCCAGTGAGTGTTTTCACTGACACGATTGATTCAAGAATCACACAAAATATAAAAAATACCTTGATTAATGCAAACGAAGGTCATAAAACCATTAAACATGAAGATACTCTATTTATACAGTTAAACAATACTAAGGGAGGTCTTCGAGAAAGTAATTTTGACCAATGGTCTTGGTTTATAAATACTGTGGATAATACCGATGCTAAAAATGTATTTGTACTACTACCAAAAACCTTAAGTTTCAATGATAAACTAGAAGAGAAACTATTTAAAGATACACTTCAAAAGCTTAAGAAAGACAAAAACGTTGATGTTTGGGTACTTCAAGGAGGAAAAAACGAGTATAAAGTTACCTTAGACGAAGGTATACGCTATGTCAGTCTAAAATCCTATCCAGAAAATAATGGCATAGATATATTTAAAGATCTGAACTATATGTTATTTACAGTAAATGAAGATAAAGTAACCTATGAGATATTACCTATGTATGCAAAATAAAAAACGGGAGTTAAGCTGAGGTCACTGAAAAAGTCTTTGGTTTTGTCATTCTGAATGGAACGTAGTTAAGTGAAGAATCTTGAAAGTCTTGCAACTACACAGATCCTTCGTTTCACTCAGAATGACACTTTCAAAGATTTATTTTATTATTTGACTTTTTATTTTATAATTATTAATTATTCATTTTTAATTATTAATTGCCCTTCTCTATTCCCAATATCCTATCTAACCTTTCAAAATCATAATCAAATAAATTCTCATTTAAAATACCACTTACTGCTATCTTTGTATGTATATCTATTTCCTGAGATAAAACATCTCTTAGTCTAGTACTATTGTTATACCCCATATCCTCTAGTATAAGTCTTATCTCATGCTTATCTAATGGAGTGAGGTTCTTAACTTGGTCCTTTTTCTTAATACCCTTTACATAAACCTCTATAAACTTATCTACTATCTTATCCCCTATTACAAAATCATCCTCGGATTTTTCAAACAGATATACTCCTGTAGAATTTTCAGGCTCTTTATACTTAAATCCATTCAAATATGGTAATATAGCCTCTTCTTTAGGTAGCATACCCAGTATCCCCACTACTGTGATACATGTAATACATATCAAAGTCATAATATACATACTTTTTCTTTTTTTCACTAGAGAATCACCTCTTTAATTTGTCTAATATTATTATTAGGATATAGAAAAAAAATATGTGTTTTTAGTATATTTTACTTTTTCCCATATATATTTCATATAGGGGGGTGTTTTCTCTTTGAATGACTATCTAAACAGAAACCCAATTGGTATAAGAATAGGACATAAAGAAGAAAAGGCTGTGGAGCTTTTGGCAGAAGCCATTCGGGGAAGCTTACGAGAGGATACCATAATCATTTGCATAGGTACCGATAGATGTATAGGAGATGCCTTAGGACCTTTAGTGGGCAGTATGCTAGAGGAAAGAAATTTTAGACTACCAGTGTATGGTACCTTAGATGATCCAATCCATGCAGTAAACCTAGAATCATCTATAAAAAAAATTCAAGATCTTCATCCTAATGCTTTTGTTATGGCAATAGATGCTTGCCTAGGAAATGAAAATGCTGTGGGTAATATTCACATAAAAAAAGGCCCTGTATTTCCTGGAAAGGGCGTAGGTAAAAAACTCCCAGGGATAGGCCATGTATCTATAATAGGTATAGTTGATAGAATCAATAATGAGGATTACTTAGCCATACATAATATCAGACTAAGTCTCATTATGAAAATGGCTCAAGTAATAGCCGATGCATTTATAAATTCTACGTATTTAAGCTAAACTATAGTAACATTACAATTAAAGGAATGGTAATCATTGAAAGCATTGTAGACATAGACACAACTTGCGAAGCTAGATAATAGTCATTTTCATACTTTGCTGCCATAATAGTGCAATTTGCTGCAATGGGCATAGCTGTGATAATTACCGGTACACCTACTGTTATCATGTCTAAATTAAATTGCTTTAATATTAGCAATATAATCAATGGTAGTACTAATAGCCTTATCCCACTAACTAAAAAAGTAGCCTTGTTTGTAAATATAGTTTTCACATCTACATCAGCCAAAATAGAACCTATAAATATCATGGACATCGGAGTAGTTGACTTGCCTAGTAGACTTAGGGCTTCAAATACAGGTGATGGCAATTTTATGGAAGTGAGAAACATACTAAACCCAATAAGAACCGCAATAATTCCAGGATTAAGGAGTAGCTTAGTATTTAGACTTCCTTTGTTATTTAATACTTGATTGGGTTCTTCTTTATTTGTTCTACTCAAAACCATTACTCCATAGGTCCATAGTATAAAATTAAAGGGCATATTATATAAAGCTGCATAAAAAATCCCTTCTGAACCAAAGACAGAATTAATTACAGGAAGTCCCATGAAGGATACATTTGAAAAGACAATTCCAAATTGAAATATATCTTTGGTTGTACCATCAATATTAAATAACTTGGTGGACAAGTATGATATAGTTATAGACAGTGCATATACACTCCAAGATATTGCCACAAGTTTTCCACTTATGATTAGTAGCTCTTTAGAAAAGTCATAACTACTCAAAGATGTTATAATCATACCTGGTAAAGTTATATATAGAATAAGATTACTTATATCTTTATTCATATCATTACTTATGATCTTGAACTTCTTTCCCAAGTATCCAATAAGAAGTATTAAAAATAGTACGATAGTTTGATTTAAAGTTGCCATATGTGTCACCTCATAATTTTAGAACGTCAATACTAAATTGACCCTACATTCACAGATTTTTTTTGCTAAATTCCATAAATATAGTATATTATAATATTCCCTAATATGAAATGTTTTTCGTATGTCTAAATATGTAAATTCTACAGTCAAATAAATATGCTTTAAAAATGAGAAGGATTGTTGAATCTTTCAACAATCCTTCTCATTTTTTTATTCTTTTCTATTCTTCCTCAATATTCCAAGTGTGAATAAATTCAATACAGCCTTTAAGAGTCTGAGAAACAGGACAAGATCGTTCAAATACTGATAATGCACGTTCTGCTTTTTCACGCTTTCCTCTAGGTATCTTCAGATGATAATGACACTTAATTTTTGTAATTTTTAATACTGTATCTACTTCGTCTATTGTCCCTACAACGTCAGCATATAGCTTGTCAGGAAAAGATGGGATATCACGCACCTCCAGTGCGCCTGCTAGCGTTCCCACTAATCATCCTCCTGCTGCTGCTACGATATGATCTAGAGTTGATGGATGCTCTTTTTCAGGCTCAACACCATAAAACTGTTTTACACCACCATGCACTCCAAAAAACAAAGGCTCATCGAAATTACCGACGTATGCACGTCTGATCCTATCGGATCTTTTTTCTTGAATAATTCTGATTTTAGTTAATTCAACTGGTTTATTCATGACTTACCCTCCTTTATAATTTGTATAAGTTATAGGTATTGAAACAAGGAGATCCTGGAGATAAGAATATTTCTTTTCTGTCCAAATTCATAATCAATGACATTACTGTTGCCAGTCTTTGATCTGGTTTATCTTTTAAATCCTCGTGCCTACATATGGAGTCTGGATACCCCATATGATTTTTAAAAATACTTTGTACATCTCTTATACTTATCTCTTTTTCTTTTATTATTTCTTTTAATATATTTTTAGTTCTCCCAAGTCTTGTAAACGAGTCTGGCAAGATTATTTTTCCAGTATCTTTAATATGAGTGAGCCTTAAACTTGTAAAATGATTTGTATGTACTAAGAAATTATCTTCAGCAAAAATTACATCAAAGTCTTCGGCAGCTACTTCAATATCTACAGCTTCACCTTCTGAATGAGCAATTAGATAGTTTGCGGAACCTGATATTTTGGCCTTTGCCACTACGTCTATAGAGTCATTTAAGGTATGTGAGTTCAGTATACCCCTTAGAACTATATGTAACGGAACCCCTTCTACTTTTTTATCAGTCCCAAGGGCATTTAAGCATACTCCAAGGCCGGAAGAATTTAAACCTATTTTGCCGATAATCCCAGCTTCAGTTATCATTAAAATATTCGGTTTATTATTTTGTTTAATCTTCAGAACTATCATGGAATCCATTATCGAAGGCTTCCAGTCCCAGTTTTGTCCGATTATTGTTTCATTATTCAACGTAATCTCAGGTGTTAGTGCTAAAGAAGTACATCCATCGGTTATATTAGTTCCTTGGAAAATAACTTCACTCCGTGCATTGAGAATTAGTAATTCTTCAAGCTCCCGACCTGAACCCTTGGCAATTCCAGCTATTTCTTCTAACAACTCACTATCAAAATTCTCAATATAGTCTTTATAGACTAATGCCCTTTTTTTCGCATCTTCCCATTCTAAGTTTGCATATTCTGCAAACATAGATTTGTATATTTCTATGGTATTCTCAATCTGTTTCTTAGCTTTAGATCCATGCATAAAACCAATATCATATGGACTTCCTTCGGTCTCAATTATTGGAAAAGAGTAGTTATTAGCCATTTCCTAACCCTCCATTATTAAATTAACCCACTAATATTCCAGTGGGTTAATTTATATATTTTAATTACTCTTTAACGCCATCAAACCATAACTCATCTTTAAGACATTCTCTAACACATTCGTCTACGTTGGCCAAATGTTCATCCATGACCTTTGCTGCTTCTTCACTGTCACCTTTTTTAATACTCTCCAGTATCTCTCGATGAAATCTCAATGACTTTGGCCTTAAACCTGGTGTTTCTGCAACAAGTTTTTGAACGTCTAATAGTAATTCTCTTACTGCTTCCATAGTTAGGTTCAATATTTCGTTTTCAGCTGCTTCTGAAACAGTCACATGGAACTTAACATCTTCTCGTACAAAAATATCTGGGTCATCCAAATCTTCCGCCATTTTTTTTACATTTTCTTCTAGACTTGCAATAATTTCTGGTGTTGCTCTCTCTGCTGAAAATCTAGCAAGTTGAGTTTCCAAAACCCTTCTAGCCTCCATAAGTATTAAATAGTCATTTTTTCTAATGAATAGGCCTAACTTCTTATTAAGTAATTCAGTAAAGTTGTAACCTGCACTTTCATTTAGATAAGTCCCATCCCCTGGTTTAATAGAGATTATTCCAGCAAATGAAAGGGCACGTAAGGCCTCTCGAACACTAGCTCGACTTACTTGAAGTTGGTCTGACAGCTCCCTTTCACCAGGCAATCTATCTCCTGACTTTAGTTCTCCACTGTCGACAAGTTGTTTTATTGAGCCTATTATGTCTTCGGCTAACGTTCTTTTTTTGAGAGGCTTTAGCATATCTTTCACTCCTACAATAGTTTTCGGTTTATATATCTAGTGGTAATACCTTTATTATCATTATTATACACTATTTACAAGTATTTGGCTATATACTTTCACAACTTGCTACTTGTTTTGTAACACTTTCTACTATTTCGGCAAACTCTTCTGTAGAAAGTAAGCTTGATTTTTCATATGCTTTTTCCTTTATGATTCTTAAAATTTCATTCTTTTCATCCTGATCTTCAACTTCTATTCCAAGTTGATCTAACCAAATATTTATTGATGGTAATCCACTATGCTTACCTATTACAACCTGTGTTTTATTATGACCTATTAGGCTTGGTAGATATGGTGATAATTCCAAAGGAGCAGTATCCTTAACATTTTGGTACCAACCACTTACAATACCAGACTCTATATCAAATATATTATCCCCTACAATACCTCTATTTTGTCTTACCTGCAATCCTGAAATATCTCTTAATAATTTTGACGTTTTATAAATCTTTTCATAATCTAAACCTAGGTCTATTCCATACATTGTAAGTAGAGTTAATGCCACATCTTCATAAGAAGCATTTCCCGCTCTTTCACCTATGGCAGTGATTGTAGTATGGGCAACATCAGCTCCAGCTGCTAATGCCATAATAGTATTCGCTGCACCTAAACCATAGTCATCGTGGAAGTGAACTTCAATTGGCTTATCAATTCTTTCCTTTGTTTTCTTAATTAGATAAGGAATTGCATGAGGATTTAAACCACCGAAAGTGTCAACTATAGCCAATGCATCCATATGCCCCTCTGTTGCAACTGTTTCCACTAGATCTAGTACCCATGTCATATCAGCTCTGCTCATATCTATTGGGAAAAATACTGTATAAAGGCCTAATTCCTTTGCATAACTGGTAGCCTCTATAGATAAGTCAATCGCCTTTTGTAATGGCCATTGGTAAGCATGTTCAATTATATGTTCACTTGATGGTATTTCTATTACTATACCCTTAGCTCCACAATCTGCAGCTCTTGCCACATCATCCTTGGTACATCTAGCAAATGCAAATATTTCAGGGCCAAGATCTCTTTTAACTAATTCTTTTATTGCAGCCTCATCTTGTGGGGAAACTGCAGGCATACCTGCTTCAATTCTATGGACTCCTAACTCTGCAAGACTTTCAGCTATGGCTATTTTTTGATCCTTGTTAAATATCAATCCTGCTTGTTGCTCACCATCACGAAGGGACACGTCATGTAGCTTAATTTTGTCTGCAAACTTTACATCCTTTCTTACCTCATCTAGAAAGTTCCAAGGGCTAGTAAACCATTTCTCTGTTCTCCAAGGTGTATTTGACATTTTAAAAACTCCTTTCAATTTGTATTTTTTATTTATTTAAAACTTCTTTGTTGAGAAGATTTTTAGGATTATTTCCACTTAAAACTCTTACAACTTCTTTAAAGGCATACTCTCTTAATCTTAGTGATGATGCTTCAGAGTAAAATGCAGCATGGGGCGTAAATATTACATTATCCAATCCATAAATAGGTAGGTCCTTGCTTGGTGGTTCTTGTTCTAGTACATCGATACCTGCTCCACCAATTACACCTTCTTTTAATGCCACATACAGATCATCAACATTTATTAAGCCTCCCCTAGCAGTATTAATTACAAATGCTGTAGACTTCATTAAAGCCAGAGTATCCTTATTTATCATATGATAGCTTTCGTCATTTAATGGTGCATGTAGTGATATAAAGTCTGATTCCTTATATAGCTCCTCTAGGGATACTAATCTTACTCCGTGGTTATCAGCAACCGCTTGGGAAACATATGGATCATAGGCTATTATATTAAATCCAAAAGCCTTTACTTTTTCTGCAACCATTTTAGGAATATTTCCAAAACCCACTAACCCAAAAGTTTGACCTCTTAAACCTAGGATTGGAACAGCACCGCTGTGATTCCATTCTCCCTTTTTAACTTTTTTATCAAATATATTTATTTTTCTTGCCAATGCCAGCGCTAAAGCTATAGTATGATCAGAAACTTCATCCCAACAATAATCAGGAACATTTACTACGAAAATCCCCTTATTTGTGGCTGCAGGGATATCGATGTTATTAAAACCTATACCACATCGAACTATTATCTTACATTTTTCCATACTATTAATAATATTTTCAGTAATTTGAGAGTAAACCGTAACCAATGCATCGCAGTCCTTTGCGTCACTGATAATGGTTTCTTCAAGTTCATTTTCACAAACTACAAGGTTTGATGAAATTTGCTTTAACACCTCCTTTTCTACTTCAAAATCCGGAAAAATTGTACCTGTGAATACTACTTTGCTAATCATTCTGTCTCCTCCATTCTTTGTTAAAAGGTTTAGTGGTACGACCTGTTAGTTGTGAAAAATAGGTAAATTATTTACCCGTGATAATTTGTAAAAGTAATAAATTTAATCAAACGTTTGTCTAGTTAATCATTTGCTACAATACCACTATACAATCACGACCTGCATTTAAAATAACTGGGATCATCTAACAATTATATTTTTTTGCTAAATCAGCCCCATGGGTGATGATTCCTACAGATTCAACCTCATTTAACTTCACTAGATTAATTGCTTCATCTATATCTTTAGCGTAACGCAAGCCTAATGTTTCCACATGAACTTTATTTTGAGGTTCAGTTACTACTATAATTTGTGCCATTTCTCTAACTGCTGCCACGGTCATATTAACTGTTGCAGCAACCTCATCCTCTATCACCCCCTCCCTAATCATTTTATTTAACTCGTCAATTGTTCTAACTCCTAAACCAACAAATTCTGGATGTCCAGGACAATCTCCTTCTGGTGAAGGAGATAACAAAATAACATATCCTTGATTTTTAACTAGTGTGGCTGCTACTGTCATTGGTTTAACACTTTGCCATAAATCGTAGTATGCTGGATAAGAGCTACAGATAACTAAACCTGGTCTTTCATTAACTTCAACAGCATATATTTTTTCTGCAACATTCACACATGCTCTATGGGCTTTAACAACATCTCCGGCAAAAATACCAGCTAGACTCTCATCCACATTTAAAACAGTATTGATTATCATCTTCAAACCAGTGTTTACTGCAATTTCTTCCATTTCATGTCTTACAGAGTTCTCTGCATTACCTAAAATGCTCGCTGCATTGCTTGCTGCAACAAGGTGAGTTTTAGCAGTTGTCTCGGCTCCTGAAACTCCAGGTTGGATTAATTTTGCACCAGCACTCCAACCGGCATATATATGTGGTATGACATTCCCTATAGCTATACTAATTTCACTTTCATAATACAATTTATTTATTCTGATAGGTATCCCAGATGGTGTGTCTCCAATATATACCATTGCATCTAAATCATCCCATATATGATTTTCTATCTTAATTCTATCGTATATTTTCTTCCCAACTTTATTAATACATTCTTCTTCTGTCATCAACCTATGAGTACCTAAAGCAATTAGTATAGTAATATCTTTGTCATCTACTCCTGTATTATTAAGTTCTTCAATTACTATAGGTAATATTTTATCAACAGGTGTAACTCTTGTAAAATCATCAACAATAATCACAGTTTTTTTACCATAGGTTTTAACAAGTTTTTCGATAGTATCACATTCAATTGGATTTTGAATTGCGTGCCTAATACTTTCATCTATATTTGATATAGGATCTAGTTTACTGGGCGAAGCAATCCACGATATTTTTTCATCTGGAATTTCAAAATCGATAAAATCTTCCCCGTAGTGCAAGGATATCTTTCTTTTCACATTTATCACCTCCTTATATTCAATATTAAGACTTCAATTCTACTATAGTATTATGACATGTTTCAGCAAAAAGCATTGTATCTGTATTAAATGCTATAAAGTCTGCACCTAAATCTAGCCATTTTTTTGCAATGTTTGTATCTGTGCTGAATACACCAATACATATCCCAGCTTTTCTTCCTTTATTTATGGCTTCTGTAATTGTATCTATGACAACAGGGTGATTGAAATCATCTGGAACATCTAGTGAATGGGATAAATCTACGGGCCCTAATAAAATAGCATCAATGTTATTAAGTTTCAAAATCTCATCAATCGACTCTATACCTTTTTTTCCTTCCAGCAACAAAATAATAGATGTGCTCTCATTAGACTCCTCATAATATGAAGAATCACCCAACCCATATTTATTTGATCTCACGCACGGACATGCACCCCTAGTACCTAAAGGTCTAAATTTAGCAAATTTAATAGCTTTCTGTGCATCCTCAACACTTGAAATTCCTGGCACAACTATTCCTGATACACCTAAGTCTAGTGCTTTGAGGATTGACATTTCAGAATTGTCTTGAACCCTAATAGTAGATATGGTATCAGTTGCTTCTGCAGCTCTTAGTAATCTAGATGCTGTTTCTATACCAAATGGTCCATGTTCAGTGTCTATAATTACAAACTCAAAACCGGAGTAACCAATAATCTCAACCATTTCTTCAGAAGTTGATTGTATAAATGTACCAACAAAGCCTTTTCGAGTTTTTACTAGGTCTTTAAAACTCAGCTTCATAATATATCCCTCCTCATTCCTCATATTACTTTATCCTGTGCATGTTATTTTAATATATTTGGTAAATAAAGACTCAACGAAGGTATAAACAAAACAAACAATAATGAAATAATCATAATACCAACCACAAATAGAATATCTGGGAAAGTATCTTCAATTCTAATTTTCAAAATTCTGGTTGATGTAAACAAACATACCGCTAATGGTGGTGTTGCTCCTCCTATAGCAAGATTTAAAATCAAAACAATTCCAAAGTGAATTGGACTCATTCCTAAACTCGTTACTATGGGTAATAATATCGGTGTCAGGAGAATTATTGTTGAGTTTGTTTCCATAAAGGTACCTAAAAATATAAGCAAGAGAGTTATTAAGGTATAAATCACAATTGGACTACTACTTACTGAGAGTAAAGTATCAGCAAATAATTTGGGGATATTCTGTGTTGCCATTATCCATCCGAAAGGACCGGCAGTCGCCATAATGAATAATATTATAGCACTGGAAACAGCACTTGAAGAACAAATTCTAATAATCTCCGTTACTTTAAGTTCCTTATATACGAATGTCGCAAGAATAAAAGCATATATTACAGCTATAGATGCAGATTCCGTCGGAGTTATAATTCCGGATAAAACTCCCCCTAAAATTATTATAGGCATAAAAAGAGGTAACAAGGCATCAGCAAATATTTTTACTCGGTCACTAAATTGAAGTTTTCCTTCTGTTCCTTTATAGCCTCTCTTTTTTCCAATGATAATAGATAAAAGCACTAGAAGTCCTACTGTTAAAAACCCTGGTATGATTCCAGCAAGAAACAATTCACCTAATGATGTACTTCCGGTAGTGGCATATACAACCATCGACAAACTTGGAGGTATTACGATGCCCAATGTTCCTGCTCCAGCTAGAAGTGAAGCCGTAAAACCTTTCCCATAACCACTCTTTACCATCTCAGGACCCATTACACCTCCAATAGCTGCAGTTGTCGCCACTCCTGATCCTGATATAGCTCCAAAAAATCCACACCCTACGACTGCTGCACCACCTAGACCTCCAGGTATCTTCCCCATAATCATGTTAGCTAATCTCATAAGCCTAGGAGTACTTCCATAGGCCATTATCTCTCCCGACAATATGAATAGAGGAAGAGCTAATAACGGAAAGGAGTTAATCCCTTCTATCATCCTTTGGGCTAATATGGACATTGGAGGAAATCCCTGAAACATCAAGTATACCATTGAACTTATCCCAATCGAAAATCCTACGGGAATCCCTATAATAAGAGCTAGCAACAATACTATAAATAACATAGCAACCATTAATCCAGCCCTCCTTCAATATCTACATTTTTAATCCTAAAATATATCCTGATTATAAAATTTAACATCATTAATAACCCAGAAACAGGTAATGCACCGTATACTATTCCCATAGGCAATTTAAGTCCTGTACTAATGTTTTTCATAGTGATTATAATTATATCAATGCTATTGTATGATATTATGGCAACAAAAGATAAACAGACCATATCATTAAATATCTCAATTAATTTTTTGAATTTTTCAGGCAAAAGATTTATAAAAAAATCTATTCTTGTATGAGCGTTTAAACTTACCGCTGTAGATGCTCCTAAAAAAGCAATCCAAACCATAGAAAATCTGCTTAGTTCTTCTGCCCAGAAAAAAGAAACGCCAAATATATATCTGCTCACAACTTGCATAAATGTGATTAAAGCCATTATCAAGAATAAGGCAGTACTTATTATATTTATTAATCGATGGAGTAATTTTATAAGTTTCATTTTAAGGCCTCCATAATTATGATCAAGACCTGTTTATTCATATAAAACAGGTCTTGTATTCATTTTTTTCTACTTTTTATATTTTAAAGCAGCATCTAACAATTCATTACCATATTTCTCTGTAAATCTTTCCCATACAGGATTAACTGCCTGAAGAAAGGCATCTTTATTTATCTCATTTACTATCATTCCTGATTTTTCAAGTTTATCAGCTATCTCTAAATCTCCTTCTCCAATCAATTCTCTTTCAAAATCTCTTGCTTCAGCAGCAGCTTTCTCAATAGCTGCTTTTACATCCTCAGGATAACTTTCCCATACCTTAGGATTAATTATAAACACACCTGCATTATAGATATGTCCTGATAATGATAGGTATTTTTGTACTTCATTAAATCTTGATGATTCAATCACAGATAAAGGATTCTCTTGCCCATCAATAGTTCCTTGTTGCAATCCAGTAAATACCTCAGGGAATGCCATAGGTGTAGCACTAGCGTTAAGAGTGTTAAAAGTGTCAACTCTAATAGGTGACTCTGCAATTCTAAATTTAATTCCATTCATATCTTCTGGCTCTACGATTGCCCTTTTATTATTTGTAAAGTGTCTAAATCCATTTTCCCAATAGGATAATACCTTTACCCCTGTAGGCTCCAGCACATCTTTTGCTAGCAAGTCACCAAAATCCCCATCTAATGCAGAATGGGCCATATCTGAGTCTGTAAACAAGAAAGGCAGCTCCTCTACCCCTGCTCTTCCATCCATTCCTTGCCAAATTGATATTCCCATTATTATTGCAGCATCTAAACTACCTGCTATAACCTGCTGTAATCCTTCAGTATCGCCTCCCAACACTCCACTGTTGTAAATGTCAACCTTTACTTTACCATCCGTTTCATTTGATACAATCTCTGCGAATTTTTCTAGTCCTAGCTGAGCCGGATGTGTAGGTGCAAATATATGAGCCACCTTTAAAGTTATTTCATCTTGACTCTTAACATTTTCTACACTTGTCTCACCACTATCAGTTTTAGAAGTACAAGCAGTTAAGCTAGATATCAGAAGAATACAAGCTAAGATAACAACTAAGATTTTACTTTTTTTCATATTAATCCCCCTTCAAATTTTAAACTGTTTTTTAGAAGAAACTTTATTTAATATACTCCTATTTCTTAATACTCTTCCTCCTTTATAATGTATTTAGGTTAATGAAGACAACCCATAATCCACTACTAACAATGCAATTGCATCTTACATGATTAGTAAAACATGCAAATACAGTTACTGTATTTTGTCATTTCTTTTTATAATCTCCCACTCTATAGGATCAATGTACTACTGGTCAGACCTTTGTATTGTAGGTTCTACTTTTTTTACAAAATTCCTTCTTTTATAAAAAGTTAATTAATTAACTTTTTATAAAGTTTTTCAAATCCACATTAAGCCCAATGGGTTTTTGTCCATCAATAACGTCCAGTCTAACTCTAGGCGTAATTCTCATACTACCATAGAAACTGCAGTTATACCAAAGAAATTTATTAAAATCAAAATCTTTCGGGTGAGTGCATTGCACAATCATACGCTGATATTTCGCTATATACTTTCACAACTTGCTACTTGTTTTGTAACACTTTCTACTATTTCGGCAAACTCTTCTGTAGAAAGTAAGCTTGATTTTTCATATGCTTTTTCTTTTATGATTCTTAAAATTTCATTCTTTTCATCCTGATCTTCAACTTCTATTCCAAGTTGATCTAACCAAATATTTATTGATGGTAATCCACTATGCTTACCTATTACAACCTGTGTTTTATTATGACCTATTAGGCTTGGTAGATATGGTGATAATTCCAAAGGAGCAGTATCCTTAACATTTTGGTACCAGCCACTTACAATACCAGACTCTATATCAAATATATTATCCCCTACAATACCTCTATTTTGTCTTACCTGCAATCCTGAAATATCTCTTAATAATTTTGACGTTTTATAAATCTTTTCATAATCTAAACCTAGGTCTATTCCATACATTGTAAGTAGAGTTAATGCTACATCTTCATAGGAAGCATTTCCCGCTCTTTCACCTATGGCAGTGATTGTAGTATGGGCAACATCAGCTCCAGCTGCTAATGCCATAATAGTATTCGCTGCACCTAAACCATAGTCATCGTGGAAGTGAACTTCAATTGGCTTATCAATTCTTTCCTTTGTTTTCTTAATTAGATATGGAATTGCATGAGGATTTAAACCACCGAAAGTGTCAACTATAGCCAATGCATCCATATGACCCTCTTTTGCAACTGTTTCCACTAGATCTAGTACCCATGTCATATCAGCTCTGCTCATATCGATTGGGAAAAATACTGTATAAAGACCTAATTCCTTTGCATAACTGGTAGCCTCTATAGATAGGTCTATCGCCTTTTGTAATGGCCATTGGTAAGCATGTTCAATTATATGCTCACTTGATGGTATTTCTATTACTATACCCTTAGCTCCACAATCGGCAGCTCTTGCCACATCATCCTTGGTACATCTAGCAAATGCAAATATTTCAGGACCAAGATCTCTTTTAACTAATTCTTTTATTGCAGCCTCATCTTGTGGGGAAACTGCAGGCATACCTGCTTCAATTCTATGGACTCCTAACTCTGCAAGACTTTCAGCTATGGCTATTTTTTGATCCTTGTTAAATATCAATCCTGCTTGTTGCTCACCATCACGAAGGGATACGTCATGTAGCTTAATTTTGTCTGCGAATTTTACATCCTTTCTTACCTCATCTAGAAAGTTCCAAGGGCTAGTAAACCATTTCTCTGTTCTCCAAGGTGTATTTGACATTTTAAAAACTCCTTTCAATTTGTATTTTTTATTTATTTAAAACTTCTTTGTTGAGAAGATTTTTAGGATTATTTCCACTTAAAACTCACTTCTCCCGTCTTTTAAAGGTTTAATGGTATGACCTGTTAGTTGTGAAAAATGGGTAAATTATTTACCCATAACTAATTCTGGTAAAAATAATACCATTTGAGGGAAGTAAGCCAAAACAAATATACCAAAAACTAAAATTAATAGGAATGGAATAACCTGTCTTGAAATCTCCCCTAAAGATATATCTGCAATACTACAAGTGGCAAACAAGGATATTCCCACGGGTGGAGTTGCCATTCCCACTGCTAATGCAGCAGTTGTAACAACACCAAAGTGAACCAGATCAATGTTTAACTGTGTGACTATAGGCGTTAGTATAGGTACCACAAGCAATATTATCGCAGCTGTTTCCATGAAAGTTCCCAATATTAGATATAAAATAATCATAATGGCATAGATTACACCAGGACTATTAGATATAGATAGTATTGTATTAGCTATCATCTGTGGTGCTTGTTGAGCTGTCATTATCCAACCAAAGGGATTTGCTACTGAAATTAAAAGCATGATCATGGCTGAGTTTAAAGATGCCTTGTAAAATATAGGTATCATATCTTTAAGCTTCAATTCTTTATAATAGAAGAATCCTATCAAAAGACCATAAATAACTGCTATTGCTGCAGATTCTGTGGGTGTGAAAATACCTGTCATTATTCCACCAAGAATAATTATAGGCATCAGCAGTGCCAATATAGAGTCAGCAAAGCTTGCAAGTACTTTTTTAAGGGAAACTTTATTTTCTGTAGCATAATTTTGTTTTCTTGCAATAATAAAGTTAACAGTCATTAACAACGATCCTAAGAAGATACCTGGTATAATTCCACCAATTAGCATTTTTCCTATAGAAGCATTAGCTGTTACACCAAATATAACCATAGTAATACTAGGTGGTATTATTACACCTAAACAAGCTGATGAGGCCACGACAGCAGCTGCATAACTTTCATCATATCCCCTTTTTTTCATTTCAGGAATAGTTATTGATCCTATGGCAGCAGCAGTAGCAGGAGTGGAGCCTGATAAAGCAGCAAAAAACATACATCCCAATACGGATACAGCTGCAAGTCCACCTTTTATATGTCCTACTAAGCAACTTGCAAATTCAACTATTCTTCGTGATATACCTCCCTTTTCCATTAACGACCCAGCTATCATAAAAAACGGAATTGCCAATAACGGGAAGGAATTAACACCAGCTACCATACGCTGGGGAATCATAGTCAAGGGAATATTGCCTCCCAAAACAAGAGCTGCAGAGCTAGCTACTCCTAAAGAAAACGCTATTGGAAGGTTCAGTGCAAAACATATAACTAGTATTATAAGTAGTTGACTCAACATGTTACGTCACCTGCTTTCTAGATCTAGATTATTTTCTTTTTTCGAATTTCTTTAACCGTCTTGATAATTTCAGATACTGTATAGTAGATCATAAGCACACCACCAACAGGTAAGGCTAGATAAATATAATTCATTGGTATACCCAAAGCTGGTGAAGGTTGTTTAGAAGTTATAGGCAACATTGCCAATCCATACTTTATAAGAATAAAGGAAAAGACAATGATTATGCTGTTAGTTATAATTTTTGTTGCATTCCTGGCAGTTTCAGGTAGAAGATTAACAAGAACATCTACCCCAATATGTATTCCTTCTTTAATACCTATAGCAGCACCTATGAAAGAAACCCAAACAAATAAGAATCTAACAAGCTCTTCTGACCAATATGGTGCATTTGAAAAGACATATCTCATAACAACTTGGTAAAAAGTAAAGACGGTGATTGCCATCATTAAGAATGCTAAGATATATTTTATTAGAGTATTAAATCTTATTTCTATTTTATTAAAATCCAAATAAATCACCTCTTTTATAAGGACTTCTGTTAGGCATAACCTAACAGAAGTCAAACTTTTACTTTTATTGTGCTAAAACTTCTTCAATAAGCGCTTTACCTGCCTCAGTATCTCCATTTCCGATTGTTTCATAAAAATCTGGATAAACTTTCCGAGCTAGTTCAGCAAATCCTTCTTTATCAAAGTCTTCAATAACTTCCATACCTTCAGCAGTTAATGCACCAATCATAGACTCAGTATACTTAGCTAATTCATCTCTCTGAATTTGACAAGCTTCTTTAGCTGCTTCTTCTACTATAGTCTTAAGGTCATCAGGAAGACTTTGATAGAAAGTTTCAGAGATTATATATTGTCTTGGGTAGTAGAAATGTTCACTTAATGATACGTATTTTTGCACTTCGTAGAATTTCATGGAGTGAATTAAATCCAACGGATTTTCTTGACCATCAACAACACCTTGGTCTAATCCTGAGTATAATTCACCAAACGCCATAGGAACAGCAGTTGCACCAAAAGCATTAATAGAGTCGATCATTATCTTACTCTCCATTACACGAATCTTTAATCCATTCATATCTTCAACTGCAGATATTGGATGCTTACTATTTGTCAAATATCTAAATCCACCATCATTAAAAGCTAGAACTCTTATTCCTATTGGTATAAATTGTTCCCGAACTTTATCACCTATAGGGCCATCAAGTACCTTATGAGCATGTTCTAGATCTCTGAATAGATAAGGAAGATCCCAAAGACTTGCTTGAGGTACAAACCTACCCATAGGACCATTTTCAATGTCTCCCATTTCTATTGTTCCTAATTGAACACCCTCCGTAATTGTTCGTGCATCTCCAAGCTGTCCAGCAGGATATAGCTCTACTGACAATCTTCCGTCAGACCTTTCTTCAACAAAATCCTTAAATTTACTTGCAGCCACATTCATTGGATGTTCCGGGTCAGCTGGACCATTATTAGCAAATTTGATTGTAATTGGTTTAGCAGTTTCTTCGGCTGCAGTCTCACTACCAGTTTCTGCTGGCGCCTCACTTGCAGGGGCTGAACATCCAGTAAAAACTAAGGAAATTACCAAGATAAGGGTTAACAAGCTTAGATATACCTTTCTACTCTTATTCATCTTTTCTTAACTCCTTTCACTTTTCATTATTGGGTTAATGTACTAGAGGTCAGACCACTCCTTCTAAAAAATAAACTCCTTTCATTTTCTATTAAATTTTTTATTGAATGGTCAACCTTTGTCTTTATACTTATTTATTCTATTATTTAATAAAAATTCCTTCATTTTCTGAAAAGTTAATTAATTAACTTTTCAGAAAATGAAGGAATACTGTTAACGCATGTACTATAGGCTTTTTTTATAAAATTTTTTCTTGATTTTCTTATTTCTCACTTCAATTCTCCCACAAATTAGTTAATGTATTAACCTAGTGTTTAACAGAACATACGTTTAGTTTTTTATAGTCTATTCAAAAATACTAGTACATTTTAAAAAAGGGAACTCCGCTATAGTTTTATGACAAGAACAAATAGCCTAAAACTCTTTATTTTCAGGTATTAAATGCTGGGTTTTGTTCAATTCCACTACAAAATTCAGGTTATATTATCACTCAATATGAAATATTTTTTTCATATTACTAAATACTAACAACCCGCTTAACACTCCTATACCATCTATAAAAACATCACCAATCATAGGTCCTCTGCCAGGCACATATGCCTGATGAAGCTCATCTAAAACAGCATAGATCATGACAATAAGTAGGGTTAAGAAATATAGTTTGTACCCTCTTACTTTACTTAATGCAAGAGCATAAAACAAAAAAAAAGTCAGAATAAAATACACTAATACATGAGAAATTTTTCTGACATAGTGTTCCACACTCTTATCCAATTTAATATCTATATTTTTATCGTCCAATACCTTTACAGTTATTTGTTCTACTATCTCAGTAATCTCTTTGCTCCTCTGATGAGAAGCTGACCTATCTTCTGCAGAAAAGAAAAAAATCACCAAGCACCATAATATAACTAAAGTCCAAGCCGCCATTCTGTGCATAATTAAACCATTCCTTATAAAATAGGATACGGTATAATTATAGTCTTTTATTATTTATATTATTCTTAGTCTCTAAATTCAACTCCATATACTTTTCCATCCCTTTCAATAGAATCCAATATGATTTGTCTTTCTTCATTTAACTTACAATAGTCTTTTAATACCCTCATATTATAAGCAACCATCAACTCATCATCTTCACAGTATAAAACATCTCTATTTCCTACAATTTGTGCAGCAAATACAGTGCTTATATCTTTTAAGTGTATTATCTGAACATCCTTTTTTACTTGAAAAGCTAGATGACTTGCAGCTATGAAAAGGGTATATGGACTGATAAGTTCATCAGTATAAATGGCTAAATCTATATCACTATCTTCTCTAGCTTCTCCTTTTGCAAAAGAACCGAAAAGGTAAATAAACTTTGGATCTAATTCTTTCCTTAAGAAGGTTATTATTTTATTTTTTAATTCCTTTGACAAATACATTTTTTCCTCCCTTAGGTTAAAGTTTATTTTCATTCTATATTTACAGTATATCATTAATTCCAAATTTTCAAACTACCAAAGTCTAAAGTGTGAACTTTCTGCAAGTACAAAATAGAGTAACCCGAAGGCTACCCTATTATTTTTAATATGTTAACTATACCCTAAAATGGTCCGTAATTTATAAGAGTTGCAAATATCATGAATCCTATTGATATAGCTAGTTGTATAACGAATAATTTACCTGCAAAAGCTACCCATTTTCCAAACTCTAATCTAGCGATCCCCAAGCATGCCATAGTAGCTCCAAGTGTTGGAATCATCATGTTTGATAAACCATCACCAAATTGGAATGCTAAAACTGCCACCTGTCTATTTATTCCTAGTATATCTGCCATAGGCGTCATTATTGGCATAGTTACCATAGCCTGACCACTACCAGATGGTACAAAGAAATTAAGTAATGTTTGAATAATTACCATCAGTGAAGATGCCAACACCTTAGGTAATGAAGCTAATGGTTGAACCATATAATAAACCACTGAGTCTAAAATAGCTCCATGTTCTAGTATTACCATAATTCCTCTTGCAGCACCTATCAATAACGCTCCATAAAGAAGGTACTCAGCACCTTTTACAAATTGATTACCCATCTCATTTAGCTTCATACCATATGCTAAACCTGAAAGAATTCCCATGGCTAAGAATAAACCAGATAATTGGTTAATATACCATCCCCACTGAGTCAAACCTATAAGCATAACAACAAAAGTAAGGAAAAAAACAATTAACACTCTTTTTCTTCCAGCATTTAACTTTAATTTCTCAGGATCTTCTTCTAATTGCATATCAGAATAATCATTTCCATATACAAAACTTTCAGTTGGGTCTTTTCTAACTTTTTCAGCATACCTAATTATATACCAAATTGTTACCCCCTCCATCACAACAAAGGCAATCAACCTAAGCCATAGACCTGAAAACATAGGCAGCTCTGCAATACCTTGTGCTACACCTACTGTAAATGGATTTAGTGGTCCAGCTGCAAAACCAGAACACATACCTAAAAGTCCCATTGCAATACCTACTACAGCATCATACCTTAGTGATAATGCAATCATTATTGTAAATGGCATAAAGCCTAAAGCCTCTTCATACAGGCCAACAAAGCCTCCTAGGAATCCAAAAAATAATGTTGTAACAGCTATTATCTTTTTTCCACTTCCTGAACCTTGAGCACCATATATAACCTTTACTAACAATGCATCTACTGCTTTTGTTGACCTTAAAATTCCAACTGAGCCACCTATTATAAATACAAAAAATACTATATCTGATGCATTAATCATACCTAATTGAAAAGACATTAATACTGTCATTAAATCAACTGGATTTTGTTCTACCGTATGATAACTATCAGGAACGATAGCCATTCTACCATTAAGCTCCACCCTGTCAAATTCACCTGCTGGTACCACATAAGTCATTAGTGACGCTATTAGAATTATCATAAATATTAGTACATACGTATGAGGAACCTTATCCATCAACTTTTTAAACATTGAACTCTTCTTAGTACTGCTTACACTATCCATAATCATTCTCCTTTCAATTTTTAAATTTAAATACCTGTCTTAACTTAGCTATCCCTTTATAAACTATCACCTTCTTTAATGAAATTTTGTTTTTAAGCTTTTATATAATAAATAGCATTTATACGTTGACGTGATTAAACATATCAACATATAAATTAAAAAATTAGCTAAAAATTATCCTTTAAATTTAAGATACGTAATGAAACTAAGAACAGCTTCACCAAATGTGGCTAAAGTATGAATGTTTATTGAATAGTAAATCTCTTTACCTTCTTTGCGAGATACCAATATCCCTGCCCTTTTCATTATCTGTAAATGATGCGATATCGTGGGCCTTGATACAGTACATTTGTCTGCAATTTCATTGACATTCATTTCATTATTCCCTAATAAATCTAAAATTTCTAATCTTGTTTCATCTGATAACGCTTTTATAACTTCAATGTCAAAGTTGTTGTGATTAAACCTAGTCATTAATCTGCACCTACTATCATATTAAAAGTAGCCCACCATATATTTGAAACTCACTATCTCTTCTACACTAAAATGGACCATAGTTAATTATACATGAAATAGCAAGAATAATGGAAGCTTCTAAACACCAAATTAAAAATAAAGGCCAAATCCACTTTACCCATTTATTCCAGTCTATACCACCTATAGCTAAAACCGCCATAAAGTAGCCAGATGTAGGATAAATCAAATTAGTAAATCCATCACCAAACTGAAATGCCAAAACAGATGTTTGTCGAGTGATTCCTGCTGTATCAGCCAAAGCCTTCATAATCGGCATAGTCATAGATGCCTGACCGCTACCAGAACCTATAAAAATATCTAAAATGCCATGAACTATAAACATAGACAATGTTCCTAAAATAGGATGGACTTGATCTATTCCTTTTGATAATTGATAAATAACAGTATCCATAACATTGCTCTGCTGCATTACAATAAATACACCTCTTGCTAGACCTACTATCAAAGCCCCATACATAAGATTAGATGCTCCTTTTACAAACTCTGATACAATTCTGCCTGAGCTTAAGCCCCCAGCCACACCAGCTATAATAGCTATTATTATAAAAGTAGTAGATAAATCTATTATGTGAAATTCAGATCTTACAATTCTTACTAGTAAAAATATAGCAGATAATATTAAAACAACTATTACCCTAAAATGTACTGGAGATGGTTTAGGTAGTCCTTCAATTAACGAATTCTCCCTTTCATTAAAATCATTATCTAAAGTTTGAAAATGACTTTCTTTAGTTTTCGAAGCATGTCTATAAACATAAATAATCGATGTAGAAACAAACACAATATATGATATAAACCTCAAGAACAATCCTGAAAACAATGGTAACTCCGCTATAATTTGTGCCACTCCTGTTGTAAAGGGATTAAAAACACCTGCAACAAATCCTGCACCTGTACCTATAAGTACCATTGCTACCCCTGTTAATCTATCAAAACCCAAAGATAATGCCAACGCAATAATCAAAGGATAGAAAGGTAATGACTCTTCTGCAATTCCCAAAACAGCACCTAGCATTGAAAACATAATCATTATTATAGGTATAATTCTTTTCTCTCTCCCTGCATAAAATTTCACTATATAACCTATAACTGTATTTATAGTACCTGTAGCATTGATTACACTATAAGTTCCTCCTGTTAATAAAACGAAAAACACTATATCGCTAGCATTAATCATTCCTTTAGGTATAGCCTTAAATATTTCAAAAATAGACATAGGTTCCTTTTCAATTACTTTATAGCTGTCTGGTACAACATAACTAACTCCTGATTCTAAGTCTATTTCTCTTTCATAATTTCCAGATGGTATAATATAACTAGCGAGACCTAGAACTATAATGATAAATAAAATTAGAACAAAAGAATCTGGAATCTTTACTTTCATGTCTAGCCCTCCATAATCTTAAATCATGTTTAAACATATCAACGCGTTTTATATTATTAATATTCTGTAATGACTTTAAATATCCTTCTTTTATTTTTAAATTTTTTCTATTTACTTTTCTTAAATGGTACTATTTGATTAAGAGCAGAACGAACAATCACATCCTCAACACTTTTTTCCTGGCTAGTTTGATCATTAACCATTTCACTTATCTGAGCTAAAATACCATCTAAGCTATTGTATAGATTAAGCAGACTTTGGCTGTCATTTGTCTTACAAAGCACATTACCCATTTTTGTTAATTTCTTAGTTATAGCCTGATGTAAATAGATATTAACTCTAGAGATAATTTCACATGCAGAATTAACAGAGGCTACACGTCTTCCACCAATTAATACAACATCCTTTGCTAAAGCATGTACATATTGCTCAGAAAGCAACGTATCATTTAATAAACGCTCAACACCTATAATGTATTTTGCAGACTTAAGCATAGTAATGGCTTCATTATATGACATTTCAGCATAGGGCACAGCAATATAATTAACTTTATTAATCCCTACCTCACGACAACTATTTATAAGAGTCTCTATATAAGGCAATTTATTATTAAAAACATATACATTAGAGTCCTCAGGTATTGATGAGACCTGTACATAAAACTGAGAAGTCGGTGTTAAGTTAAGTATTACAATTTTATCACGTGCTATGTATGGAAGTAAATTCTTAATTTGGGAATAGTTACATACATATAGTGACCCGTCAGAGTATTGTTCAACTTCACTCCCATATATCGTATGAACTTCAAATCTTTCTCCCAAGATTAACAAAAGAGCGTCTTCTATTTCTTTAACCAGAGTGCTATTACTCCCAACTGCATAAATTTTAAAATTCATTTACTCCACCACCTTATCACATTCGTTGTAATATTCTAAGAAATAATCTGCAAATTTTTTGCCAATTGACTGTGTCAAATTATCTCTCCACATTACATAAATACCACATTCAACTTTAGTAGTAAAGGGGATTTTTTTTATTTCATTGTCTTTAAACTGAATGAAATCTGGAAGCAGAGCAGATAATTTTTTCGTCATCAACATGTGCTGTATGATATCCAGGGAATCAGACTGACAAACAATATTATTTAAACTATCTTCCAAATATTCCTTGACTATCTTATTAAAATAATAATTGCCTCTTATCATTGCAATAGGTTCATCGGAAATAGAATTAATATCTACATTTGAATCTAGTTTACCTTTACTGAACAGTGACATATTGCCTGTAACCGCCATTTTGGTGCAGCTATTGTTATTGAATTCTTCTTTATCTCCCAGCATAATGGCTATATCAAAGTCATCCTCATCTATAAGCTTTCTAGCTTGTTCATGTCCACAGGAAGAAAATGTGATTTTAGTGTGAACGTTTTCTTCAAGATACTTATTATATACTGGCATGAAATGAGAAATTGTAATGAGTTGATTAACAGCAATTTTGATAATACCATATCGCTGTCTTTTCAAGTTATTCATATGAGTACGAGCGTTTTCAATATCCTTCATAACCATGCCAACATGATTATAAAAAATCTCCCCTTCAGTAGTTAATGAAACTTTTCTACTAGTACGGTCAAAAAGTTTAATACCTAACTCATTTTCAAGACTATTTATGGCATTCGTAATTGCCGGTTGTGATACAAACGACGCTTTAGCCGCTTTAGTAAAGCTTTTTAAATTACTTACTGTTAAAAAATATTCAAGCTGGCGAAGTTCCAATTTTTCACCCCCTAGTAAGCTCATATTTTGTAGCAATTATAACATTTTTCTTCATAGTCAGTCAATTTCTTGATTAAATGCCAATATCAAACCACGTATTATAATGTTAAATTATGCTTTGATAACTTATATGTATTGGACAATAACTTTAAATAGTTATTTAATAAATGTAGAGATCACCGGTGAGATACTCTATTCCATGTTTAAAACTGTAAAATATTTTATAACTACATCCAGTAACTTTGAAAAGGCTTTCTTAATAAAAAAGAGGAGGGAATTGTATGAAAAAATTATCATCTATTATTTTAATTTTAACGCTAATGTTTACCTTAGTAGGTTGCGGAGGAAGTGACACATCTGCATCAGAAGGTTCCAATCAAAAACAAGTTGTACTAAAGTTGGGTCATATTGTTAAACCTGACGGACCAGTAGCCAAAGCAGCTGTTAAATTTTCCGAGGATGTTCTTGAGAAAACCAATGGCGCAGTTAAAATCGAAGTTTATGACTCTAGTACTTTAGGGAGTCAAAGAGATTTGCTAGAAGGCTTAGTAATTGGTACTGTTGATATCACTATCAGCTCACCCGCTGTTATGTCAGCAGTAATTCCTTCAGTTTCGGTGCTTGATCTTCCTTATATATTTAAAGATACTGAGCATGCATATGCCGTTCTAGATGGTGAACTTGGAAAAGAAATTTTTGCACCTTTTGAGTCAGAGGGATATCAATATATTAGCGTTTGGGAAAATGGTTTTAGACACATTACTAACTCCAAGAAAAAAATAGAAAGTCCTGCTGATTTAGAAGGTCTTAAAATTCGTGTTCCAGAGAGTAAGGTTTACATAGAAATGATGAAAGCATTAGGAGCTAATCCAACTCCAATGGAGTTTGGAGAATTGTTTACCGCACTACAGAATGGCACTGTTGATGGACAGGAAAACCCAGTATCTCAAAGCTATTCTTCAAAATTCCACGAAGTGCAAAACTATATGACTTTAGATGGACATATATATGCTACTCAACCTGTTCTAATTAGCAATAAGGCATTAGAAAAAATTCCCGAAGAATACCGTCAGGTTGTTATTGACAGCGCCAACGAAGCAAGAGATTGGCAAAGAGCTCTAGTGGCAGAATCCGAATCAAAAATGAAAGAAGAAATGACTGCTTCTGGTATGGAAATAACTTCTTTAACTCCTGATCAAATTGCAGAATTTTCTAATGCCATGGCTCCTGTATGGGAAATGTTTGAAGACACTATAGGTAAAGACCTTATCGATAAGGTCGCAAACTACAAATAACTCCATGAGGTGATTACATGCTATCTGCTTTAACCAAGACAAATGACTTTATAATAAAATTTACAAAATATATTACCATCGTGGCATTTTCTTTGATGGTCGTTGCATCCACTGCTCAAATTTTGTTTAGATTTGTCTTAGACCTTCCTCTAGATTGGACAGAAGAACTATCTAGATATATGTTTGTGTGGTCAACGATGCTTGGTATTAGTATGTTTATACGAAATAGGCAACATTCTTCAGTAGATGTGCTTGCTTTATATTTGCCTGAGAAATTTCGCGGGTCACTTTATCTATTAATAGATATATTATGCCTTGTTTTTTTCATAGCAATGATTACAGGTGGTGCAATAATGACAAACGTTGCTATGAGTGCAGTATCTCCCGCAATTAATATTCCTATGGGGCTAGTATATATTTCCGTTCCTATCAGTGGATTGATTATGCTTTCAATGACTTTAGAAAATATCCTTAGAGATTTCAATGAAAGAAAGGAGAACAGGGTACAATGACAATCACAGTTCTATTTATTACACTTATTATTACTATCGCTTTAGGAATTCCAATCGCTATATGTCTGGGTCTTTCTACAATGGCGGCTATTCTTGTAGATGGCAGTCTCCCCATGACTTTGATAGCGCAACGACTATTTACTTCTAACGACTCGTTTTCCCTTTTAGCTGTACCTTTCTTCATGCTTGCAGGTTCTATCATGACAGCAGGAGGAATCTCTAAACGTCTTATAGACTTTTCCAGCTCCTTAGTTGGTTGGGTAAGAGGAGGTCTGGCAATGGTTGCCACCGTTACCTCCATGTTTTTTGCAGCCATTTCAGGTTCATCCTCTGCCACGTGCGCTGCTGTCGGTTCATCCCTAATTCCAGAAATGAAAAAAAAGGGTTATAGCGAAGATTTTTCTGCAGCAGTTGTAGCTGCAGCAGGCACAACTGGAATTGTTATACCACCTAGTGTAAGCATGGTTCTTTATGCGATCGCCGCAGGAGTATCCGTTGGCGACTTATTCATGGCAGGTATTATTCCAGGATTATTAATGGGTATTTCAATCATGATTATCATTTACTTTGTAGCTGTTAAAAAAGGCTATAAAGCTGAACCACGAGCTAAAGTAAAAGAAATATTCAAAACCTTCTTTTCCAGCTTTTGGGGATTACTTACTCCTATAATTATAATCGGGGGTATTTATGGAGGTATCTTTACTGCCACAGAAGCTGCCGCAGCATCGGTTGTATATGCACTTTTCGTTGGGAGTGTTATCTATAGAGAACTTAAATGGAGTGACTTACCACAAATCATTTTATCTTCAGTAAAAGCTACAGCTATTGTTATGTTTATTATGAATGCAGCAGGACTTTTTAGTTGGATGATAACTGTAAACCGAGTTCCCCAAATGTTTACAGAATTCTTCCTTTCAATCACAGATAATCCTTATATAATACTTTTACTTATAAACGTACTACTTCTATTTGTTGGTACATTCTTAAATGCATCATCAGCAGTAATTATTCTTGCACCTATTCTTGTTCCTGTTGTTGTTTCAATGGGTATCAGTCCTGTTTTATTTGGTGTAATTATGATATTAAACCTAGCCATTGGAACAGTCACCCCTCCAGTAGGAGTCGATTTATTTGTAGCCCAGAGTATAACAGGGTTACCATTTAGTACTATTGTAAAAAACGTTATTCCATTTCTTATAGGTCTTTTAGTGATTTTGATGCTAGTAACCTATATCCCACAGATTTCTTTATTTCTGCCGGGACTATTTAAATAATATTTTATGGAGGCAAATATGAAAATAGTAAATATAATAGAAAAAACAATACCTTTTGGCAGTTCAATCTCCAATTCATACATTAGCTTTAACCAAATGACTGGCAGTATTGTCGCCATTGTAACCGATGTAATAAAAGACGGTAAGCCTGTTATAGGATACGGGTTTAACTCTATTGGACGATATGCTCCAAGTAGTTTATTGCGAGATAGGATGATACCTCGTCTTCTCAATTCAGATTCTAAAGATATTTTAAATGAGGATGGTAGCAATATTGACCCTTTTAAGGTATATAGTATTCTTACAAGCAATGAAAAACCAGGTGGTCATGGCGATAGAGCCCATGCTATTGGTGCCATTGATATGGCTGTTTGGGATACAGTTTCAAAAATCGAGGGGCTTCCACTTTGGAAGCTACTTGCCGATAAATACAATGATGGAAAATATGATGAAAAAGTATATACCTACGCAGCAGGAGGATACTACTATCCTGGAGATAATATAGAGATGTTAAAAGATGAAATGAAATCTTATATAGAAAGAGGTTTTACCGATGTTAAAATGAAAATCGGCGGTGCACCTCTTGCACAAGATTTAAAGCGCCTTGAGGCTGTAATAGATGTGGTAGGAGATCCTTCTCGCATAGCAGTTGATGCTAATGGAAGATTTGATCTAGAAGAGGCTCTTAGCTATGCAAAAGCGCTTAATAGTTATAATATAAAATGGTATGAAGAACCAGTAGATCCTCTTGATTTTAGGCTTCATGCAGTAGTTGCAGAAAACTTTAATGGATCCATTGCTACTGGAGAAAACTTATTCTCCTTGCAAGATATAAGGAATCTTATCCGCCACGGAGGACTTCGTTCTGATAGAGATTATATCCAAATGGACTGTCCTCTAAGCTACGGTCTAGTAGAATATATGAAGGTTATAGAAATGCTCAATGATCATGGTTGGAGCGCTAGACGCTGTATTCCTCATGGTGGACACCAGATGTGCCTCAACATGGCTGCTGGCCTACAACTAGGTGGCAACGAATGTTATCCAGATGTCTTCAAACCGTTTGGTGGATTCGCTGATAACATTCCTGTAGTAGACGGATATATAACATTACATGACACACCTGGAATTGGCTTTGAACTCAAACAAAACCTTTATAATGTTATGAAGGAAGTAAAATAGCCCTTTCTCCCTCAAATATATAGCCAGATCTCATTCTTAGCTAATGGGATCTGGCTTAGTAATTTTTAATATTCAAGGATTCTCTCCTATATCTCTTTTCTCCTCTTCATTACTAAACCGTCCATATAGATATATACCAAAGATTATTACCAAACTACCTCCTACTTGCCACAAGGTAGGAATCTCTTGAAATAATAGCATAGCCCATATGGTAGCTCCTACTGGTGCACCTAAAGAAGCGGTGGCAACAAAAGTTGCTGAGACATACTGTAAAGACCAGTTAAATATACTATGGCCCATAATAGTACATAGAACAGCTAATGCCAGTGCAATTAGCAACTCCCTCCCTGGATATGGATATAGTGGAGTTTTAGTAACTATAGCTAAAATGACTAGGGTTATAAATGAACTTGTATAAACAAGAAAAGTATAAGCAATAGCAGATAGCCTTTGTCTTACAAACTGTCCAATCAAAAAATATCCTGAGATAAAAAATGCTCCTCCTAATGCCAAAGCATCTCCATAAATCACATTACTTCCTAAAGTAGTATCCCCTACAGAAACTACTACACATCCTATAAAAGCAACAAGTATGCCTAAGGCTACCTTTTTAGATACTCTTTGTTTAAATAAGAAATAACTGGCAATCACTATAAATATAGGGTGAATATTTACAAGTACCACTGCGCTAGCTACAGATGTATAGTTTACCGAAGCAGTCCATGCAGTGAAATGTAATGCAAGAAATATCCCACTTATAATACATAAGGTTAAATTCCGTCTATCTACCTTTTTTATCTCAGGCACACAACTTTTCATTGTTGTAGGTAAAAGTATAAGAACTGCAAACCCAAGCCTATATGCCACCAATATCATAGGTGGCATATCTGATAGCTTATTAAATATAGATGAAAAAGATGCAAAAACCACAGCTATAAGAACCATTAGTTTTGGGTTGAATTTATCAAGCATTTATTGCTACCTCCATAATCTTGTATACTTACTAAATATATATTATAACAATTCTCACTAATAAGCTACTTGCTAGCAGTGACATAACTTTAAAAATAACTACATCATGGCTACAACTTTTAGCCAATCTCCAGGGTTTTCATCTAAGTGTTTAATTGCCTTTGGAAGTTCTTCAAAGCTTGTGACCTTAGATATGATTTTTTTAGCATCTACTTTTCCTGAGTAAATTAAATCAATAGATTCTTTAAACTCACTACCTACTCCAGTCCTTGAACCCCTAATTTGCAGTTCTTTTCTTGTAATTAAAGCTGTTGGTAATTTCACTTCTTCTTTTGGCCAGCCTGTTAAAGCTATACGTCCTGTAGTAGCAGCATAATCTAGAGTATTACGTATACCAGCAATAGAGCCTGATGCTTCTACCACACATTCTGCCATACGACCACTAGTTATTTTCTTCATTTCCTCTACTCCATCAGATTTAATTGGATTCACTGTATAATTTATCCCAAATTCTTTTGCTAACTCTAATCGCTCTTCAACTATATCTACCATAATAGGAGTGGCACCATAAGCTTTGGCTGCCATGCCAATGAGCATTCCAATAGCACCTGCACCTATAATTGCTATATGTTCATTCTCTTTCAACTCACACCTATGAATGGCGTGTAATGCTATAACAAGAGGTTCTACTACAGCCAAACTTTCCCAATCCATATCCTGTGGTACTTTTACTAGTTGTTTGGTTGGATGAGCAAAAAACTCGCTCATACTACCAGTTGTCTGAACTCCCAAGCATTTAAGGGATTCACAACAATTTGTTCTCCCCTGTGAACAAGGATAACATTCTCCACAATACATATAAGGGTCTAGAACAACTTTGTCCCCTACCTTTATTCCATATTCATTATCTTTATCAATTTCAACAACAATACCAGCTGTTTCATGTCCAATAACAATAGGATATGTCACATTTGGACTCTTCCCTGCATAAGCATGTACATCTGAGCCACAAATCCCCATTGCTTTAACTTCAATTATAGCATTCCCTAGTGTTAATATAGGTTTTTCAATTTCTTCAATAACAATTTTATTGGGACTATCTATTTTAATTGCTCTCATTATACATATCTCCTTTATATTTCATTAATCTAAACTCCACTATATGCTGTATACCCACCATCTATTGGTATAACGACACCTGTTACAAATGAAGATGCTTCAGAACAAAGCAAAAACAAAAGTGCTCCAGCTAATTCTTCAGGCTCACCAAGCCGTCCCATAGGTGTACCTGCAATAATTTTTTCTAAACGAGGTGTTGGAGTTACACCATCCTCTTTATAAAAAAGTTCTTGAGTTTGATTGGTTGCTAGAAATCCTGGTGCAATAGCATTTACACGAATCCCTACCCCTGAGAAATACGTAGCTAACCATTTAGTAAAATTTCCTACAGCTTCTTTTGCAGCTGAATAAGCAGGAATCTTTGTTAATGGTAAATAAGTGTTTACCGATGCAATATTTATAATCGTATTATCCCCACCCTCAATCATATCTCTTGCAAATTCTTGTGTTGGCAAAAAAGTTCCTGTAAAGTTTAACCCAAAGACAAAATCAAAGCCTTCTCTCTCTATATCAAAAAAAGTTTTTTCCTTACCTAATTGATTCGGTGAAAATATTTCACTAGTAGTAGTGGCTTTAGGATGATTTCCACCAGCACCATTTAATAGAATATTACATTTCCCAAATTCCTGTAATACGATTTCATGGGCTTGTTTTATTGATTCACTGTCTAGAACATCGCAATGAACCCCTATTGCAAATCCACCTTCAGCATTAATCCTATCTGCCACTATTTTTACAGCTTCTTCATTAATATCTAAAAGAGCAACCTTTGCTCCCGCTGTTGCTAAAACTTCTGATAAATAACTACAAATAATTCCCCCGGCCCCTGTTACAACAACAGTTTTTCCTGACAAATCTACATTTAATGGTAACTTCATACTATACGACTCCCATCTACATTAAATCTTTTATAGAAACGAGGCCATTTCAAAACCTGAACCAATATGATCCACATCCCAAAATAGCCTCTTTATAATGTACAAACTTACAAGGTTTAATTAACCTTTAAAAACTAACCTTGGTAACCATAGCGATATTTGTGGTACAAAAATCAATAGTATAACTATAACACATATGATCCCTAGATAAGGTGGCAAGTACTCAAGTGTTTCTTTCATCTTAGCTTTAGCAATACCCATTGTGATGAATAAAACACCACCAACTGGAGGGGTTACTCCCGCATAAACCAAAGTAATAACCATGATTAGTGCAAATTGAGTGGGATCAATACCAAATTGGGCTGCCACTGGCATTAAGATTGGTGCTACTATAATTGTAGCTGAAAGAGTTTCAATAAACATTCCAACAAATAATAAGAAAACTACAAGTAACATCATGATAATATATTTGCTTTGAGTAATAGATACTAAAAGTGTAACAATCATACTTGGGAATTTTTCAAATGCAACCAACCAACTGAAAATAGAAGCCCCTGCTACAATAAGAATTGCCATGCCTGTCATAGAAGCTGCCTTTAATAGAATACTAGGGATATCCTTTATGGTAAATTCTTTATACACGAACAACCCTATGATTAAAGCATACACTACTGCAATCGCTCCAGATTCTGTTGGTGTAAAAATTCCAAATATAATACCACCTATTATAATAACTGGCATTATAATAGCTAATACACCTTCCTTTAAAGCTTGGAAAACTTCTTTTTTGTTAGCTTGTTTATCACCTTGAATATTTAGTTTCTTGGCATAAACATATGTTACAAAACCTATTCCAAGGGCAATTATAATCCCTGGTGTCACTCCTGCCAAAAATAATTCACTGATAGATAGACCTGTTAATGAAGCATAAATAATCATAGTTAAACTTGGTGGGATAATCGGACCTAAAGAACCAGCACAAGCTTGAATAACGGCTGCTAATCCTCTAGGATATCCATTCTTTTTCATAGACGGGATTAACATAGATCCTACAGCTGCAGTATCTGCCGCTGCTGAACCTGAAACTCCTGCAAATAAAACACTTGTACCTATATCTACCATACCAATACCACCAGTTATATGGCCAACAAAAACCTTGGCTACATTTACAAGTCTCCTAGAAATGCCTCCTGCCTCCATTAGCTCCCCAGAAAGCATAAAAAATGGAATGGCCATTAGGCTAAAAGAATTTATTGATGAAAATAGTTTTTGTGCCACAAGCAGTGGTGATACTTCGCCACTAATTACAATAGCAAGAACTGATCCTAAACCTAGAGAGAAGGCAATTGGCACTCCAACTAACAAGAAAACAAAGAATAATACAAAAGATATTATCAACATGTTAATCTATTGCCTCCTTTCCAATCTCTTTATCATTAAGATGCTCTAAATAGTAACTAATTTGTTCAAAGAACATTAGTACTCCTCCTATAGGAATAACTGAAGTCACTACTGCCATAGGCCATCGCATAATAGGCGAACTTTCTATCATCATAGATTTGCTAACAAATATGCCTAAATAAATCATAAAAACTAAGAATACTACTGAGGCAAGATTTACAAAAGTGAACATAATCTTGTATTTTTTGCCTCTCAATGAATCTAAAAGCAGGTCAAAGCATACATTTTTTCCCTCACGGATTGTAGTTGTACCACCAAGATATACCAACCATACAAATGCATAGCGGGAGAGCTCATCAGCCCATTTTAAAGAAGAACCAACAACATAACGGGCAATAACTTGAGTGAATACTACGACAACTACTACTGTGAATAAGAAAACTACGATAAAGTTTGTTGTTTTTCGTATATTATCTAGCAAATTCTTTATCATAATATTCCTCCCACTATTATTGATTATTTTAATGTTTGAATTTTATCATATATTGTCTTAAGATTGTTTTCTTCAACAAAGCTGTCTACATACTCTTGAGTAGCAGATCTAAATGGTGCTAAATCTACTTCTGTTAAAGCAACACCTTCTGCTTCTAATTTATCCAATGAATCTGTAAATAAAGTATCTGTGTAAGCTAGAAAATCATCTAAAGCTATCTCTACAGCTTTATCAATAACTTCTCTTTGTGCATCTGACATAGCTTCATACTTTGCTTGACTCATAGAATATGCTGTAAAAGTGAATACATGATTTGTTTGAACGTAATTTTTAGCTACTTCATAGAATTTTTGTAAATAAACATACTCTGGATGTCCTTCTAATCCGTCAGCAACATCTGTCTGAACTGCAGTGTAAGCTTCTCCTGAAGGAATAACTGTTGGGTTTGCTCCAAATGCTTGGAATGCAGCAATTGTGTGCGGCGCTTCAGGTGTCCTCATAATCATACCTTTGAAATCATCTATACTTTTTACATCCATATCTTTAACTAGAGAATTTCTGAAATAAAGAGGTTGAACACTCAAAACACGGATATTAGCTTTATCGATCATAATATCTTTCATAGAACCCATAACTTCATCATCTTTTACCATATTTACTGCTTGATCTCTGTTTTCAATTAGATAAGGCATGTCAAATAATGCTCCAGCCGGGTCGTAATTAGCGAATAAAGCTGTATCTGATAATGCTATATCTAATGTACCTTGAGAAAGTGCAGATAAAGCTTCTGCCTGTCCAAACAATTGCCCATTTGCATAGACATCAACTTTCATTTGCCCATCTGATAATTCTTCAACTGCCTCTGCAAAGCTTTTTGCAAACACATGGTTAGAATCATCTTCAGAAACGTGATGAGATAATTTTAATGTCATAGATTCTATCCCGTTGTCATTTGTAGCATCTGATTCAGTATCAGTATTGCCTCCACCACATGCAGTTAAAGAAAATAGCATTACTCCTATTAGTAAAACTCCTAATAATTTTTTCGCCTTTTTCATACCCATCTTCTCCTTTATAATGTTTTTTTATGACAACTAGAATTATGCTCTAGCAACCATCTCACCATATTCCTCTTTACATTTTTTCATAAAATCTTTTACCGCCTCTACACTTGGCATATCTGCACTACAAGCATGGCTTGCCACTAGCATAGCAGCTTCTGCACTTCCCATTTCAAGACAATCGATTACATCCATTCCTTCCAAAAGACCATATAAAAAGCCTGATGCATAGCCGTCGCCTCCACCAAATCCTTTTAGAGCCTTTACAGGAAAAGGTTTAATTGAATAGCTATTTCCATCAAATGTATATGCAGTAGAACCTTTTTTGCCATGCTTGATAACAACAATTTTTGCTCCCTTTTCAAACCAGTACTTGGCAGTAGTAATGTCATCACTATCTTGTCCTACAAGTCTTTGAGTCAAATTATATTCTTCTCTAGAGCCTAGTATTATATCTGCTTGGCTGGCAACTATAGAATAATAAATTGTTATTTCATCTTTACTCTTCCAAGAATAAGCACGGTAATCAATATCAAAGATAACCTTCGTGTCATTTTTCTTTGCCAAGGATACTGCCTTTAATGCTGCTTCTCTTGATGGACTTGCAGAAAGAGCAGTGCCTGAAATCAAAATAGCTTTAGCATTTCTAATATATTCTTCATCGATATCATCTACAGTTAGCTGTAAATCTGCAACTCCATCACGATACATAAGAATACTACTTTCTGTCTCACTTAAAATTTCCGTAAAAGTAAGACCCATCTTTTCTCCATTTGTACATCTACGAATTCTTGATATATCTATTCCTTCATTTTTAAAATAATCTAGGGCATATGTGCCAAATTGGTCATCAGAAACTCTTGCAAAAAATCCAATCTTTTTTCCCAATCTAGCCATTCCCACAGCTATATTAGCTGGAGATCCACCTATATATTTTTTAAATGTTTCACTTTTATCAAGAGTCTTGTAATAGTCTAAAGGATTAAAGTCAAGGGCTATTCTACCTAGCAATATTAAGTCATATTCCCTGTTATGATCAAAATTTATATATTGCATGCCAACACCTTCTTATTATTAAAAATGTCAATACATTGTTTAACGCTTTCATAAACACCATGAACCATTTCTTCATTTAATAAAAAATAATCATGCGATCCTTTAGTGTTTAAATAATTCTTAGCACCATTAGTTAAAGCATCAAAGCTTGCTGTTGCTATATTAATTTTTCTTACCCCAAGATCAATACATCTTCTAAATTCCATGCCCGATATACCAGACCCTCCATGAAGTACTATGGGAATATCTACCTTAGTAGAAATCTCTTTAAGCACCTCAAAATTCAATTGAGGTTCACCCACATAGTGACCATGGGCATTACCAATAGCAACTGCCAAAGCATCTACCTTCGTAGCATCCACAAATGTCTTTACTTCTTCAGGATTTGTATAATGAACTTTATGAGATATATCTTCGCCTTCCTTGCCCCCAACGACCCCAAGCTCACCTTCCGTAGTTGCATTATATTTTTTTGCAAGTTCTACAACTTGATTAGTTTGTCTTATATTCTCTTCTAACGGATAGCTAGAACCATCAAACATAACTGAGGTAAAGCCTAAATCCAATGCTTCTTTTACAGTATATAGCGTTTTCCCATGGTCCAAATGTACTGCAATCTTAACCTTAGCCTCTTTTGCTATTTGAACCATCATCGGACCTATATATGATAAAGGTGAATGTTTAAGTCTAGCTTCTGCTACCTGTAGAATAATTGGTGTGTTTAGTTCTTCTGCTGCTTTTACAGTTCCCATAATCATTTCCATATTTGCTACATTAAAAGCTCCAATTGCTTTGTTATTAGCTTCTGCATCTCGAAGCAGATCTTTCATATTACAAATCAATGTTCTCCCCCTTTCTTATAACTATAGTACAAAAAACATAGATTTTTAATTCCAATTTTTACTATAATTGTTAACAAATTGAGTGTTTTGTTTCTTTGTCTTGTAAGTTTTGGTGTTGTTTTGGTTTGTTTATGATAACACTTTATCACCAAGAACTCATATTGTCAATGAATTTTAAATCTTTTCAAGAATAAAAATACTTAACTTTTTAAAATATATCGGAGCAAAACATACCTACGCTCAAAAAAA
>SWCF01000835.1_pt1 | contig 49077 bp, 41 predicted proteins | sample 4690081 | NCBI WGS metagenome assembly SWCF01 (sample SAMN10267280, study PRJNA491770) | bioreactor metagenome | isolation source: DHS bioreactor inoculated with | place: Japan: off Shimokita Peninsula
TAATTTGATCCCGAATCGTCGTGCCTCCTCCCGGGATTTGTTGATTTAGCGATTTGAGGATTTGCTGATCACTGATCACAGATCACAGATGACCCATCACTCACTTCACCACCATCATACTCCCTCTCAGCGTACTTAACCTTTTCCAAATAATCCACTTACTATTTCGTACTCTCCCCGTTGAAAGACCAGGACACACCACAGAGAGTGATAATTGGCTTACTATTAAGGTGTTATCTGAGACCCATATTTCTGTATTACTTTACCTGAATTATTCAAATACTTTAAATGTTATGAGTTAAGTTCTGTACTTGTTCCGCCTGAGCGAAAGCCCTTCCTATCCATTTCATGTGTAAAGGAAGCCTGGAAATTTCTTGAGATTTACGGGTTTGAATAAAAAATTTCAGATGGTAAGATCTTAATCATCCCAAATAAAAAAAGAAATGATATATTCGTGCGAAATTTTAAGTTTAAATGAGGACAATTATTGAAATTTGTACCGGCTCTATGGTTTGCGCACTTGCGGCTATAAGTGCCGGGGCTCATCGCCTTGAATTGTGCAGCGCCCTGCCCCTGGGTGGTTTAACGCCATCTCATGGATTGATGGAAGCGGTTATTAAAGCATCATCTACACCGGTAAATATACTTATCCGTCCAAGATCCGGTGATTTTCATTATGATCAACGCGAGTTTCAGGTGATGAAAGCCGATGTATTTTCAGCCAAAGCACTTGGGGCGAATGGTATTGTAACCGGTATGCTTAACCGCGACGGTAAAGTGGACACCTGCCGCATGCAGGTGTTGATTGATATGGCGCGCCCCATGGAGGTAACCTTCCACCGGGCTTTTGATAGTACTCCCAATCTCTTTGAGGCTTTGGATTCAGTGATGAGGTTGGGTTGTGATCGCATTCTAACATCAGGAGGTGAAATAACTGCCATGGAGGGAATGGACGTCTTGAAAGGACTGGTTGATGCTGCTGCCAGAAAGTTAAGCATCATGCCCGGTTCAGGTATAAATCCTGAGAACTTGCTCCACCTGGTTGAATACACCGGAGCCCGTGAATTCCACGCCTCTGCCTCCGTTGTTAAAGAAAGTAGCATGAAACATCAGCATAAATTGTTGCATTTTGGTGATCCCGGACTTTCCTCAAATGCTACAAAAGTTACCAGTGCTTCACAAGTAGCAGCTTTATGCGAGATAGCCAGAGAATTTGATTTACAGAAATCTTAACTGAATGAAAATGCACAGACTATTGTTTCATTTGTTCTTTTTGTCGGGATTTTTAATTCCGGGCCCCTGCATTAAGGCACAATATGCCGACAGCATCAAAATAATGACCTGGAACATCAGGCTTGACGTGGCTTCGGATGGTGAGCATCAATGGAAATATCGAAGTAAACCGTTGGCCTCGTTCATTATGCAACAGCAACCCGATGTCCTGGGTGTGCAGGAAGCGATGCACCATCAGGTGAGGCAGATAAAATGCAAGACCAAAGGTTATAAAGTTATTGGCGTTGGACGGGATGATGGATCTAAAGGGGGCGAGTACAATGCGCTGTATTATAAAACAAATAACCTCAGACTGGTACGAAGTGGCACTTTTTGGTTATCGGAAACCCCTGATGAAGCGGGGAGCCGTGGCTGGGATGCTGCCTGCAACCGCATAGCTACCTGGGCTGAATTTGAACAGAAGAAAAGCGGTATACATTTTTTTGTGATGAATACCCATTTTGACCATATGGGCGATACAGCACGCATAAACAGCGCCATACTCATTCAAGACAAACTGGGGAAACTGGCCGGGCATCTGCCGGCAATTCTGATGGGCGATTTTAATGTGAACAGCGAGCATCGGGTGTACCGCATACTTACCTTTCCCGAAAATGAAGTTACCCTGGGCGATACCCGGAAAAGGGACGGGTGTAAAAAATCAGGTCCGGATTTATCTTATGTGTCATTTGATCCTGATTATAAACCCTCCTCTCCCATTGATTTTATTTTTGCCACCTGGGATTTTAAAATAATTTCAAGTACCATTTATGACTTTAGAAAAAATGGCATTTATTGGTCAGACCATCTGCCGGTAATTGTAAAAATGATACTGCCTGAAAAGTGACATCGGAATAATTCCAGTCTAAAATTAAAATTTTAAAAACTGCCTCTGAAACAGCACATCAGCAATTTGCATAAGGTTCTGTATATCAATGAGTAATTTTAGTTGAGATTGTGTTTAATTCCGAACGGATCAATGCATTACCTGATGGCAAAAAGGGGATTTTTATTCTGAACGAATAATATAGAATGAGTCCCGACCCATAAAAATAATAAAAGGATGGGCATTTTTACTACATTTCGTTACTTTTTGAATGACAGATATTTGCCTATTTTTGTATAAGAGCTCGGGGAATAGAAGCGAAGGTTGCTATTCCCCGAACCCTCTTCTCTGAGCAATAAACTGTTATTCTGAGCGAAGCAGAAAATCTTTCAGGTTTTACCGGATCAAAGGAATCTAAAAAACAAACAGCTTACCTCTGGTACCGCATTTAGGACTTACAAGATATCCAAAATCGTAATTGACTTCAATTACAAACATTACGCTCAGATTGTGTGTTGGGTTAGCGTCGCGGCTGGCGAAAATGGGAAAATTTTTATCCTTCCCGGTAGCCGAAGCCAGATCACTAATCATATAATTGAACCTTAAACCCGTGGCTACTCCAAAGTTATCGGTACCAAAAATGTATCCTCCAAACCCTGCGGTAATCCCAAAACTACTTGAGTTAACCAAATCTTCGGGAGCGGTGGGCGAAATAAAGTCGCCGCCCTCATCTGAATATTTCACTTTAGAAAAGGTAGACCATTGCGGGCCGATTTCAAAATAGGTTCCGTTTCGATTGGTTCGATACATCAGCAGCAAATCAACTCCATCGATGGTAAATTCGCGAACCGCATCTTTTGAAGCAGACCAGCCTTCGGGGCGATAGGTAAAAGCCTGGCTGAATTGCGATTTCATTACATCGAAAGTTATCTGATGTTCCTGTATAAAGTTAAATCCCAGCTTCGCTCCAAAAGCATAACCAGGTTTGAATTTGTGAACAACCTCCTGGTTGTCAAATATTTGTTTGTTATACATCATAGATGTGCCTATTCCGCCTTTCAAGCCAATGTCAAACCAGGGTTGAGCATTCAGCATATTTATAGCCAACAGACAACTCAGTATTAAAAATGTTTTTTTCATTTTTCTCAGGATTTTAGAATGAACAAAAATAATAAAATCCGCATCATCCAACATGTAAAAATAATAATATTGTAGATATCGATTAGGGGATGCTTAAAAATGAGTAGATTTGGAACATTAAAATATTTGTCTAAGGCTACCATAATATGAAAAGCATTACTTCTTTATCCGGCATTTTCTTCTTTTTAGCAATAAGTTTACCGACTTTCAATCTGCAAGCTCAACAACAGCCGGCAGATTATGTAAATCCATTTATTGGAACCGGAGGTCATGGCCATACCTTTCCCGGAGCCACAGTGCCCTTTGGCATGGTACAGTTGAGCCCTGACACTCGCCTGGAAGGCTGGGATGGCTGCAGCGGGTACCATTATAGTGATGAGTACATCTATGGATTCAGTCATACCCATCTGAGCGGCACGGGCGTTCCCGATTACTGCGATATTTTATTGATGCCTTTTAATGGCGAAATCAATCTGAACAATGGTTATGATGGAAAACCCGGTTATCGCTCTGCCTTTAAACACAGCGACGAACAGGCCGAAGCCGGATATTACAATGTGAAATTACTAAAAGATGCTATTGATGTTAAATTAACAGCTACTACACGGGTCGGGTTTCATCAATACAGTTATTCACAGAAGACAAACCGGGCAATACTCATTGATTTGAAACATCGGGATATGGTTACCGATTCATGGATTAATCTGGTAAATGATCACGAAATTGAAGGATATCGTGAATCAACCGGCTGGGCACGCAATCAAAGTGTTTATTTTGTGGCCCAGTTTTCGAAACCAGTAAGTAAAGCATTGTTTTTTTCCAATGATGACCTGGTGAAGGAAAACAGCATCAAGAATAGTAAAAATATTAAAGCAGGAGTTTATTTTGATGATGGTGATGATGAAATTCTTGTAAAAGTTGGCATTTCCGCAATAAGCGCAGCAAATGCACGTAAAAATCTGGAATCGGAAATACAGGATTGGGATTTTGAGCAAACCCGCAGACAGGCCAGAGCGTCATGGAATAAAGTATTGAACAAAATCCAGGTTTCAAGCAAAGACAAAGCAGCCAAAACCATTTTTTATACTGCACTGTATCATACTATGCTTGCTCCCAACGCCTATGATGATGTGAATGGCGAATATCTGGGCCGGGACTTTAAAACACATAACCTCTCCCCTGCTGAGAATGGATACTATACAGTTTTTTCACTTTGGGACACCTATCGGGCATTGCATCCGCTGTTTACCATAATTGATCAGGAGCGCACCAATGAGTTTATTCAGACATTTATCAATCAATATGAGCATGGGGGCATGTTACCTGTTTGGGAACTGGCAGCCAATGAAACCTGGTGTATGATTGGTTACCATGCAGTACCAGTGATTGCTGATGCCTGGATAAAAGGTATCAGAGATTATGATGAAGAGAAAGCTTTGTCGGCCATGGTTCATAGCGCTTCTGCCAATCATTTCGGATTGGATTCATATCGCAGGCTGGGATACATCCCTGCAGGAGATGAGGCGGAATCCGTTTCGAAAACCCTGGAATATGCCTATGATGATTGGTGTATCGCTCAAATGGCGGGTGGTATGGGGAAAAATGAACTTCGGAATGAATACCTTAAAAGAGCCCAATCCTACAAGCATGTTTTTGATCCACAGACCCAGTTTATGCGGGCACGTCATAATGGAGGCTGGTTTACGCCTTTTGATGCTTCGGAAGTGAACTTCAACTACACAGAAGCCAATGCCTGGCAATATAGTTTTTACGTGCCACACGACATGGATGGATTTATCAGGCTGATGGATGGTAAGGATGCGCTTGCTAAAAAACTGGACGAACTGTTCAATGCATCTTCTGTCACCACCGGTAGAGATCAGTCGGACATTACCGGACTGATTGGCCAATATGCTCACGGCAACGAGCCGAGTCATCATATTGCTTACCTGTATAATTATTGCGGGCAGCCCTGGAAAACGCAATACAGGGTGAATAATATTATGAAATCGTTTTACAGAAACCAGCCGGATGGCCTCATCGGGAATGAAGATTGTGGACAGATGTCAGCCTGGGCCGTATTTTCCGCTTTGGGATTTTATCCGGTGTGTCCCGGTTCAACGCAATATGCCATTGGTTCGCCTCAATTTGAAGAAGCGACCATAATACTGGAAAATGGAAAAACTTTCACCATAAAAGCGAGGGAGTTATCAGACACTAACATGTACATTGACAAAGCCTTTTTTAATGGAGCAGTCTACAATAAAGGATTTATTGAACACGCTGATATCATGAATGGTGGATTGCTTGAGGTGGAAATGAGTTCAACCCCCAATATGTCTTTTGGAAGCGGTACGGGGAATGAGCCAATTACAGGCATTCATAACGAATTGATTCAGCCGGCACCCTATGTCAGCATTTCAACACCCACTTTTCAAAATGAAGTATCCGTAAGTTTGGCCGGCATGGATGGCACTGATATATACTATACCCTAAACGGCGCTGAGCCTGACCGGAAATCATTGAAGTTTGAGCATCCGTTATCCTTTACTGAAACCACTCATTTAAAATTCCGCTCCTATGCCGGAGGTTTTCCACCCTCACAAACACAAAGTGCAGTATATACCAGAATGCCTGATTTTCTTGAACTTCAGTTGTTGTCTGACTACGCACCTCAATACTCGGGAAGCGGGCCGAACAATCTGATTGATGGATTACAGGGTAGCAATGATTTCAGGCTTGGCGGATGGCAGGGATATGAAGGTACCGATCTGGATGCGATCATTTACATTAAAAATGATGAAGCCGTTGATAGTGTGGGACTTAGATTTTTACAGGATGAGCATTCCTGGATTTTTATGCCTTCGGAAGTTGAACTTTGGAAGTCATCAGATGGGAAAAATTTTACCTTTGCAGACCGGTATGAAAATATCATACCTCAAACAAAACGGGGGGTTGTAATACACGAATTTAAACTCTCGGCGGGTGGTGCGAATGAACGTTATCTGAAAATAAAAGCCAGGAATGCAGGGCCCTGCCCTGACTGGCATCCCGGGAACGGAAATAAAACCTGGATTTTTGCCGATGAAATCATTCTTAAATTTGTCCGGTAATAATATGATTGATGAATTTATCCACTGGGCCCATGCAGCCGGCGCATATAAGCTGATACAATGCAGTAGTGGCAACCTCTCTCAACGACTTGACAACAATACCATGCTTGTTTCCGGAACAGGGAGTTGGCTCAGCACCATTCGCCGCGGGCAGATATCGGTGGTGGATATGAAAGACGGCAAATCAACCAATGGTATCCGTCCAACCGGTGAATTACCCATGCATTTGGAAATTATGAGGCAACGGAAGGAAATTAATACTATTTTGCATTTCCAATCTGAGGCTGCCACATCTCTTTGCTGTGCGGATTATATTCCGGATTATAATGTTATTATCGAAGTCCCCCTTTATGTTGGCAAAGTAGCCACTCTCCCCTATCTGCCTCCCGGAAGTAGTGAGCTTGTACAAGCGGTAAGACATCTGCCGATAGACATTCGCATGGTACAATTACGCAATCACGGCCAAATAGCCATGGGTTCATCATTGATGGAGGTTATACAGATGGCGGTATTTTTTGAACTTGCCTGTAAAGTTATTATCAATAATGCTGATCAGGTCATAACATTGGATAATGATCAAATGGAAGGTCTGAAAACCTATGCAGCCGGTCGAAAATGATAAAAATTATTACATAGTTGTGTTCGCATTTGAACACTTTGGTGCCATTTTGGTCATTTACGCACATATTTTATTTTAAAATTTTGTTTGGATTGAATTAGTTTCTACTTTTATAGAAAATTTCGGTATCCTATGGCCGGAATAAATTTCGATCAAGAGTCTCAAAAAAAAATTGTAAAAACTATAAACAACACTAACTCTTTAAATTTGTAAGAATGAAAACAGTACTCGTTGCAACAGACAAACCTTTTGCTAAAGCTGCCGTTGATGGCATCAGACAAATTGTGGAAAATGCCGGATATGAATTAAAATTGCTTGAAAAGTATACCAGTCATGCAGAGCTGGTTGAGGCAGCCAAAACCGCCAATGCCTTGATTATCCGCAGTGATAATGTGGATCGCGAAGTAATCGAAGCCGCGGATAAGCTGGAGATTGTAGTAAGGGCCGGAGCAGGGTTTGACAATATTGATCTTGCTGCTGCTACAGAAAAAAACATCGTAGCAATGAATACTCCTGGTCAGAATTCGAATGCCGTGGCTGAACTGGTTTTTGGTATGATGGTTTATGTTTCCCGACATGGCTTTAACGGTACTTCAGGTACGGAGCTCAGGGGAAAATCATTAGGCATTCATGCATACGGTAATGTAGGTAAATATGTAGCAAAAATCGGTGCAGGTTTTGGAATGGATATCTATGCATTCGATCCGTATGTAAAGACAGAAGATATGGAAAAAGACGGGGTGACTCCGGTTAACACCATAGATGAGCTTTACAGCAAATGCCAGTTTGTATCGTTGCACATCCCGGCCAATGCACAAACCAAAAATTCCATTGGATTTGAAATCCTTTCAAAAATGCCTAAAGGTGCTACACTTGTGAATACTGCACGAAAAGAAGTGATAAATGAAGAAGAATTGCTAAGAATGTTTAAAGAACGTCCTGATTTTAAGTATGTTAGCGATATAGCTCCGGGTTGTACAGAAGAGATAAAGGCCAATTATGATGACAGATGTTTTTTTACTCCGAAAAAGATGGGTGCTCAAACCTCTGAAGCCAATATTAATGCCGGACTGGCTGCTGCCAATCAAATTGTAAAATTCTTTAAAACGGGTGATAAAACCTATCAGGTTAACAAATAACCCTGTAATGGCGTTGCCGTGCTTTCCATATCAGGCCGGTAACGCCTTTTTATTATAATATAACCACCATGAAGTAAGACAACCAAATCTAAACCAACACACCAAAACATGGATGCAGAACTCGATAAAGCATTAACCTTTTTCAGATTTGAAGATTTAAGGATTTACAACAAATCCTTAGATTACATTGAATGGGTTACTCGTCAGGTACAGTTATTCCCTGACCACAGCGCAGCAGGAATAGCGTCACGTTTTCAATTATCAGCTCAGGCCATTGCATTAAATATCTCCGAAGGGTCAGCCCGTAATAAAAGCCAGTTTATTTATTATCTTAAGATGGCAAAAAGTGCAGTGCGCGAATGCGTGGTATATACTTCTCTTGCTCAGAAACTGGACTATATGAAACCATCAGATGTCGATGAATCAAGAGGTCAGCTTATGGAAATGACCAAAATGATAGGTGCACTGATAGGTTCCCTGCAACGGGCCGGCGATATAAACAGCGAGGATCCTGACTGATCTCAGGAGCATAGCTGAAACTAATATTTTAAGCAGGCCATGCTCCAATCTCAATTTAAGTTATACTTTTGCCACGCCATTGTGATAGGATGATTGCCAGTCATCTTATCATAGGATTTTTATTTTTCAAATTTTTCATTCATCAACTTAAAATTTAAGCTATTATGGCCATTCTTAAACCATTTAAAGGACTTCGTCCACCTAAGGAAATTGCTGCCAGGGTAGCCTCCCGCCCTTACGATGTGCTCAATTCAAAGGAAGCCAGGCTGGAAGCAGCCGGAAATGACTACTCATTGCTCCATATTATTAAACCTGAAATTGATTTGCCGGTAGAAATTGATGAGCACGATGAACAGGTTTATAACAAAGCACTTGAAAATCTGAATAAATTCATAAAAAATGGATGGTTAAAACAGGATGAAGCCCCCTATCTTTACATCTATGCTCAGACCATGAATAACAAAACCCAGTATGGTATTGTTGGTTGTGCTGCTGTGGATGATTATATGAATGGTGTGATTAAAAAGCACGAACTTACCCGTAAGGATAAGGAAGAAGACCGTATGAAACATGTAAGAATTACCAATGCCAACATGGAGCCAGTTTTTTTTACTTATCCGGCAGTAGCTGAAATTGACAAAATAGTTGAGCATTTTGTGAATAATCATAAACCTGAATACGATTTTACCGCCGATGATGGTTTTGGGCATCATTTCTGGGTAATCCGTGACTCCGGAATCATCGACCAATTGGTTAACCTTTTTGAAGAAATTCCATATACTTACGTAGCCGATGGCCACCACAGAACGGCTGCTGCAGCTCTGGTAGGCAACGAAAAAAGAAAAAATAATCCGGATCATACCGGTGATGAAGAGTATAATTTCTTTCTTGCAGTTCACTTTCCTTCAAATCAATTGACCATTATTGATTACAACCGGGTGGTTAAAGATTTGAACGGATTAAGTAAGGCTGAATTTTTCGATAAGCTGGGTGAAGTATTTCAGATTGAAGATATGGGAACTGAGATATATAAACCCAATGCACTTCATAACTTCAGTATGTATATAGATGAAAAATGGTATAGTTTAACCGCAAAACCAGGCACTTACAATGATAATGATCCGATTGGGGTGCTTGATGTAACAGTTTTATCAGACCTGGTATTGGATAAGGTTTTGGGCATAACTGACCTTAGAACCTCCAACAGAATAGACTTTGTAGGTGGAATTCGCGGACTGAATGAATTGAAACGCAGGGTTGACAGTGGTGAAATGGCAGTCGCTTTTGCTTTATATCCGGTTTCGCTGGAACAATTGATTAACATTGCCGATACCGGAAATATCATGCCACCCAAAACGACCTGGTTCGAGCCAAAATTGCGCAGTGGCATTGTAGTTCATTCACTTGAATAAACTGATTATGGAAACAACAGAAAGGATTCTGCAAATACTTAAATCAGCAGGGAAACCACTGAAAAGTAGTGAAATAGCTCAGGCAGGCGGACTCGATAAAAAAGAGACAGACAATGCGATTAAAAAATTAAAGAAAGAAGAACGCATTCACTCACCCAAAAACTGTTTCTACGAGCCTAAATAAGGATAAAAATCCTGGATTTAGATATACTTCTGATACGTGCATTTTTTTAAAAGATGCACGTATCTTATTTTATCCATGTATTCATAATTTTTATAAGATGAACCAGCTTAACCGGTTTAGGTATTACATCATCAAATCCGGCATTTATAAAGCCGGACTGACGGGCATACGAAGTTTGAGCCACTACCGGCAGCGTAGGTCTTAGGTTTTTAATGGCCCGCAAGGTATTATAACCATCTTCGGTGGGAATTCCTACGTCCATGAGTACCATGTTGATATCATTGTGTTGTTTACACAGTTCAGTGCCTTCATTACCATTTCGTGCGCGTAACAAATGTATGCCGGTCCGCGATAAAGCTGCATTAATGTAGTTATAATTAGAGTCGACATCTTCAACTACAAGCAGTGTTTTATGTTCCCAGTTTTGAGTAACACGTATGTTCTCATGTACAATTTTATCTTGAATATTCTCTGCATTCACAGGGGTAAAAGGAATGGAGAATGAGAAGGTGGAACCTTTGCCCATTTCTGATTCAAGTGTTATTTCACCTCCAAGCAATTCAACAATATGCCGGGAAATTGCCAGGCCAAGTCCTGTGCCTCCCTGATGGTGTGCACCAGATTTATGTTCCTGCATAAACCGTTCAAAAATTACTTTTTGACGATCACTGGAAATACCTATACCGGTATCCTTAACATAAAAATGAACCAGACCATTTGTCTGATATGCTCCAAACTCTATTTTACCTTTATCTGTAAATTTGACTGCATTTACCAGGAGATTCGAAATCACCTGTTTTAATCTGAACGGATCAGTATAGATGATTTGCGCTGCAGATGGTAATTGTGTAGTGTGATGGAGGGTAATGGAGTTGGTTTTCTCTCTTTTTCTGATAAACTCAGTCGTACTCCAGTAAAGTTCATCCATCATTGTCTTCAGGTCGCATTTCTCAATGGAAACTGCAAGTTGTCCTGCTTCTATCTTAGCGATATCAATGATATCATCAATCAGATTTAGCAATGCTTCACTTCCCTGATTAATGTGTTTGAAAAATTCAGCCTTATCTTCTTCATTTACATCTGCTTCACTAAGCAAGCCGGCAAAACCAATAATGGAGTTTAAAGGTGTACGGATTTCATGGCTCATATTGGCCAGAAAAGCAGTTTTTAACCGGTCAGCTTCCTCTGCTTTTTCCTTGGCCTTTTTATAGTTTTGTTGAATAATTTCACGGTCGGTAATATCGCGGCTGATGCCCAAAATGCCCAGGATGTTTCCATCTTTATCACGATTCAGTACCTTGACAGTATCCATAAGCTGACGATTGCCATTTGAGGTCACTATCCATTGTTCATTTCGTATAGGAACACCTGTTCGCAACAAGTCTTCATCGCTTTGATTGTATTGTTCGGCAAGCTCGGTAGGAAAGAAATGATTGTCGTTTTTTCCCACAAGTTCTTCTTCTGAAATACCAATGTAATCAGAAAATGCTTTGTTGCAACCCACAAAATTACTTTCAGCATCCTTGAAAAAGATAAGGTCCGGACTCGAATCAATCAGGGAGCGTAACAGCGATTGTTCCTTAATCAATTGTTTACGGGCATGATTAAGCTCAACAGATACCGTATTAAACGATTTTGCCAGTTCTTTAAATTCCAGAGAGTTAAAATCTGAGGGATTCATTTCTGATCCCGTTAAACTGGCATTGCGAAAATGCATATTGAAGTTGGAAAAGCCACGAAGCAGTCGTCTGGAGAACCATCTTGACATGAGAAAAATTATACTGAAAATCAGCAGACAAATTAATACAATGATAATCAGAGTTTGCTGCTTTAACTGGGAAGATTGTTGCTCCATTAAGGCAATTTGAGGAGCGATCGTACTGTTATAAAATCCTGCCCCTATAATCCATCCCCAATCCTGCAGACTGTTCACATATGAAATTTTGGTCTCTATATTATCTGATGCGAGTAATCTGAATTCATAGTTTATAAATCCTTTACGCGTGGTATTATAAATTTTCTGTTGCATGCGGTAAGCTTCAATCCAGTAAAGGTTTCGGCTATTATAAATATTTACAGGTTGAGGCATCTTTCGACCATCATAAATCAACCCTTCTCCTTTGTTTGTATTTACAAAGATATAACCATCTTCACCATACCTGATTTGTGAAAGCCAGTCAAGTATTTCGGCTTTCAACTCCTCATTATAATCTTCAAGGTAATCTTTTGAGCCCAGGTACCAGCCAAAAGGTTCAAACTTGCGCACATAGGTACTTTTAAGCAGTACTGAGTCACCGGGTTTGTTATGATTGGAAATATGATAATCAATGAATCCATTGTCGAGCATGCGTAACAGATTAACTTCGTTTTGCACCACATAATTGCCGCTATTGTCTTTATGGTGAAGGCTGGGTTTTCCTTCCTGCTCACGACTGCGCGGAAGCATAACAGCAACACCTTCAACAGTATATATAAATACATCGCCGCGTTCATTGGCAAAACGCAGGGGTCTGATGGCATCCTTAATCATTTGTTGAATTTCGGCTGCCGGTTTCCGGTTGCGATTTTCGAGGTAGATATTGTTTGCTATTTGCCATGCACCATCAACCCTGACCTTCAACTGGCTTTTCATTTGTTCTATGGTCAGGGAACGACGGTATTTGATATATGCCATTGACCTGTTAACCTCTGTTTCAATCAGTTGTTTCTGACTTTCGATATATTCTGACTGAAGACGGGCTTTGTCCTGTTTAAATTCTATAGTTTTTATTTTGGTCCATATCACACCGGCAATAATCAGCAGGAAAAAGGAAAGTACCAGAATAGCATTGGTCATTTGCCAGGTAAAGCTCTTATTCTCCAGATATGTCCTGATCCTTTTGGAAAACTTATTTTTCATTGCTACAAGTGGTATGTGTGTTACAAAAACTATTGTTTTTACCAGATTAAAACTTAAAAGAAATAAGCTGGCAGGCTTATATTTTGCGGATCATATGCCAATGGTTAATATGAAATTATGCTTCAGGTAACCCCCTCTGGGCAGGAAAACGCCAAACAAAATTACGATTAATAAGCTCAGTTTGAAAACAGGCCCGATTTTTTATGTAGCCAGTACTGCCGGAGAGACCACCAAACAGCTTTAACTTAAGATTTAATCTGAGTGTTTTAATACACTGTAATATAGCTTTTTATCGAATAATATTTATGGTTAATCATAAGTCCATATAGTCCTGGAAAAGTACTTGCAGATACGATTTTCCGGTTTTTATCACCTCTTCTTTTTCTGAACCGGGAAGTGATAATTCATTGAAATGATCAATACGCGCATCATACACAAAATGCCCTTCAGGAACTACAAAACCCAGGCCTTCTTCAAAGGAGAAATACGCAAATTCGGGTGAGTAAGGATTCAATAAATTGCGGCTCCATTTAAACTCTGATGCGTTGATTGCCAATTGATGCATAAGGGTTGCTGCGAGGTCCGACTGGTTACTCAGGCGTGAAATCTGCTTTCCTCTATACTCCTCTTTTATTACCTCTCCATAAAAGAGTAAGGGTATTTTGTGGTATGCCGGAGTAGTAAACGACCAGTTGCGATATGAATTGTGACTATGATCGGCTACAACAATGAATAATGTATTTTTAAACCAGGGCTGCTGGCGTGCTTTCCTGAAATAATCACCCAGACACCGATCGGTATAATGGGCAGAATTTATATATGGTTTTTCATTGTCACCCCAATGAAGAACTTCTTCCATAGGCTGGTCATAGGGTGCGTGCGAGCTTAGTGTAAATAGTGCCGAAAAGAATGGTTGTTTCTCATTATTCAGGTCAGCAAGCTGTCTGCTTAAAACAAATTCATCATGTACGCCTAATTTGCCTCTGATTACGTTGTTTTTAAAATCAGTGCCTTCGGTTACTTTTTCAAAGCCATTATAGAGCACAAAACCTTTTATATTTCCGTACATAAGCTGACCGCCAAAATAGAAAGAAGTATGATAACCATTTTCAATAAGTTTAGAGGTTATGGTAGGCACTTTGACAAACTTTTCGGGTTGTACTGTAACAGATGATATGGGATGAGCCGGAAATCCAGCAAACAGGCTGCCCATAGCCTGTTCGCTCCTGGGACCGGTAGCCCAGAGGCCGGTAAAAAGTATGCCTTGCTTTTCGAGTTCATGAAATTCCGGGGTTATCCCAGGTTCGCCACCCAGAGATTCAATGAGATCGGCTGACCAGCTTTCAAGAATTAACAAAACAATATTTGGCTGTTGGGTATTAAGAAAAATTGCAGTGGTATCCTTTGGGGTATAAAAAAGCTGATTTACCCTTTCTTCCGCCTGAGCTTCGGGATAAAAAGCGAAAGGATTATGGCCGAGATTTTTGTAATTCTCAATCGCACTAATCATCAGGTTAAATCCTGAATTTACTGCTGCCAGATTTAAAATATTGTGCGTGGAATAATAGGATTTACTTTGATTGATGGGTATGGGCTGAACACCACCCCGGATGCCAATGAACATCAAAGGCATAATAACCATCAATACAATGAGTGTAGCTGCAACAGAGCGCGGTGCACCGATCACATCTTGGTAAAAAAACTTTTTATACAAAAAATACGAGATTCCCGCAAAAGCCAACCATATCAATATAATGGTGAAAAAGATATCCGTTGCCACTGTATTGTATACTTCACCGGGATGAGACAGATAATTAAAAGCTTTGAAAGGCATTTTCGTTTTCCATTCGGGATAAATTCCCAACTCAGCGGAAACTAGCAAAGTAAACAGTGTGATGGCTACCAGGGTATAAGCTTTATTGACTTTATTTATCCAGTTTGGGCTGTAAAGCGTTTGTATGGCAGCCAATAATAGTGGAAAAATCATTAAATACCCTGCCGTGGCAATATCCAGTGGAATCGCATGCCAATAGGAAGCCATGATACTTCCGAATGAAATTCCTTCTATTCTCAAAAGATTCAGGTTATAGAGCAGGAAAATAGTCCGGGCGGCAGCAAATATAAGCAGCCAAAAAAGAAACTGTCTGCCGAGAGATACAAGTATTGAAACAAGTGTTTTTTTCATCACAAAAATTAAAACGTTGCAAAGGTAATGAATTGCTGTTGTGTTGAGGTGATTGGTGATTGGTGATTGAGGATTTGTTGATTTGTTGATTTGTTGAGGTGTTGAGGTGTTGATTTGTAGAGCCTTTGAAACATAATTCGCGTTAATTTGCGTAATTCGCGGTTAATTGGTGATCTGTGCTCTGTGATCTGTAATCTGTGGGTTTGTTGATTTGTTGATTTGTTGATTTGTTGATTTGTTGAGGTGTTGAGTCTTTAAAAACAATACTTAAGTCATTGCGTGATTCTTTAATCTGTGATCTGTGATCTGTGATCTGTAACTGGTGATTGGTGATTGGTGATTGGTGATTTGAGAATTTGATAATCTGAGTATTTGTTGATTTGTTGACTTGTTGATTTGTTGAGGTGTTGAGCCATCGCTTGCCCCCATCAGGCGGACATGCGAGGAGGCCTGTCAGAAAACAAACTTGTAAATCTTGTTAATCCTGTCAAAAAAAGGATTGCCTGCCCGCATCTGGTGATTGGTGATTGGTGTTTGGTGACTGGTGATTAGTGACTGGTGATTGAGGATTTGAGGGTTTGTTGATTTATTGATTTGTTGAGGTGTTGAGCCTTTGAAACATAATTCGCGTTAATTTGCGTAATTCGCGGTTAATTGGTGACTGGTGATCTGTAATCTGTGATCTGTAATCTGTGGGTTTGTTGATTTATTGATTTGTTGAGGTGTTGAGCCTTTGAAACATAATTCGCGTTAATTTGCGTAATTCGCGGTTAATTGGTGATCTGTAATCTGTATCTTTTGTTGATTTGTTGATTTGTTGAGGTGTTGAGCCTTTGAAACATAATTCGCGTTAATTTGCGTAATTCGCGGTTAATTGGTGATCTGTGATCTGTGATCTGTAATCTGTAATCCGATATCCGAAATTGACAAATAATCTAACCTGTCAGGCCTGGCTGAAACTTAAATATCTATCTTTGCTCCGCAATTAGCAAGGCTACGAACAATTAAATATACCCTTTCATGTCAAAAATTACCAATAACTTCATTAATCGCCACAATGGGCCACGTGAAGAAGAAATCGCTGAAATGCTAAAAGTCATTGGGGTGGATAGTCTCGACACCCTTATAGACGAAACTGTACCTGTTGCCATCAGACTGCCCAGGCCGTTAAACCTACCTGAAGCATTAAATGAGCATGAATATTTGGATCACCTTCGGGCTATAGGTTCAAAAAACAAGCTATTTAAATCTTACATAGGTATGGGTTATTATCCGAGTATTACCCCAGGAGTAATCCAGCGCAATATACTTGAGAACCCGGGATGGTATACTTCATATACCCCCTATCAGGCTGAAATTTCTCAGGGCAGACTTGAAGCCCTGCTCCTTTTCCAGACCATGATCAGTGAACTTACCGCGATGCCACTCACCAATGCTTCGCTACTTGATGAAGGTACTGCTGCTGCTGAAGCTATGATTATGCTCTTTAGCTCCCGTTCACGTGAATCAGTAAAAGCAGGTGCTACTAAGTTTTTTATTGCCGATGCCATTTTTCAGCAGACAAAAGATGTAATGATAACCCGTGCCTCCCCCCTGGGTATTGAACTTGTTTTTGGAGATTGGCGTACAGTGCAGTTTGACAATACTTTCTTTGGCACGCTGATTCAGTATCCGGACGATCTGGGTGAAATTCACGATTACCGCGAATTTGTAAATCGTGCACATGCGGTTGAGGTTATGGTGGCGGTAGCTGCAGATCTGATGAGCCTGGCTCTGATGACTCCTCCGGGTGAATGGGGCGCCGATGTTGTAGTGGGAAGCAATCAGCGCTTTGGGTTACCTATGGGATACGGCGGTCCACACGCGGGGTATTTTGCAACCCGCGAAGAATATAAACGCAATATGCCCGGACGTATTATTGGGGTATCGGTAGATGCCAAAGGAAACCGGGCATTGAGAATGGCTTTGCAAACACGTGAACAGCATATAAAACGTGAGCGGGCTACCTCCAACATTTGTACTGCACAGGCATTGTTGGCCACCATGAGTGCCATGTATGCCGTTTACCATGGCCCCGAAGGTATCAAACAAATTGCCAATAGAATCAATATACTTACTTCTGTACTTTCCACTGAAGTCGTCAAATATGGCTATCGTCAGCTTAATGAAACTTATTTTGACACTGTTCGTATTGAGCTACCTGAAAATGTTAAGCTTACCGAATTACGCAAACTGGCTCTTGAGAATGAAGTCAACTTCAGATATTATTCAGACAAGGTTATAGGCATCAGTCTGGATGAAACCACCAATCTGCAAGATGTAAACACACTGATTAACATTTTTGCTTCTGCAGCCCGAAAACCATTCAATGATTATGTTTGTATTCCTGAGGAATGCTGCCGCATTCAGACGATTCCGGATATTTTTAAACGTAGTTCAGCGTTTATGACTGATAAGATATTCAATAGCTATCATTCAGAAACAGCCATGATGAGGTACATAAAGAAGCTTGAAGATAAAGACCTCTCACTAACGCGTTCCATGATTCCCCTGGGTTCATGTACCATGAAACTGAATGCAGCGGCTGAGTTGTTTGTTCTGAGTTGGCCTGAGTTTAACAGCCTTCATCCATTCGCTCCTGCTGAACAGGCTGAAGGTTATGCAGAGTTGATCAAAGATCTCGACAAAACATTAAGTGAAATTACCGGCTTCAAAGCCATGTCGTTCCAGCCTAACTCCGGAGCTTCCGGCGAATATACCGGTTTGCTGGTTATTAAAGCCTATCATGATAGCAGGGGCGAGAGCCGGCGCAATGTATGCCTGATTCCGGCCTCAGCCCATGGCACCAATCCGGCGAGTGCCGCTATGGCAGGTATGAAAGTGGTGGTAGTTAAATCTGATGAGCAGGGCAATATTGATATTGATGATCTTAGGAAAAAAGCTGAACAGTATCGTGATACCCTCTCAGCATGTATGGTTACCTATCCTTCCACCCACGGCGTTTTCGAAGAGGGAATTCTGGAGGTGATTAAAATCACACACTTAAACGGCGGACAGGTATATATGGACGGGGCCAACATGAATGCACAGGTTGGCTTAACCAGCCCTGGATTTATTGGTGCCGATGTGTGTCATTTAAATCTGCATAAAACCTTCGCCATACCTCACGGAGGTGGAGGCCCTGGTGTTGGCCCGATTGGTGTTGCTGCTCATCTGGTACCTTTCCTGCCAGGTCACTTTACCATTAAAAAAGCTGACAGCAAGGCCATTCATGCCGTAGCATCTGCCCCATATGGAAGTGCTTCTATACTACCCATTTCCTATGGATATATTAAGCTTCTCGGTGCTGAAGGGCTTACCGAAGCCACCCGTTTGGCCATTCTTAATGCCAATTACCTTAAAGCCAGGCTTGCCGGACATTATAAAATTTTATACACCGGTGCACAGGGTCATGTAGGTCACGAAATGATTCTGGATTGCAATGAATTCAGCAAAATGGCAGATATTCAGGTGGGCGATTTAGCCAAACGGCTGATGGATTACGGTTTTCATGCCCCCACGGTAGCTTTCCCGGTACACGGAACACTTATGGTAGAGCCTACTGAAAGCGAACCATTGGACGAACTCGACCGCTTTGTGGATGCCATGGTTGCCATTCGTGCTGAAATTGAAGAAATTGCCAGTGGAAAGGCCGACCGAAGCAACAACGTTATCAAAAATGCTCCCCATACCCTTGAAATGGTGGCTTCAGATACCTGGGAATTTCCCTATAGCCGAAAGAAAGCTGCTTTTGCTGACACCAAAGAGATTACTTCAAAATACTGGCCGGCAGTGACGCGCATTGACGAGGCTTTGGGGGACCGCAACCTGGTATGCACTTATTCCCCTGTACAATTTGAGGAATAGAGTTTATCAGGCGATATTAAGCAAATTGTGCATATCTACTTATGAGCAAAGGCTGTCCGACTAACGGGCAGCCTTTTTGATTAATTTGTCTGGAATATTTTCTCTATTTTATTCATTATGAGCCTTTCCACGCAAAATGGGTTTAACAATTTTTAACACCGCAACCTTAGATACATCAGTGTTCTGGTGTAATTTTGCCAAAAAAACAAAGCATCATGATCGAAACCGATATTAAAGAACTGAACGAACGTATTCAACAGGAGAGTGCTTTTGTTGAGTTGATTGAGATGGAAATGCGTAAAGTGATTGTAGGACAGAAGCATATGGTTGAGCGGCTGCTTATAGGCTTACTTTCTAATGGTCATATCCTGCTTGAAGGAGTGCCGGGACTTGCCAAAACGCTGGCCATTAAATCGCTTGCCAATGTAATTGATGCCAAATTCAGCCGCATTCAGTTTACACCAGACCTTCTGCCTGCCGACCTTATCGGTACGATGATATACAGTCAGAAGAAAGAGGAATTTCTTGTTCGGAAAGGACCCATATTTGCCAATTTTATTCTGGCCGACGAAATAAACCGTTCTCCTGCCAAAGTTCAGAGTGCGCTTTTAGAAGCCATGCAGGAGAAACAGGTAACCATTGGGGAGCATACCTACCCATTGCAGGAACCATTTCTGGTGCTTGCCACGCAAAACCCCATTGAGCAGGAAGGCACCTATCCCCTACCCGAAGCCCAGGTGGATCGTTTTATGCTCAAGGTCATTATTGGTTATCCAACGCGCGAAGAAGAAAAATTTATTATGCGGCAAAATATGAGCGGAGAACAGCCCGTTACCAGTCGCATCATTTCACCTGAGCAGGTACTTAAGGCCCGAAACCTCACCCGTGAAGTGTATCTGGATGAAAAAATTGAGAATTATATTACCGATATTGTATTCTCTACACGCTTTCCTGCCGAAAATAAATTAAAAAAATTCGAAGGACTGATTTCATATGGAGCCTCTCCACGTGCCAGCATTAACCTTGCTCTTGCTGCCAAGGCCTATGCTTTCATCAGGCGAAGAGGATATGTTATTCCTGAAGATGTCAGGGCTGTGGCTCATGATGTTATGCGTCACCGTATCGGTTTAACCTATGAGGCTGAAGCCGAAAACGTTACTACTCATGACATTATCAGCGAAATACTCAATACTGTTGAAGTTCCATAAAACCTCCTCCTTCAAGAAATGGTTTTTCACCTGAAATTACGCCAGCATAATGGATACCAGTGATATTCTCAAAAAAGTTCGCAAGATTGAAATCAAGACCCGGGGCTTGTCCAACCAGATTTTTTCCGGGCAATATCATAGTGCCTTTAAGGGGCGGGGAATGGCTTTCAGCGAAGTGAGGGAATATCAATATGGGGATGACATACGTAATATTGACTGGAACGTTACTGCACGCTTCAATCATCCTTACATTAAAATCTTTGATGAAGAACGTGAGCTAACGGTAATGTTGCTGGTGGACGTGAGTGGGTCCAACGAATTTGGTTCCAGACAATGGCTGAAAGAAGAAATGATGACTGAAATTGCGGCAGTCCTTGCTTTTTCGGCCATACAGAACAATGACAAAGTAGGGGTTATTTTTTTTAGTGATCGCATTGAAAAGTTTATACCACCCAAAAAAGGGCTGAGTCATATATTACGTATAATCAGGGAACTAATTGATTTTAAGCCAGAAAGCCAGCGTACCAATATTGCTGAAGCACTGCGCTTTTTAACCAATGCCATGAAGAAGCGATGTACAGCTTTCCTGATTTCCGATTTTATGGATACAGGTTTTGAAGATGCCTTACGTATCGCTGGCAGAAAGCATGACCTTGCTGCACTTCACATCATTGATCCCAGAGATATGACCATACCGGATATTGGTATGGTAAGGATGTACAGTAAAGAAACCGGAAAAAATATGATTGTGGATACCGGCAGCCGAAGGGTTCGAAATGATTTTGCCAGCAATGCTCAAAAACACCTCATCTGGCTTGATGCTGCATTCAGACGAAGCGGAGTAGATTCAGCCCGTTTTACTACCGGAACCGATTATGTAAGACCATTGCTGGGGCTTTTTAAAGCAAGGGGGGCCAAACGATGAGAACTCTGCATGACATTTCTGCTTCTGTTATTTATGGAATTTTAGGCGGGTGTATGTTGCTGATGCTGACAGTTATACCTGTGAAAGCTCAGCACATTAGCGCAGATTCCAGCAGTTTCTTAATGGGCCAACAGGTAAACCTGACCCTTGAACTCAATACCGATAAAGATGCCCAGATAAACTGGCCATCAATCAGCGACACATTTACCCGTTTCTTCGAGGTGATAAAATCCAGCCGTATAGATACGCTAGTGGATGCCTCCGGTAACTGGAACTTATCACAAGTTTTGACCATCACCTCTTTTGATACCGGGTATCATGCCATACCACCCATTGCCTTTGCAGTAAGACTTCCCGGATCACAGGAATTTGTACAAATGGAAAGTGAGCCATTGCTGCTCCAGGTAAAGGGCATTCCTGTGGATAAAAGTGCCGATATTAAAGATTTAAAACCAATTCTGCGGGTTCCTTATACTTTTGCTGATTTCCTTCCATGGATTCTTGGTATTTTATTGCTTGCCCTGCTGGTGGCACTCATCTGGTTTTTTATATGGAGCCGCAAGAACAACAAGCCTTTGATTAAAATACCCTCACGACCTCCCCCACCTGCTCATGTAATAGCACTGAGTAAACTGGAAGAGCTTAAAAAGAAGCAGCTCTGGCAAAAAGGTATGATAAAGGAATACCATACCAGTCTTACCGATATACTCCGGAGCTATCTGGAAGCCATTTATAAAATAAATGCTGCTGAAATGACTTCATTTGAAATATTGCAGGCTTTGAAACAGCAAATTATTGAAGAAAATCAGCTTAAGGAATTGAAGAAGGTACTTGAACTGGCCGACATGGCAAAGTTTGCTAAAGCACGACCTATGGCAGCAGATAATGAACTGAGTTTTAATCTTGTATTAAATTTTATAAAAAGCACTGCTCCGGCAAGGCATGAGCCGGAAAATGGGAATCAACCTATAGCTGAAGCAACAGCTGATCAAGAAACTGAAAAAATGGGTGAACATGTTTAACCAGTTTAATTTTGCCAATTCTGAAGCTTTTTATTTATTGCTTCTGATACCGGTTGCTATAGTCTGGTACTGGTTTCGGCATGGTGAATCGCATGCACATCTGCAAATCAGCGAATTTACCTTTTTCAAGTCAGGCGGTACGTCTATCCGGAGCACCTTGCGGCATTTACAATTTATTGTTGTATTGCTTGCTTTTACCTTGCTTGTTGTTGCACTGGCACGACCGCAATCAAGTTCAGCCAAACAAAACGTAAGTGTAGAAGGGATAGATATTATGCTGGCTATGGACATATCAAGCAGTATGCTGGCAGAAGATTTCAGGCCAAACCGCCTGGCAGCCGCCAAGGAAGTCGCCAAAGATTTTATTAAAGACAGACCCAGCGACCGAATCGGCCTGGTAGTTTTTAGTGGTGAAAGCTTTACTCAATGTCCGCTTACTTCTGATCACAATATTTTGATTTCCCTGTTAGATGAAATTAAAAGCGGCATGATAGAGGATGGCACTGCCATAGGTGACGGATTGGCTACCTCGGTGAGCCGGCTCAAAGAGAGTGATGCAGTAAGCAAGGTCATTATTCTGCTAACCGATGGAGAAAACAACCGCGGGTTTATTGACCCTCAGTCTGCTGCAGAAATTGCCAAAGTGTTTGGTCTACGGGTATATACCATTGGTGTTGGCACCATTGGTACTGCTCCTTATCCGGTGCAAACTCCTTTCGGCCTGCAGTATCAGCAGGTTGAGGTCAGAATTGACGAGCCTTTGCTTAAAAACATAGCTGCAATGACCAATGGAAAATATTTCAGGGCAACCAATACCGAAAGCCTGAGAGAAATATACGCTGAAATTGACCAGATGGAGAAATCCAAGGTAGATATTACCGAATTTCATCGCAAACATGAAGAGTTTTTGCCGTATGCACTGGCTGCACTTGTATTGATTGCAATAAATTTCATTTTGGGCATCAGTATATTCAGACGCTTTCCCTGATGCAATCATCATTAACAATAAAATAAGGTATGTTTAGATTTGAACATCCGTTTTACATACAATTGCTGCTTTTACTACCTTTATTTGTAGTAGGCTATTGGATGTATTTGCGCTGGAAGAAACGGGCGGTACGCCGCTTTGGGGATACTGAGGTAGTGAGCCGCCTTATGCCCGGAGTATCGAAGTTCCGTTCCCATCTGAAATTCACATTGCTGATACTTACTCTGGCGAGTATATTGTTGGCTCTTGCCAACCCACAGATTGGCTCCAAACTTGAAAAGGTGCAACGCAAAGGCATCGATCTGATTATTGCCCTGGATGTGTCAAACAGCATGCTGGCAGAGGACATCCAGCCTAACCGCCTGAATCGCGCCCGGCAGTCAATAGCCCGCCTGATTGATGAAATGCAAAACGATCGCATCGGTTTAATTATCTTTGCAGGAAAAGCTTACGTTCAACTGCCCATTACTACGGATTACAATGCAGCCAAACTCATGCTTTCCACCATAAAGCCTGATCTTGTACCAGTACAGGGTACAGCCATTGGCCAGGCACTTGAAACTGCCATGACCTCATTTCAGGATGATAAATCAGGTAAAGCAGTAATCATTATCACAGATGGCGAAAATCATGAAGATGACGCCGTGGCTAAGGCAGCCGAAGCCACCAAACGGGGCATTAAAGTTTTTACCATCGGAATGGGCTCGGCTGATGGAGCTCCCATCCCTGTATATAATAACAACAGGATGGAAGGATTTAAAAAAGATCAGTCGGGTACTACCATCATTACCCGGCTTGATGAATCAATGCTCCGGCAAATTGCAGAAGCAGGTGACGGCATTTATGTCAGAGCTTCGAACAGTAATTCAGGATTGAAACAAATATTTGATCAGATCAGCAAACTGGACCAAAATACTTATGAAACCCATAATTATGCTGACTACGAAAATAGGTTCCAATATTTTATTGCGCTTGCTCTTATTTTTATGGTACTTAATTTTTTGCTCAATGAGCGAAAAAGCAAATGGGCTGATAAGTTTTCAATTTTTGAAACAAAACATTCAAAATAATGAAGAAGTTAATCCTATTCCTGCTTTTCTTTGGCCTGCTCATACAGGGGTTCGGTCAGAATGAGCGTGGCATGCTCAGACAGGGCAATAAATTGTATGAAGACGAAAAGTTTAATGAGGCGGAAATTGAATACCGGAAAGCACTTGAAAAGGCACAGACTTCAGTAAAGGGCAATTATAATCTGGGCAATGCCCTTTATAAACAGGAGAAATTTGATGAGGCAGTTAACAGCTTGAGCAATGCCAATGCGATGATTAAAGAAACTGACACTCAATTGAAAGCAAAAGCATTGCATAATTTAGGCAATGCCCTGCTTAAAGCCGATAAACTGCCCGAAAGCATTGAGGCTTACAAACAATCGCTACGACTTAATCCGGCTGACAACGACACCCGGTATAATCTGGCATACGCCATGCAAAAATTACAGCAGCAGCAACAGCAACAACAATCTCAGAACAATCAGGACAATAAAGATAAAAACGACGATAAAAACCAGCAGCAGAACCAAAAGGATCAGCAGCAGGATGACCAACAAGACCAGGATCAGCAGCAGCAAAAGCCACAAATATCGAAGCAGGATGCTGAAAGGATGCTGCAGGCCCTGAAGAATGATGAACAAAAAACGTTGGATAAGGTTAACCGTCAGAAGGTGAAAGCCACGAATGCAAAAGTTGAAAAGGACTGGTAAATGCGAATGGTTAAGTCACTACACTTAATAAATTGAGTCGATATGATAAGAAAAGGATCCGGGCTATTGTTTTTTTTCATGGTTTGGATAACCACCGGCTTTGCACAGCAAATAGATTTTAAGGCTTCTGCTGTGGAGGAGGCAAGTGTAGGTCAACAATTCCGCCTCATCTACTCCATTAACGGGCAGGCCTCGGGTTTTCGTGCTCCTGCCATAAAAGATTTTTCTATTCTTGGCGGACCCAGCCAGTCATCGAGTACGAATATGCAAATCATCAATGGAAAGGTGAGCCGATCCATTGAATACACCTATACCTATCTGTTGCAGGCCATTAATGAAGGTACCTTTACCATTCCACCTGCTGCAGTTACTGTTGATGGCAAAACCTACCAATCCAATCCGGTAACCATCAGGGTAGTTAAAGGCAGCCAACAAGCGACACCGGGAGGGAGTGATGCTGGGAGCCAACCGTCTGGTGAAATTTCTTCACGCGATTTATATGTTACTGCATCGGCCAGCAAAACCAATCCTTACCAGGGTGAGCAGGTGATTATTACCTATCGCATTTATACACGAATTCCCATTGCCCAGTACAGCATTACACGCCTGCCTTCTATGGCCGGTTTCTGGTCACAGGATTTGATTAAAGACAACGATAAGCTGAATCAATATCGCGAAATCATCAATGGTTCAGAATATGTGATAGCTGAGATAAAAAAAAATGCGGTATTTGCTCAAAAATCGGGACAACTAAACATTGAGCCCCTTGAATTGGATGTGGTGGCCCAAATACAGCGAAAAAAAGCGCGCTCCCGTACCATGGATCCCTTTTTCGATAATTTCTTCAATGATAGTTTCTTTGGCAGCACACTGCAAAACGTAAAGAAAACGCTAAAATCCAATGGTCTCACCATCAATGTAAAACCACTGCCTTCAGCCTCCAGACCCCGTGAATTCAGTGGCGCTGTTGGTGATTTTAAAGTTGAGGCGTCCGTGGATCAAACTCAGATGAAGACCAATGATGCAGCATCGCTAAAATTTACAATATCAGGCAAAGGAAATCTTAAACTGGTTGAAAAACCTGTTATTGATTTTCCGCCCGATTTTGAAATATATGATCCACGCATTACCGACAACATTCAGACGACGGCATCAGGAATATCGGGTTCGCGTACCTTTGAATTTCTGATGATACCGAGAAATCCGGGCGATTTTACCATTAAGCCTATTGAGTTTGCCTGGTTTGATCCCAATTCAGGTTCATATCGCAAAGTAAGTACCGAATCCTTTAAGATTAAGGTAGAAAAAGGAAGTGGAGATGGTGAATATGTTAGCAGTGCCTCCAGTAAGGAAGACATAAAGTACATTGGTTCAGATATTCGCTTTATCAAAACCGGGAACCCGGAACTTCGCCGGGTGGATACCTATTTCTTCAACAGTACAGGATTCTGGTTGTGGCTGCTTTTACCCCCGGTTCTTTTCATTGCATTCCTTATTTTCCTTCGCAAAGAGCTGAAACGACGCAGCAATATAGCACTGGTAAGAAACAAGAAAGCAACAAGGGTGGCGCGAAAACGGCTAAAAAAAGCTGAGTATCATCTCAAACTCCATCAGTCAGAACCATTCTGGATAGAGGTTTCAAATGCACTATGGGGTTATCTGAGCGATAAATTTAACATACCGCTTTCCAAATTATCCATGGAATCAGTGAATGACGCCCTGATGGCAAAAAATGTTAATCCCGATCTGATTGATCAATTTATAAGAACCGTAAGCGAATGTGAATTTGCCCGATTTGCGCCGGGAGATAAAACGCAAGCCATGGAAGCTTTGTATCACAAAGCCCTTGATGTGATCACCCGGACCGAACAGGAATTAAAATAAAAAGCTGAACATGAAAAAATATCGCTTCTTCCCTGCGTTTTTGATGAGCATTATTTTTTGTATTGGCATTGGATTCGTTTCAGCCGCCACGGATAATGAAGATTTTGAAAAGGCAAACAAGGCATACATGGCCGGCTTTTACGAAAATGCCATTGATTTGTACGAAAATATTCTTAAAAACGGTCAGGAGTCACCCAAACTTTACTATAACCTGGGGAATGCCTATTTTAAAACTGAACAAATCCCCCAGGCCATTCTTAACTATGAACGTGCACTGATGTTTGACCCATCCAACGAGGATTATCAGTACAACCTTAAAATAGCCAATGCTAAAATAGTAGATAAAATTGAGGTCATTCCCGAACTTTTCTATTTGCGATGGTGGTCAGCAATCAAGCAATGGTTCCCCCCCGACACCTGGATTCATATTGCCCTTACTGCTTTCACACTTATATTTATTGCATTGGCTCTTTTTCTGCTTTCCAAACAGGTAATCCAACGCAAAATTCTGTTTGGGGCTGGTGTAGCTTTTTTTATCCTTGCCCTGCTCAGTGGAACAATAGCTTATCAGACCTATAAAAGTAATGAAAGTGAAAAGGGAGCCATTGTTTTTGCCCCTACCCTTCCCGTGAAAAGCTCTCCTGATGATAGCAGTATAGACCTCTTTGTGATTCATGAAGGACTTAAAGTGCAATTGATTGATAAAATTGGTGATTGGTATGAAATAAGAATTGCCAATGGCAGTAAGGGATGGGTAAAAACCAATGCTGTTGAGCCTCTCTGAACAGTCATTTGCTCATATTTTCCTGATTTCAATTTATTATTATTGTTGATAGTTCACAAATAGTTTCATACCTTTACCTGCAATTATTTTAAAGTTGCACCTATGAGGTGGAAATTTATCTTATGTCTAATATTTTCAACCGGGTTTATCCAGGCTCAGGAGACTACTGATATTCAAGCTGTTGGCGGAAATAAGCAACTGAAGCATTTTGTTGCACAAGAGTTGCTTTATCCGGATTCCTGTGTTGAAAATGGAATAGAAGGCACAGTAGTTATCCGTTTTACGACCGATCACACAGGCAGTGTTTTAAAGTACGCTCTAGAACGAAATGTTTCGCCAGCCTGTGATGCTGAGGCCTTACGCATTTTTAACATGATCGAATGGGTCCCGGCTTTCAATATGGGTATTCCGCAGACCGACAGTGGAACTTTTGAAATAGAATTTAATTTGAAAAAATACCGCCGGCTCGTCAGACAAAGGGGGTATTCCATGCACTATTATCCATACGAACCTATGGATACTTCGGGAGTTGTATATAATTATACCGACCTGCACACCGCCCCTCATCCCATCTTTACCAATGATAAGATATCTTTTTCGGGATTTATCGCGGCAAATTTAAATTATCCGGAAGCAGCCATCAAACAAAATCTGAGTGGTGTTGTTAAAGTAGGCGTTATAGTTGAGCCACATGGTAAGATAAGTAATCTAAGGATTATAGAACCTTTGGGTGCGGGATGCAGTGAAGAAACCATACGGTTGGTGAAGATGTTAAAATGGATGCCGGGAACCTATGAACGACTGGCGGTAAGAACGCGCATGACACTCAGCATAATTTTCAATCTCGACAATGAATCTGATGGCGGGTTTGGTCCAAAAGTGAAGTCAAGCTATGGCGGTTAATGAAGTCTTTAAATATTTAATTAACCAAATACATTCCTCATGAGAAAAACCTTTCTACTCTTCAATTTGATTGCATTACTCTCTTGTTCTGCGGTAGCACAATCTGCTGATACTACGAAACTGTGGACCATAAAATTTAAAAGTGCAGTTACTTTTAACCAGGTAAGCCTCACGAATTGGGCTGGTGGCGGCGAAAACAGCTTTGGCGGTAATGGGCTGATCAACTATTCGGCCAGGCTTATTCAGGGCAGTTCTACCTGGGACAATACTATAGATGTGGGTTATGGTCTTATTAAACTTGGAGATGCCCCGGTACGCAAAAGCGATGATAAAATTGATTTGATGTCTAAATATGGTTATAGCATCAATCATAAAAACCTTTATCTGAGTGCAAATTTAAATTTCAGGACCCAGTTTACTGAAGGGTATAACTATCCAAATGATTCAGTCATTATTTCCGAATTTATGTCCCCTGCTTATCTGATGTTGGGCTTTGGTATTGATTACAAACCAACCACTTACTTTAGCCTTTCCCTCTTGCCCCTTACAGGTAGACTTACCTTTGTTCTGGATGACACCCTTTCAGCCCGTGGTGCCTATGGAGTAGACCCTGGAGATAAAGTGAGGGCGGAATTTGGGGCAGCCCTTATTGCTTTATTTGAAAAAGACATTTTGCCCAATATAAATTTCAAAAGCAAACTTGAACTCTTCACCAACTACCTGGACAAGCCCCAAAACATTGATATCAACTGGGAGGCTTTACTTTCACTTAAGGTAAACCGCTACCTGAGCACATACATCGGGTTGCAAACCATTTATGACCATGATATTTTGATCACTGACAATGATAATAAAACCGGGCCGCGTACCCAGTTTAAACAAACATTTGGCGTAGGATTAACCTATTCCTTTCAGCGCATAAAAGCAACCATTAATTAACCACTTAAATCATTAACACTATGAAAATCATTGACGAATTCAAAGCTTTTGCCATGCGGGGCAATGTTGTTGACATGGCCGTAGGCATTATTATAGGCGGTGCATTTGGGAAAATCATCTCCTCATTTGTAAGCGATGTCCTAATGCCTCCTCTGGGGTTGCTTCTGGGTGGAATCGATTTTAAGGATATGACGTATGTGCTGAAAGAAGCCGTTATACAAGGTGAAGAGACAATTCCCGCGGTTACCCTCAATTATGGAATGTTTATCCAGAACGTTGTTGACTTTCTGATCATTGCTTTTGCTATTTTTATGGCTATAAAAGCAATGAATTCGCTCAAGAGAAAAGAAGAAGTTGCTGAAGAAATTGCAGCACCTCCTGCACCTACCAGAGAAGAAGAATTGCTTGCAGAAATCCGCGATTTATTAAAGAAATAAATTCCTTTATCGCATAAAAGAGGTTGACCGGAAACGTTAACCTCTTTTTTTATTTCTCTCTGCAATCATACACCGGCATCACTTTTAGTATTTTTGTAAAAATCAGTAATGTTTGATTTGTATGAACCAAACTGAATCACTTCAAAATGAAAACCCGCAAACCCATACGCAACTACCATAAAAAAACCGGGCTTCCTCCGGGAACCCTGGTATATACCGGAATTCATCAGTACCCGACTACCATTGATGTCTTTGAGTATGATACAGCATCAATAAGACATACTCAAACTGACCATCCTGATAAAGTAAAACCATCAGCCGGAGAAATGAAAAATTTATGGTTGAATGTAAACGGATTAAGCAATACCGAACTTATTGCCAGACTGGGCAACCGCTTCGATCTGCATCCACTGCTACTCGAAGACGTATTGAATACGGAAAGTATGCCAAAAATTGACAATTATGGAGACCGTCTTTTTATCAGCCTCAAAATGCTGAGTTGGAACAGTACCGATCAATCTATTGAAGCTGAACAGATAAGCATGTTGCTAGGCAAAAATATGCTCATCACCTTTCAGGAAAGAAAAGGCGATATTTTTGATCCACTGCGCGAACGCATGTTGAATGAGAAAAGCAAAATTCGTGAAAAAGGAATAGACTTTCTGGCCTACGCCTTGCTGGATAAAATTGTGGACAACTATTTTATGATTCTCAATGCATTGGAAGACCTGATTGAAGATGCAGAACTGGACCTGATAGAAGCCGGCTCCCAAATAACTCCGCGGCATTTACTGCATCTGAAAAAACAATTGATATTACTTCGCAGATACATCTATCCATTGCGGGATGAAGTACGCAAGCTGCCTCAGGAGGAAACGGTTCTGATTGAACGAAAAACATATAAGTACATCAGCGATCTCTATGATCATCTGCAGAATATTATTCAGAATCTGGAAAGTTTCCGCGACAGCGTAAGCAACCTTATGGAGCTATACAGTAACAATATTTCCAATAAGCTGAACGGTATTATGAAAACGCTTACCGTAGTGGGAGCCATTTTTATTCCTCTTACTTTTATTGCAGGTGTTTATGGGATGAACTTCGACTATATGCCCGAGCTTCATTTCCCCTGGGCCTATCCGGTTTTGATGCTTTTGATGCTTTTTATTGTACTTGGAATGATTGTTTTCATGAAATCCAGGAAATGGTTTTGAGAAAATCCGGAATTATTTGACAATTTCACCTGTTGAGGAACGATTCTTGCTAAAATTGAAAAAAAAGTAGTAATTTTAGACGATTAAACCTCTATTGTTATGAATCTCTATAAACTCATACTGCCGCTTGTTTTTGTTGCCGGCCTGAGCGGGCAACTGATTGCTCAGGATACATTCAATGCTGATTTGTATCAGGCAACAACACCTGGTTCATCATCATTTGGAATAAGTAAACTTCCCCCGGTTCAGTTTAACCTACAGACCGGAGCATTATTCAGTTCTGGTTTTGGTGGTGGCAACCTGTTCAGCACCTATTTAGCTCCGTCATTTAATCAACCACTGGGTAAAAAGTTTACGCTTTCGGCAGGTGCTGTCATTTCAAATACCACTTATAACAATCTTCTGATGATGGATAGCGAAGGCAATATAAACAGTCAATATGGTAATCTCACCACATTCACTTTATATACCGGAGGTAATTATCAGTTAAACGAGCGGCTCACTTTAAGCGGATCAGCCTATAAAACCATTAATCCGGCTTTTAATGAGCGACTGCGTCCCGACAGGCTGAGTATGGAAGCACAGGGCGTTTCCTTCGGTGTTGGTTATAAAGTAAATGACAATCTACATATTGGAGGCGAAATTCGTCTGCAGCAGGGCAACAGTAATTTCTACACCCCATATGGATTTCCCGGAAACGGGCTGATGCAGCGGGGAATGTTTGGTTATTGATAGTACTGAGGGTTGATGTGTTTAGTGATCAGTAATCAGTGATCTGTAATCAGTTGATTTAAGGAATTGCTGTCTTTCGACTGGTTCGACAAAAACTCACCAACCAGGGCTAAGTGTGAAATTTATTGTCTATCCCCCCGCCTGCGGCGGACGAGATTTGTAAAGGCATAATTAATTAAAGATCATAAGTTCAACTTTATAAGGGCAGTATTTGTCAAATTCCGAATGTAGCGAACGCCCAAAACTTATCACTGATTACTCACAACTCATCACTATACAGCATGCTTATCATTCTTTCACCAAGCAAAACCCTTGATTTTTCAAAACCTAATGCTTTACCGGCAATTGGAGACCCTGAATTCATTAAAGAATCTATAAAACTCACCAGGCAGTTGAATAAATTTAAGCCGGCAGAACTTGAAAAACTAATGCATATTAGTCCCAAACTTGCTTATGAAAATGCAAACAGGTTTTCTGACTGGCATTACCCCTATAAGGAAGGCATAGCAAAGCCTGCTTTTGCTGCTTTCAAAGGTGAAGTGTATGAAGGGCTTAAAGGATGGGAACTGGAGCCTGAGGCTATGGAATATGCCAACAGTCACGTGCGCATCCTTTCGGGACTGTACGGAGTGCTGAAACCCGGAAGCCGTATGCTACCCTATCGGCTGGAAATGGGAACTGCATTAAGTGGCAAGAATTTCGATAATCTTTATGAGTTCTGGGGATCAAAAATTACCAATCACATCAAAGAAGCCATAAAGCAATCCGGAAGTAAAACTCTGGTAAATCTGGCTTCGGTGGAATATGCCAAAGCTGTGGATTTTAAGGCTTTGAAAACACGCATTATAACACCTATGTTTAAAGAATTCAGAAATGGTGAATATAAATTCATCACTTTCAGTGCCAAAAGAGCCCGTGGCCTTATGACCCGGTTTGCTATTGACCGGCGCATAAAATCAGTGGAAGACCTGAAACTGTTTGACCGGGAAAATTATCAGTATATGGAACAACTTTCCGATGAAAATAACTGGCTTTTTGTGAAATAAAATACTTCAAATTGCCTGAAACTGCTAATAGTTCACGCACATCTGTCCCCTTAATACATGATAAAAACTCCTTAGTACGCCTTAAATATGGTAAAGCAGGATGATTCTGCAAATAATTGACCTTGCACTTCTTTAGCAATCCGATTAAATGTTTAATTTTGCAGCCCCTATCGAAATGGAGAGATGCCAGAGCGGTCGAATGGGGCGGTCTCGAAAACCGTTGTACTCTTACGGGTACCAAGGGTTCGAATCCCTTTCTCTCCGCAAGTCAAACAAGGTGCCCCGCCATAGGTGGGGCATTTTTATTTTATTGAGTCATAAGCCATACCGGATGTCCGGGATTCGAGATCCTCACCTCTCAGTTCTTCGGTGGTTGAGGCTCCCGAAGCCACAATTTTTTCTGTAAAACATTTGCTGCGGGGAATTTCACAGGTACTTTTATTGCAGCCAGGGGTTTTTAACTATTTAGTTTCATTTTATCAAGTACTGTTTCCGGGGTATGTATTCTTTGTTTTTCATCGTGGTTTAATTCTAAATCATACTGTGCTTTTTCTATCGATGAAACAAACAAGAGAAAAGAGAGTATTGGAATGAATGCAAGTCCTAAAAAAAGCATATTTCCGGTCAACAAATAGACTACAATGGTAAAGAAAGCCGAACCCTCCAGAAATGCATAACTAACCATTAGTGCAGAACGGTAATAGTTTGATTTATCGGGCAAATCTATCCTTGCTAAAGCCACTTTTAATTGCTTTTTGAATGAATAATTCCCGCCAACAATGCCTATAATGATTAAAAGCGGAACGATATATTCAAAAATATCCATTTCCGCTTTTTCAAAGCCAATTTGATGTAAGAAAAATGAAATAGTTGCGAAAAAAGACAGATCCTATTATCATTGTATAAAAAACTATCGTTAAAATTTTGAAATACTCTTTTGGAGTAATTTGTCTTGTTCCCATTTCTCAATTTTTAAAACATTTTCAAATCTTTAAAACCTGATTAATAATCTCGCAGAGCAATTTTTTTCAGGAAACAAATTTAAGGAATGATCAATCCAACCATACAGGCAAAACCAGCATTTTATTTTTCCGGATTTTTATTTATGAAACCTGGTCAGTCCGGATAGATTTTACAATTTTCGCTTAGCAGCCCTGTTTCAGATTTAATTGAGTCAAGCATTAGATTACCTGCACATTAATTCTGTCTTTGGATATCACTACCTCAGGTCTGAAAATTTTTCTATATTTGAGCACAAGTCAAATAATATATTGATATTTGCATTCAATCAATTCCCCCTTACCAATGAAAATTCCATGGCTATTGCAAAATCGATTCTTCTTTTTTTTATCTTTAATGCTGCTTGCTGTTTCGGGCACTTTCGCTCAGGATATTATTCTTAAGAAAAACAATGAGTTGATAAAGTGTAAGATCAGGGAAATAGGTATGGACGATATCAAGTATCTGCTTCCCGAATTTTCGCCCGATGTGATTTTTAGCATTGATAAAGATGCGGTGGATAAAGTGATTTTTGAAAGTGGTACCGAAATGGCTTTCACACAAGAAATGACCAATCCTGCCAACTATACCGACAACCACAAGCATGCACTAAAAGTTGAATTCCTCTCGCCCATTACAGGGAATACTACCCTGGCTTATGAGTATAGCCTAAGACCTGGCCGTAGCATAGAAGCAACGTTAGGTATTGTAGGGCTGGGATTGATCGGAAACAATGATAATCCTGCCGGTGCCTTTGTAAAAGCAGGTTACAAATTTATCCAGAGTCCCGAGTTTTATATCCGCGGTTTAAGATATGCCCATCTTTTAGAAGGAGGTTATCTGAAACCTGAGCTTGCTCTGGCGGTTTATGGCGTGGATAACTATACATATGAGTATTATCCGGTTCAATCAATTACCAAAAAGCGTGAAAGCGTTATTTCTGCATCCATGCAAATGGTTATGGGAAAACAATGGATAATGGATAATTCATTTTTAGTAGATGCTTTCTTCGGAATAGGATATGGCTTTAGTTCCAACGACAGGGAATCCTACCATTATGGCTATCTTATTGCTGATCAATCCTTTCCTGTTTCTTTTTCGGCAGGATTAAAAATTGGTTTTCTTTTTAAATAAGTTAGCATTATGCGCTGTCTTTGTTTAGAATTAAACTAAATTGATGATTTTTGCATCATTTATTAACATTTATTTTGAAATATTAAAATTAGTGTCCTATATTCGCAGAGTAGTTTTCGGTTATTAACCTAACAGCAATACACTTTTAAAAGAATGAATGTTTTCTACGCAACTTCATCTTTATTTTGCATGGCTTGCCGGAAGCAGGATCATAACTAAAAGCATTTTTCGCAACGAGGAATGCTTTTTTGTTTTGTGTGAAAATTTAACTTTGAAAGATTTAACCTTATACCATACATAAACATGAGCCAACGATTAATAAACCCGGTTTACAAACAATTCCCGGTAAGGCAGATTTGGTTGTTTTGTACAATTTTAATGCTTTTAGCGCCTGAACATGCACGTGCGCAGTCTGAAGGCAAAAAACTCTTCGAGAAAAATTGTTCCGTATGCCATAAGTTGGGAGGCGGCAAGCTGGTAGGTCCTGAATTGGTGGGCATAACTCAGATTCGTGACCGGGAGTGGTTGGTAAAATTCATTCATGATTCCAAAGCTCTTATTGAATCGGGCGATCCCCTGGCAGTGCAGGTGTTTGAGGAAAATAATAAAATTCCCATGCAGGCATTTCCCAATCTCTCTGACAGTGAGGTGAATGCAATTATCGACTATATTGACGCATGGGAGCCGGAAGCAGAAAAAACATTTACAGTGGATGTGAACCAGAAGACAGGATTCACTCACACAGAAATATTGCGTGGCGAGCGGATGTTTTACGGACTGATTCCTTTTGAAAATGGTGGAAAAACAGCCTGCAACTCTTGTCACAATACCGTGATTTCCGATACCCTGAACTGGAGTCCCTCTGCTGCCGACCTGGCACAATCATTTATGGATCCCAATGGTATGAATATATATGCTTCTATGGCAGAACCCGGCTCAGAAGTAATGACAAAGGCACATGCTGAATACAAGCTTACTGAGCAGGAGGTGTATAATATTGCAGCATATCTGAGTGAGTTCGGGCATAAAGGAATGGAGAAACAACGCAGCTTTCCGGAGAGACGCATACTCTTTATTGTATTTGCTGTACTGATGACACTGGCTTTGATTGACCTGATTTTCACCAGAATTGTAAAATATCGGTTTATTCATACTGGAATTTTATTAATTGGCATTGCGGTACACCTTAATATTGCTGTCGTTGAAGCTCAAAACCTAAGTCGTACCAAGGACTATGCGCCTGATCAGCCCATTAAATTCTCGCACAAAATACATGCTGGTGACAATCAGACCGATTGCAGATACTGTCATTCCATTGCTGACTACAGCAAATCAGCGGGTATTCCATCCAACGATGTATGCATGAAATGTCATAACGTGGTATTGAGTGGTCGCAATTCAGGAAAATTCGAGATCAACAAGATTTATCGTGCTGACAAATCCGGCAAACCGGTAGAATGGATAAGGGTATACACTCTTCCCGATCATGCTTTTTTCAGTCATTCCCAACATGTGAATGCCGGACAGATTGAGTGCGAAACCTGCCATGGCCCGGTGGCAGAAATGGATATCTTAAAACAATACACCGACCTTTCCATGGGTTGGTGTGTAAACTGTCACCGTGACACCAAAGTTAACTTTCAGGGCAATCATTTTTACAAGTCCTATAAAGAACTTAATGACATGCTGCAATCAGGAAGAATCGATTCGGTTACAGTAGAACAGGTTGGAGGAATCGATTGCAGCAAATGCCATTATTAATAATTCACTTTTTATTCAACGCTTCGAGCAAAACCACATATAAATGGAAAAAAAATACTGGAAAAGCCTGGAAGAGCTTAATAACCAGCCTCCCGCTGAAAAGGGGGACAATAACACACACCAATCAGGCCTGCTTGAGATCATGAACGATGAAATTGCAGGTAAAACAACTTCGCGCCGTAACTTTTTAAAAATATGCGGTTATGGATTTGCCACTGCTGCCATCGCCAGCAGTTGCGAAAATCCGGTAAAAAAGGCCATCCCCTATCTGAATAAGCCCGAAGAAGTTACGCCGGGAATGGCCAATCATTATGCGAGCAGCTATTTTGATGGTAGCGAATTTTCGCCCATTGTGGTTAAAGTGAGGGATGGCCGTCCCATAAAGATTGAAGGCAACGACATAGAGTCGCTCACCAATGGAGGTACTTCTGCCAGAGCGCAAGCATCTATTTTGAGTTTGTACGACGGGGAAGCCCGGCTTAAAACACCCACACGTGATGGCAAGGCTACCAGCTATTCTGCGTTGGACGAAGCAGTGGTGCAAAAGCTCACTAATATAAGCGAAGCCGGAAAAGCTACAGCACTGCTCACACCACCCATCATCAGTCCATCTACCCGGCAGCTGATCAATGAATTTATTGATGCTTATCCAGGATCAACACATGAAGTGTATGAACCTGTTTCTTATTCAGGTATGCTGGAGGCCAACAAAATGAGTTTTGGTAAAACAGTAATACCGGATTATAAATTTGACCGCGCTGAAGTGATTGTTTCATTTGGTGCCGATTTTCTGGGTACCTGGCTTTCACCGGCTGAATTTGCTGCTGCCTATGCCAAAACACGCGATTTGACGGGCAATCAAAAGAAACTCTCCTATCATGTTCAGTTTGAAACCGGATTAAGCATTACCGGTAGCAAAGCCGATAAGCGAATTCCCATCAAACCTTCAGAAGAAATCAATCTGTTACGCGCACTGGATGCTGCCCTGGCTCAACAAGGAAGTGAAGCTCCCGCTGAAATACAATCACTGGCACACATCCTCAGGCAGAATAAAGGCAAATCAATTGTGGTTTCAGCCAGCAATGATGTACATGCTCAGCTTCTGGTTAACCACATCAATCACCAGCTCGAAAATATTGGTCAGACCCTTGATTTCAATTCAGCCTTCCTCACTCATCAATGCATCGATGCTGAATTTGAAAACCTGCTCAGTCGCATCGATTCGGGCGAAGTTAACGGACTAATTTTGTGGGGTGTTAATCCTGTTTACGACTATCCTGATACAGCCAGAATTGTGGCCACACTTCAAAAGCCTGAACTCACCGTTAGTCTAAGCTCTACAACAGATGAAACCCTGGCGTTTATGAAATATTGCTCCCCCGGACATCATTATCTGGAATCGTGGGGCGATGCCGAATACAAACAAGGATATCTGACTCTGGCACAACCTGCCATAAGAAATATTTATTCTACGCGTCAGCCACAGGATTCATTGCTAAAATGGATGGGTAAGGAAGAAGATTATTACACCTTCCTCAAGAATTACTGGCTTACCCATATTTTAAATGGCAATGAAGCTGACTGGACCACAACGCTGCAAAAGGGTGTATTATTAAAATCCGTTTCAGAAAGTCAGCCTTCGTTTCAGGCTACAGACACTTCATCAATTCAGGAAGTTCCTGCCGCCGGAGGATATGAGCTTGTATTGTATGAAACCATCGCTCTGGGCAATGGCCAATATGCCAATAATCCCTGGCTTATGGAGTTGCCCGATCCCATTTCAAAGGTTTGCTGGGATAACTTTGCAGCCATTTCACCAGCGACAGCTTCGAAACTGGGTGCGGTTGCAGGTGGAATGTTAAACATTAAGGAAGTTGATATTCCAGTATTGATACAACCCGGACAGGCTGAGGATACCATTTCAATTGCAGTGGGTTTTGGTCATACCGCCATGGGTAAGGTAGCCAATTCAGTCGGGAAAAATGCTTATCCGCTGATTGGTGTCCTGAATGGCTCCCGTCAAAGATATGTTACAGGCATTACTCCTGTTGTGTCTAAAGCTACTTATGCCCTTGCCTCTACCCAAATGCATCATAGCATGGAGGGCCGGCCCATTGTAAGGGAAACTACTTTAAAGGAATACCTGGTCAGCAACGATGCCGGTAATGAGATGCATAAAGAAATCGAAGAAAAGAACATTACCTTATACAAAGAAATCAAGTTTGAAGGGCATCATTGGGGCATGGCCATTGATTTGAATAAATGCACCGGTTGCAGTACCTGTGTTATATCCTGTCAGGCTGAAAATAATGTGCCTGTGGTAGGCAAAGAAGAGGTTATGAAATATCGCATTATGCAGTGGATGCGGATAGACCGCTATTATTCAGGGGATGAAAAAAATCCTGAAGTAGTTTTCCAGCCTCTGATGTGTCAGCATTGTGACAATGCACCCTGCGAAAATGTATGTCCGGTTTCAGCTACCAACCACAGTGCGGAAGGCCTTAACCAGATTGCCTATAATCGCTGTGTTGGTACCAAATACTGTATCAACAACTGTCCTTATAAAGTGCGCCGTTTCAATTGGTTCAGATATGCAACCAACAATGAATTCGATTACAATATGAATTCAGATCTGGGGCGCATGGTTTTAAATCCTGATGTGACTGTACGGGAGCGCGGGGTAGTTGAAAAATGTTCGTTGTGTGTTCAACGGATACAGGAAAAGAAATTATTGGCTAAGAATGAAAATCGGTTGTTACAGGATGGGGAAATACAACCTGCCTGTGCCCAGGGATGTCCTTCAGGAGCCATTATTTTCGGGGATCTGGCCGATCCGGAAAGCCGCATTTCCAAACTGTTTAAAGACCCCAGAAATTATCATTTACTCGAGGATTTGCACACTTTACCATCGGTAGGTTACCTTACCCTGGTTAAGAACAGTAATGAAGCTTAAGATTTAAGATCAAAACATAACGTTTGTTCCTATGTATAAAACTGAAGTGAGAGGGCCATTGATTCTGGGTGATAAGAATTATCACCAGATCAGCACTGATATTATCGCGCCCATAAATCAACCCGTTCCCCTATGGTGGAAAGTGGCTTTCGGAATAAGCAACCTGGCACTATTGTTTGGGCTGGTTGCCATCTACCAAACTGTTTCTGTGGGCATTGGAACCTGGGGTGTTAATAATTCTGTCGGCTGGGCCTGGGAAATCATCAATTTCGTATGGTGGATCGGTATCGGACATGCCGGAACGGCCTTCTCTATATTCCTGTTGGTGCTGCGCCAGAAGTGGAGAACTTCCATTAACCGTGCTGCCGAGGCCATGACTGTTGTAGCCGTTATGTGTGCCGCCATTTTCCCTGCATTGCATATGGGTAGGGTCTGGCTCGCATTTTACATTTTCCCTTACCCCAACACACGTGGGCCGCTCTGGGTAAACTACAATTCACCCCTGTTTTGGGATTTTATTGCCATTTCAGCCTATCTGCTTATTTCGGCTTCATTCTGGTATTTTGGAATGGTTCCCGATTTTGCCACCATCCGCGACCGCACCACTTCAAAAATCAAAAAAGCTGTTTATGGCTTCTTTGCCTTCGGATGGGTTGGTACCTCGCGTGAGTGGTTGCGTTTTGAAGCACTGAGTTATGTACTGGGTGGAATTGCCGCTGTGCTGGTGGTTTCGGTTCACTCCATTGTATCCACCGACTTCGCCGTTTCGGTAATCCCGGGATGGCATACCACTGTATTTCCTCCTTATTTTGTAGTAGGTGCCATCTTTTCAGGCTTCGCAATGGTGATGACGCTGATGATTATCATCCGGAAAATGTATAAATTTCAGGATTATGTTACCAGCAGTCACCTGAATGCCATCGCAAAAATACTCATCTTCATCTCTCTTATTATGGGTACTGCATATGCCACCGAAGCTTTTATAGCCTGGTATTCCGGTAACAGATATGAGATATTTACTTTCTTTTATAATCGTGCTACGGGCGATTATTCCATTGAATACTGGACAATGATCATTTGTAATGCCATTGTACCTCAATTGTTTTGGTTTAAAAAGATAAGGAAGAACCTTACCGCCGCTTTTATCATATCCATTATTATCAATATTGGGATGTGGTTTGAACGTTACAACATTATCATAACCTCTCTGGCAAAGGACTTTTTACCCTCCAGTTGGGTTACCTATTCGCCTACCTGGGTTGAAATAGGCGTCTTTGTGGGTACCCTCGGCCTTTTTGGAGCAGGAGTACTTTTGTTCTTTAAGTTTATACCAATGATGGCTATAAGCGAGCTGAAGGGTATACTTAAGGTGACCAGTTACAATACAAACGATAAAAAACACATAAGCCATGAATAATCATTTTGTAGTTGGCGTTTTTGACGAAGAAGCTCAACTTATGGCCGCGGTGAACGAAACCCAAAAACAGGGTTTTCAGATACAGGAAATCTATTCACCCTATCCGGTATATGAAGCCATAGAAGCCATGGGTAAGAAAACCCGTTTTACTTTCGCAGCTTTTCTGTTCGGACTGTTTGGTGCATTGGGCGTCCTGGCCTTTATGTATTACACGGCAGTAATTGACTGGCCCATAAATTACGGAGGCAAGCCAACCAATGCATTCCCCTCATTTTTGGTGGTTACCATTGTTATCACCATTCTGGTGGTAACCATTGCCAGTTTATTCACCTTTTCGGCCAGAGCCAAAATTTATCCGGGTAAAGCCTATGTATTGCCCGATCCCCGATCAACCGATGATAAATTTGTAATGGTATTTGACAAATCAGCCAACGATAGCGAGTACCAGCGATTGGCTGAGTTACTCAAAGCCGAAGGAGCCGTTGAGGTATATGAAAAGAATATTGAACCCGAAAATTAAAAGGCCGATGAAAAGTATAAGGATATTATTTAATCTACTCATTGCCTGCGTATTCGCGCTGGTCATCGTATCCTGCGATCGCACCCGGAACGACAAGGGCTATGAGTATTTTCCGGACATGGCCCATTCACTGGCCTTTGAAACTTATAGCCCCAATGCTGTTTTTGCTGACAGTTCAACCATGCGTCTTCCTGCATCCAATACAATTCCCAGAGAGATGATACCTTATGCCTTTGAGAATACTCCTGAAGGACGGGCCAAAGCAGCAGTATCTCTTGTTAACCCATTAGAAGTAAATGATGAAAACATCAATCAGGGCAAGGCCATGTATGATATTTTTTGCAGTCAATGCCACGGAACAGCCGGCGATGGTAATGGTTACCTGTTTACCAGTGGCCGGTATGCCATTAAACCAGCCTCTCTGCTTACTGAAAAGATGCTGGCAGCTCCGGATGCCGATATCTTTCATGTAATTACTGCCGGTTATCAGGTAATGGCACCCCATGGCGATTTGATCAGACCCGATGACCGATGGAAGATTGCCCTTTTTGTGAAACATGAACTGCAAAATAACCCTGCAAAATAGCGCTGCGATGGAAACAAAATTTAATTTATCAAAAAGATTTCAATACATTACTTTAAGTATGGCGGCTCTGGGGCTTATTGTGATTGTAATCAGTTTTTTTTCAGATCCCGATCGTGCCTGGGCAAACCTGTTGCTGAATAATTACATGTTTCTGTCCATTGCCATTGGAGCCAGTTTTTTTATTGCCATTCAATACATTACGCAATCGGGCTGGTCGGCTATGTTTAAACGTATAGGAGAGGCACTGATGGCATACATTCCCTATGCCGGCATCATTATGCTGCTTGTTTTCTTCGGCATGCACTCACTTTACCACTGGAGCCATCCTGAAGCTCTTGCTGTCGATCCATTGTTACAGCATAAATCACCTTACCTGAATGTCCCTTTCTTTTTTATCAGAATGGTATTGTTCTTCATTGCCTGGATGGTGATGACCAAACTGATGCGAAAAGCCTCGCTGGCCGAAGATGAAAAAGGTGGATTGCACTTCTTTGAAAAAAGTGAAATGCTTTCGAAAATATATATCTTCCTATTGGCCTTAACCTTTTCGCTTGGTACCTTCGATTGGATTATGTCTATTGAGCCACACTGGTTTAGCACCATTTTTTCATTAAAGAATCTTGTAGCTGCATTCCAGCATGGTTCAGCCATGATAGCGCTGAGTGTAATTCTGTTGCATAGGCGTGGTTATTTCAAGGAGCTGAATAAAAGCCATCTGCTCGACTTTTCCAGATATATCTTTATGCTTAGTATCATCTGGGGCTATTTTGGATTTTCACAGTTTATGCTCATATGGTACGGTAACATACCTGAGGAAACAGAATACTTCTACTCACGGTGGAACCATGGGTTTAAGGAAATATTTTACATTAATTACCTGATTAATTGGTTTATTCCTTTTGTATTTCTTTTACCTCAGGTATTAAATAAAAATATGAAAGTGGTGATGACCATTTGCATACTGCTTATTGCAGGTCAATATATCGATCTTTATGAACAAATTTTCCCCGGCGTGGTTCATGCACCTGTATTTGGTCTTCCTGAAATAGGGTTTTTCGTTGGTTTTGCCGGGCTTTTCCTCTTTATCTTTGGAAAAACGCTTGCAGCAGCACCACTGATACCTGAAAGGCATCCCTATCTGGAAGAAAGTGTTCATCATCATGTGCATTAATTTGGTTAACTTTGGAACCAAATTTAAGAATCTATGAAAAAAATGATAAGATTTATAGTACTCATTAATTTGTTGTTTCCATTATTGGTGAATAGTCAAACCATCAATGCAACAAAGGACATTAAAACCCCGGAACTGGAAATAGGCATTGTTGAACATCTGGATGAATACGTGCCTGAATCTATCACCATCATCGACACATCGGGTAAAGAAGTTAAACTCAGAGAACTCATTGATAAGCCCACTGTTTTAATGTGGGTTTATTATCGTTGTCCGGGTTTATGCAGCCCCTTGATGACCAGTATGGCTGAACTGATCAGTAAAACTGACCTCGAACTGGGTAAAGATTTTCAGGTAATAACGGTAAGTTTTGATCCTACAGAAGGCAGCCAGCTTGCGATAAACAAACGTAAAAACTATCTTCACCTTATTACAAAACCCGTGGATGTTTCCGGCTGGCAGTTTTATACAGCCGATAGTGCCAATGCTGCGCTTGGAACAGAAATAACCGGTTTCAGGTATAAGAAAGCCGGGAACGATTACATGCATTCGGCAGCCCTGATCATGCTTAGCCCCGATGGCAAAATAACCCGTTATCTTCAGGGTACTTATTTTCTTCCTTTTGAGTTTAAGATGGCAATAGCTGAAACCGCTCAGGGCAAAAGTGGCCCAACCATTTTTAAGGTGCTTCAGTTTTGTTACACCTACGATCCGGCCGGTCAGCAGTATGTGATGAATGTTACTAAAGTTGCCGGCACGGTAATCCTTTTTATTGCTGCAGTTGTTCTATTGATCCTGATTTTTAAACCCCGTAAAAAACCAACACAAACCTCAGAATAAATCGAAAATGGCTGAACAAACAATTCATCACCAGGAGCCCAACTATCTCGAATACCAGGGCAAATATAAAGGATTGGCTGGTTGGCTTACCACCACCGATCACAAGCGCATTGGCTTGCTCTATTTTTATTCAATGATGACTTTTTTCCTGTCCGGAGTAGTGATGGGATTATTGATGAAATACGAGCTTATTGCACCAGGAGAACAAATTATGGGTGCACAAACCTACAATGGCCTGTTTACCCTCCACGGTCTCACCATGATTTTTTTATTTGTGATTCCGGGAGTTGCGGCTGTATATGGAAACTTTTTCCTTCCCATACTTATTGGTGCCAAAGACGTGGCTTTTCCGCGGCTTAACCTGGCGAGCTGGTATTTATATATTATAGGAGCCATTGTCGTTTTGATCTCTCAATTTATGGGTGATGGTCCTCCGGATACCGGCTGGACTTTTTACGCACCATACAGCCTGAAAACCAACACCAATGTGGTAGCAGCAGTAACGGGAGCTTTTATTTTAGGTTTCTCTTCCATACTCACCGGCCTCAACTTTATAGTAACCATGCACCGCATGCGGGCACCCGGTATGGGCTGGATGCGTATGCCACTGTTTTGCTGGACACTTTATGGTACCGGATGGATTCAATTGCTTGCCACACCCATTATTGGAATTACTTTCCTTATGGTAATGGCCGAACGACTGCTGGGTATTGGCTTCTTTGATCCTACCATTGGCGGTGACCCTATTTTATATCAACACCTCTTTTGGATTTATTCTCACCCTGCCGTTTACATCATGATTTTGCCGGCCATGGGCGTAATCACCGAAATAATACCAACTTTCGCCCGAAAAACGATTTTTGGATACACAGCCATCATTATTTCCTCCATGGCCATCGCATTTGTCGGGTACTTTGTCTGGGGCCACCATATGTTTACCTCCGGAATGAGCTCTACCTCTCGCTGGGTGTTCTCTCTGCTTACTTTTTTGGTCGCTATACCATCAGCCATCAAAGTATTTAACTGGACGGCCACCATGTATAAAGGTTCCATCAACATACAACCCCCCTTCCTGTGGGCAATAGCATTTATTTTTGTATTCATGATCGGAGGTTTCTCCGGCCTGGTGGTTGGCTCTCTTGCCACTGATATTCATGTGCACGACACCGCTTTTGTTGTGGCTCACTTCCATTATATTGTTTTCGGTGGTACCGGATTTGCATTCTTTGGTGCACTGCACTACTGGTATCCAAAGATGTTCGCAAAAATGTATAACATCAGGGTAGCCAACATTGGACTATTGATCTTTTTTATTGGATTTAACCTGTTGTACTTCCCTATGTTTTATCTGGGATTAATGGGAATGCCCCGTCGTTATTACGATTATATTCCTATGTTTGAACCGGCCAATTTGCTCTCAACCATTGGTTCATGGATAATGGCCATAGGTTTAACCGTTATTCTGGTGAATCTTTCCCGTGCCCGTAAGATGACCGGTAAAGCTGTTGATGATCCCTGGGATGGGAAAACCCTTGAATGGCAGATCCAATCGCCACCAACAGTGGAAAATTTTGAAGAAATTCCTACAGTTACCACAGGCCCTTACGACTACAAATAAGCATCTATGGAAACAACAATCAATCCTTCTGTTGACCTTCATCGTGACGATACGGCTTCCAAAATCGGCATGTGGCTGTTTATCTTTACGGAAATATTGCTCTTCGGGGGTCTCTTTATCGTTTATTCGGTTTACCGTTTTAGAAATCCGGTGGCTTTTCATCTTGCCCACCAGGAACTGAGCGTTACCATGGGCTTTATCAATACGGTAATTCTGCTGATCAGTAGTGCTACGGTAGCCATTGCCATTACAGCCATGCAAAAACACAACAAAAAGTTAACCATGATTATGCTTGGTCTAACCTTGCTTCTTGCGCTGGTGTTCATGATAAACAAATATTTTGAGTGGGGTGCAAAATTTGAACATGGCATGTATCCGGGCTCTGAATTAATGGCTAACCTGGGTCATGGTGATATGCTTTTTTTTAGCCTCTACTTTTTCATGACCGGATTGCATGGAGTACATATCATTATAGGTATGGTTCTGCTGACCATTACTTTAATAAAGGTGAAAAGTGGGGCAGTAAATGCCGGTAAATACCAATTGCTTGAAAATAGTGGACTTTACTGGCATCTGGTTGACCTTATCTGGATTTTCCTTTTCCCCTTGTTTTACCTTATTCATTAAATCACTGTGCTACCATGAGCGAAGAAAAAACCCATGTTGTTTCAATAAAAACCCACCTGCTGGTGCTATTTACCCTGATTATTTTAACTGTAATTACGGTATTGATTACCAGCATTGAACTTGGGCCTTATAATACTGCAGCTGCATTGGTCATTGCAACCGCCAAAGCCCTGGTGGTGTTGCTTTATTTTATGCATCTGCGTTTTGATGAACCCATTTACCGGATTATGTTCGGATTGGTGATTGCCATTTTTGTTGCAGTCATCATTGTTACTTTTTTTGATTACCTTTACAGATAGCACACTACTATGTACTCAGGAGCCTCAAATTTTGTATCCGGTACCGATGATGCCTTTGTGGTTATTATCGGTATATCAGTAATATTTTTGGTAGGTATTACCGCAGCCATGCTCTGGTTTACTTATCGCTACAGCAAAAAGCGGAATCCGGTAGCTACCCAGATTCATGGTAGCAACACCCTTGAAATTATATGGACTGTAATCCCTACCATTTTGGTATTGGGTATGTTCTATTATGGCTGGGCAGGTTATCAGCCCATGATTAAGGCACCCGATGATGCCATGAATATTAAGGCTACTGCAAGAATGTGGTCATGGCTATTTGAATACGAAAATGGAATTAAGACCGATACACTCTATATTCCCAAAGATAAAGCAGTTACCCTCGATATGGTTTCTCCCGATGTTATTCACAGTTTATATATTCCTGCTTTCCGGGTAAAGGAAGATATTGTACCAGGTAAGGAAAATAAAATGTGGTTTATTGGCACAAAAGAGGGTAGTTATGAGCTTTTCTGCACCGAATATTGTGGCTTATCACACTCCTATATGTTTACCGAAGTGAAGGTAATGCCAGTAGATGAATTTAACGCCTGGTACACCCGTATGGCCGACAATGCGGTACAGGATTCTACGAAGCCGGTTGTTCCCGGCGCCAAAGGCAAACAATTGGTGCAGGTTAATGGCTGCATAGCGTGCCATTCACTGGATGGTTCAAAGTTAATAGGGCCCACTTTCAGGGGTGTATATGGTCACAATGTTGTGGTGGTAACCGATGGTAAAGAGCGTGAAATTACCGTGGATGATGAATATATAAAACGTTCCATATACGAACCCAATGCCGATGTAGTAAAAGGCTATATTCAGGGTCAGATGATTTCATACAAGGAACAACTTTCCGATGATGAGGTGGCCGAAATCATTGAATATCTGAAAACGCTTAAATGACACCCGTTCATAGAGCATATTTTAAGGCCCTTGGAAAACTGGGCAAATATCGTATTGCCATACCCGTAGCCCTTACCGCGCTTACAGGCTATGTTTTATTCGCACGTGAGTTTCACTGGGAAATGTTTTTACCCGGACTTGGCGTGTTTTTTCTGGCGCTTGCCTCCTCGGCCCTGAATCAGGTGCAGGAAAGACACATCGACAAATTAATGCCGCGCACCAAAAGCCGGCCCCTGCCCTCCGGAGCACTGAGTGTAAAGGAAGCATGGAGTTGGATTGCGGTGTGGTCGGCTGCAGGCGTATTCCTTCTTTGGTATTTTTCAGGAATTATTGCCTTGTTCCTTGGATTACTTACATATATATGGTACAACGGTATATATACTCCGCTAAAACAAAAAACTGCGCTGGCAGTGGTTCCTGGCAGTGTTGTTGGCGCATTGCCACCCGTTATTGGATGGGTGGCTGCGGGAGGGGAAATGTTAAATCCAACAGCAGTGGCCTTGTTTTTCTTTTTCTTTATCGGACAGGTACCTCACTTCTGGCTATTGCTGCTTCAGTTTGGCAAACAATATGAACTTACCGGTGTGAAATCACTCACTACCCACTTCTCAAATAAACAGATCAGACGAATAACATTTATATGGATAGTTGCTACCAGTGTAAGTGCCTTTATGCTTCCCGGCTTTTACCGGTTTGAAAATATATGGATAGTTTATACGCTTTGGTCACTCTCAGTAATTATGGTGGTTTATTTTGCCCGGCTAATTATGCCCACAAATGAAGATGTGAAATTCAACTCTTCTTTTCTGATCATTAATCTTTACTATTTACTGGTTATGATTTTGTTGAGTATTGAATCGCTGATTTAAGGTTGTTGATTCGTTGAGTGGGTGCCTTTCCGCCTAAGGTGGAATCTGTAATCTGTGATCTGTAATCTGTGGGTTTGTTGGTTTGTTGAGGTGTTGAGCCTTTGAAACATAATTCGCGTTAGTTGGTGATCTGTGATCTGTAATCTGTGATCTGTGGGTTTGTTGATTTGTTGATTTGTTGAGGTGTTGAGCCTTTGAAACATAATTCGCGTTAGTTGGTGATCTGTGATCTGTAATCTCAGAACTCCTGACCTCGTTCAACAAAAATAAGTATTTGCGA
>SWCF01002061.1_pt1 | contig 48926 bp, 48 predicted proteins | sample 4690081 | NCBI WGS metagenome assembly SWCF01 (sample SAMN10267280, study PRJNA491770) | bioreactor metagenome | isolation source: DHS bioreactor inoculated with | place: Japan: off Shimokita Peninsula
TTCCGGGATATCTGGCTCACCCTCAATGAAACCAGGGACGATTCAATGCTCGGCTGCTCGCCGATGGACCGCACGTCGGGCACACTGATGCTCACGGTCACCGCCTGTTTTCGTCTCGGATGTTCTGTGGAAGGAACCCCAAGATGATCGGGTGGTGGCCGTCTCGCGTCGCCGCGACACGCCGAACAACACCGGCCCTGCCGTCGCAGCAAGTCGCCAAGGTTAAAAATCAAGCTCAGGGTTCGGATGAACGACAGCCGCTCGACGACCCGGTCGCCGCCCGCCCCTTCTCGACCAGATCGCGGTGCACCTGTCGGATGGGAACGCCCAGGCCGATCCGATCGATGAACCGGGCTTCGACACTGCGTGCCCCATCCGAGCAGCAGCGAGTCACAGCCGACAAGACTACGGGAATTACGCTGCAAGGCACCATCTTGAGAAGGCGATCCGAGCAGCAGAGACAGTGCCGCCCATCAAATCACCCTCGCGGAATCGACCCAGTCTGCGCACTTCGACCATGCGCCCCATCAACACCTTCGGCAAACGCAGCAACGTGGCCTGCGGTAAGGACGAATTTGACGGCATTGACTTCAGAGTCGGGGCGCAACAATGCTCCAGACGACCACCCGATGCGGAGACACAGCTACTGCCCGCACACCGCCACCGTCGTAGCTCCGCCCACCCGCGGACCACGGACCGGCCGCTGTCACCCCTCGGCGCTGCACTCCACCTGACCACGGCTCACTCGAGCAGGCGGTGCGAACGACCCGGGATATTGGGTCACTGTCGGGCACTCGACCCGCACGATCCGGTCAATGTCGAATTAATAAGGCGGAACAAGATATACGATCGATCCGGAGTCGGGACCGATCGCCACATGCAGCCACTCCCATAACACCGGGGGCACCGGAACGACCGACGCCGCGCCGATACGCCCCGTCTCTCGGCTTCTGCGCCTCGGCGGAGGAGGGAAAGATGAAACGAACAGGCGCCGTGATCGCGCTGATGTTGGTCGCGAGTTGCTCGGACACGGGCGGCTCACAGACTCGACCGCCCTCATCGACAACCGTGGCAGCCGCCGCACCGTGCAGCGAAGCCGACAGCGCCAACACGCGCTACATCACCTCGATCAGCCACGACGGGCGCTACTTCGAAGACCAGCACGGTAACCCGATCCTGATTCGCGGGGACTCGCCGTGGTCCGGCATGGCGGACTGGTCGCCCGAGCAAGCCGAGTCGTACTTCGCGAATCGTGCGGGCCACGGATTCAACGCCTCCATCATTTCTGCGATCGGCGTCCCCGGCAACGGTGGACCGAGTGAGGACGGAGCCACCTTCGACGGCATCGAACCGTTCGTCGACGGTGACATCACGGCATGGAACAAGCCGTATTGGCAGCGTGTCGACGAGTACTTCCGGATTGCCTGCCGGTACGGCAACACCCTGTTCCTCTACCCGATGGACGGATGGAACCTCTCGGAGGTGTTCGCGGCGGCGACTCCCGAACAGGCCGTGGTCTACGGCCGGATGTTCGCCCAGCGATACGCCCGGTTCCCGAACATCGTCTGGCTGACCGGCGGTGACTATTCCCCGGACGCAGACGATCCCGCCGCCGGCTCGGACTCGGACCATCTCCTGCGCGGCATGCTCGACGGGATCAGGGCGGCCGGTTCGGACAGGCCGTTCTCGATCCAGCTGGGGCCCGAGAAATCCCTCTCCACGGACAATCCCTTCTGGGAACCCCTGGTGGACTGGAACTTCGTCTACACCTACATGCCCACGTACAAGGCGGTGCTGGACGGGTACGAGCGACCGGCGGGCGTGAGGGATCCACGTCCCGCCGTCTTCTCGGAGGGCAACTACGAGGGCGAGAACAATCAGTCCGACACGGCGCCGACGACCGACGAGACGCTTCGCCGCCAAGCCCTGTGGGCGTTGACCTCCGGCTCCCCGGGGGAATTCCGCGGCTCCGACGACTGGGAGTTCCGGGACGGCTGGGAAGCGCGCCTCGATACCCCCGCCGTCACGCAGCTCGAGGCGATCCGCGAGCTGTGGGCGTCGTGGCGCTGGTGGGAGCTGGTGCCGGATGTCGACGAGCCGTTCGTGCTTGACGGGCGCGGGATGCGGTCGACGGACGACGAGATGGTGGACGTCCTGGACAACGACTACGTCACCGCTGCCCGTACGCCGGACGGCGCGCTCGCCGTCGTCTATGTGCCGACGCAGCGCACGATGCGCCTCGCGTTGTCGCTGATCCCGCCGGGCGCGAGATTCGCGTGGATCGATCCGGCCGATGCGGCTGCCCCGTCGCGGCCCGCGCAGGTCGATCGAAACGGACGCGTCTCCACTCCGGGAGCGAACGCCGGGGGCGACGAGGACTGGTTGCTAGTGATCACACCATGATCTTCCGACCGGCTGATATTTTTGTCGCCAAGATTGCCGATTCGGCACGCCACTACGCGGGATTGTCGACCGGACGGCCGGGGCGCTCCGTATCGATCAACCGAAAAGGGTCACGCTGTCGATCTTTTCGCGACTGGGCGTCGCGTATCACTACTAGCATGGTCGCATCTCCCGTCGCACCTTCTCGGGGCGGATCGTCAGAAGCTCCTTGACCGTCAGCTCGTATCCCGGGGTGGGCACGATGGCGAAGCGCGTGAGGATCTGTGCCAGCGCGAGTACCGTCTCGTGCAGCGCGAACTGGCGGCCGATGCACGCACGCGCACCGATGCCGAACGGCTTGTATGCGTGCGCCGGGCGCACCGGCACCGTCGCGAGCAGGAACCAGTCCGGATCGAACGCTCTGCGTTGCCCCACAGTTTTGGGTCGTGGTGGCGCAAGCAGCACAACCAGGATCGTTTGGCTCTTGCGGATCGGAGAGTCGGCCAGGGTGGTCTCCTGCCGGGCCTTCCGGAAGAAGGCCGGATCGGACGGCCACAGGCGCACCGTCTCTTCGATGATGCGCCGGACGTAGCGCAGCTTGACTCCCTGCTCGAAGCGCACCGATGCGCCGTCCATTCCAAGCACCTGGTCGATCTCTTCGCGCGCGCGCTCGATGATCTCGGATTGAGCGACAGGTCGTTCAGGCTAACGACAGAAATGCCGCGGTGATCTCGGGACCTGTTGCAACGGGTTGTCTTGCCGCCCCGTTACAGGGCTGGGGTTACAGCTCCTCCAGCACGGTGAGCAGCTCCTCGAGCAGGGCATCGGCACGATCCTCGATCTCGTCGAAGACGTCGGCGAGACCGTCCAGACTGTCATGGGCACTGCGGCGAGCCGCGATACCGCGTTTGTAGTAGTGCGGGTCGAGGTCGATCTCCGACTCGATCCACGCCGTAGGTCCCTCGTCGCGGTCGCTCTGCTTACGCAGCGGCAGCGGGGCACGGGCCCGCACCCGGCCAGCCAGGTGGTCTCGCACGATCGAGGCGATGGACTGCGCCGTCATCGGCTGCGGCATCAGCGGCAGGTGTCCCCAGCGGTCGATCGGACACAGCAGGGGGTGGCGGGCCTGCCGGTCGGTGAGCGCGCCCTGGTCGACCTCGATCGGGTCGGTCAGGTGCTGGGCAAGCAGGTCGGTGTTCGGGTACGCGTCCAGGAACGCCTGGATCTCCGCCCACCGCCGGTAGACCGCCGCCGGGCTCTCGGCAGCGGCGGACTCCGGTGCCAGGCAGAACCGTTCACCCCCGTCGGTGGTGGCGACGAGGGCGCCGGCATCGAGATGGATGTCGCCGCGGCGCAGCCGGGCCAGTTGCGCGAACGGCATCCCGGTCGCGGCCAGGGTCAACAGGAGCGCGTCGCGGCGGCCGAACAGCCCGCTCGGCCAGCCGGTGACCGGCAGCTCGGCGGCTTTGTGCAGCAGGAGCGGGGCGAACCGGTCGAGGCGGGCGGCGCGGGTGGTGTCGAGGCGGCGGCGGACGGTTTCGCTGCGGCCGGGTGCCGGGTGGCCGTGGCGGGTGTGGACGGTGTTGATCGCCGAGACCCGCCGCCGCTGGGTCGCGGGCGCCGCGGGATGCTCGCGCAGGAACAGCGCGAGCGCCTCGGGGGTGGCGGGCAGCGGGGGCTGGTCGGTGGCGGTGCACCAGTCGGCGAACAGCGCCCAGTCGTGCCGATAGCGGGCCGGGATCCGCAGGCCGGACACCGTTTCCGAAGAATCGTCGAGGCGTTCGGTCGAGGTGCTCACGCTATAAGCCCAGGTTGGTGACGGCGTTGCCGAGCAGGGGGGCGTGTTCGCGGGCGTAGACCTCGAGCATGGCCGGGGTGGTGTGCCCGGTCTGGCGCATGATCGCGTGCGCGGAGGCGCCGTTGCGGAAGGCCTGGGTGACGAACCCGGCCCGCAGCGAATGCCCACCGAGCTGCCGGACGAGGTCGGGGTCGTAGCCCGCCAACTCGGCGCGGCGGCGGATCGCGTGGTGCACCGCCGCCCCCGAGAGTGCAGTCTCGGAGAGGTTGCCGTTGCGGCGGATCGAGCGCAGCAACGGCGCACCCGAGGTGGTGCGCGGTCGCGATCCCCGGCACACGTGCGCGTCGAACGGCTCGGCGTGCCGGAGTAGCCGGATCACGCCGGGGCGCCCGGCGGTGTCGAACGCGGCGACGACCTGCGCCCACCGCAGCCATGCACACGGCGGGCAGCTGGTGTGGCTGTGGGTGAAGGGCAGGGCGCGGACGGTGCCGCGGCCCTCCTGATCGGTCTTCGATTTGCGGAGGCGGATGTGCAGGCCGTCGAGCCGGTGCAACGCCACATCTCCGCAGGTCAGGGCGACGAGTTCGCTGCGGCGGAAGGCCCCGGCGAAGCCGAGCAGCAGGATCGCGGTGTCGCGGCGTTCGACCACTTCGTCGGACCAGCCCTGGCAGTCGGCGCGGGCCTTGTCGACGATGGCGAGGATGTCGGCGGTGAGCAGCGGCGCCCGGGGGCTGCGGGGCCGGTCGCCGGTGGTGGCGTAGTCGCGGCGGATCCCGGACAGGGTCGCTTTCACGAGATCGTCGCCGGTGGGAGCCGGGTGTCCGCTCTGGCGGTGGTGGTGGGCGATCGCGGCGAGGCGGTGCGCGAGGGTGGCCGGGGCGTAGGCCCGCTGTCCCGCCTCGGTGACGGTGTCGGCGCAGGCGACCAGGTAGGCGGCGACGGTGACCGGGTGCGCCGGCACCGCGACATGGCCCTCGCGCGCGCACCAGGTGGTGAAGGCCCGCCACGCCGAGGCGTAGGTGCGGCGGGTGCCGGCGGCCCGCGCCGACGCCACCGACTCCGCGATCCGCGCCGCCGTATCGGGCGCCAGGTCCGGCAGTGCGGGCCCGGCGGAGGTCGCAGGTACTAGGAGCGGCGCGTCCTGGGCGGGTTCGGTCTCCGTATCCACGGGGGGGAACGCTACCGGAGGGCGCCGACACCGTCTGTCCTCGCTCGAGATAGTTGTCGGAGAGCAGGGAGTTCACCTGCGGTGCAACAACTATCTCGAGCGAAGGTGGCGACAGACGTCCAAGATAGTTGTCGTAAATCATCGAATCATCCTTGCAAGAAAGCGGACGGCGTCTCCTGCTCACCTCTCGGCCACTCCGCGTGTGAACCTCTCAGATTCTCCCGTCGCAGAGACCGTGTCGGTGGGGAGTCGAGGCTCGGGGCCGGTTCGGGACTTCGCCGGGTCAGATAACGGTTTCGGCGGGTCCTGTCCGAGCGTGGTGACGCTGCTCGATGCATCGTGTGAGCAACGGATCGAACACGCCGGCCGGGACGGCGCCGTCTGTGACGGTCTCTGTGAGGTAGCCGATCGTTTCGTGTCGGTCCGTCGTGTTCATGTGCAGCAGCCGGTTTCGCCATGCGGCGTCGGCGAGGAAGGTGGTCACCGCGACGGCCACGGGGTATTCGGCGGTCCGGCAGATCGCCGACGACGGACACCACCGTCCGGGGTCCGGTTCGAGAACGGCCATCCGAGCGTGGATGGACCGGAACGGCCACGGCAGTTGCTTGTGCCACTCGTGGACGAGGTGGGACGCGTCTTCGAATGCGTAGCGGACCTGTTCGCGGCCGAACCGCACGATCAGCCGCTGGTGGCGGCGGTGCGCCGCAAGGACATCGGGCAGCGCCGAGATGTCGATACGTGGCCATCGGTCTTCGCACGTCAGCACCGGCCCGCCGGTCCAGATCCGGTGCCGCCGACACAGCACCTGCTCGTGGGTGGCCCATACCCGCACGGGCCGGGCGGGCCCACGCAGCCCGGTGCAGGACGGGCAGTAGTTCGAGGAGCCGACCGCCGTGGGGCGTCCCCGCAGTGCCGGATAGGTGGCGACGTCGTCAGGGGTGCGTAGTTCGGGTAGCGCGAAGATCAGGGTGCGTTCCGGCAGGCCCGTGAGGTCATGGACGGTCTCCCGGTCGGGGAGGGCGGTGTCCGCGACGTGGTGTCCGAATGCGCTGCCCGGCAGTCCGTTTGCCTCGCCGAGCCGGTGTAGGTAGCTGGAGAGATGCTCGTTGGGGAACGGGGCGAGGCGGCGGGGCAGTCGGCGCCGGATGCGGCGGCGGGTCACCGGGGGAATCATGGGCCGGCGGCGGCGCAGTGGGCGGTCGCGGACTCGGCGGCGTGGTCGATGATGGTCTCGTCGAGGGTGCCGCGGGTGATGGACTCGTCCCCGGAGAGGACCGCGCTGATCGCGGCCACGCGGACCAGGTGCGAGAGACTGCTGATCGATCCACCGGTGCGTTGGTGCAGGTATTTCGCGTTGCGGGTGAGGGTGCCCGGCGTGTGGGCGTAGAGGCGCAGCGCGGATTCGAGGGAGGCAACGAGGGCTTTCCATTCGCCGTCGTAAGGAAACGGGCCGGTGCGCACCAGCACCGAACGGGCGGAGATCTGTTGCCCCCGCACCCCGGTGAACAGGCCGGAGCGTTCGACGTTGATGCCGGCGTAGACGAAGGTGGCGGGCATGTGCTCGGTGAAGTATTTCAGGTGATCGGACATGTCCTCGCCGACGCTGGTGGCCAGGTTCAGGTTGTGGATTTCGTCGACGATCACCAGGTCGGTGCGGGCTTCGGTGAGTACCCGGCAGACGGAGTCGGCGATGTCGGTGGTGTTGTGGCGTGACTTGTCGGGCAGGCCCAGGAAATGCGCGAACTCGGCGGCGAGTTTGCGTGGGGAGCCCTTCGGTGGGGTGGTGATGTAGACGACGGGGATGCGGTCCTGGCCGGGGTATTTGCGGCGGATGTTCTGTTCGTGGACCTTGCCGAGCAGTTTGATGCCGGTCGTTTTGCCGCTGGCCCACGGACCGGAGACGATCAGGGCGCGGCGGGCGCCGCATTCGCGTTGGTTGAGCAGGGTCAGCAGCCGGCCCTGGTGGGTGAGGTGGCGGACGGTGGAGGTTTCGATGATCACCAGTTCCGAGTGGTAGGCGATGCGCCGGTCGTCGTATCCGATCCGCTGGGCTGGTGACAACGCCTCCCGGGCGGGGGTGTCGAGGAGGGTGCAGGTGGCGGGTGTGGCGTCGACGAAGGAGCGCCACCCCTCCAGGGTGACCGAGGGAAGTTGCCGCGGATCGAGTTGCTCCTCGTCCGGCGGTGCTGTTACCACCATGTGCGGGACTCCTTGTCGGCGTCGAAGACGGGCAACGGGACGATGTCGGCGACGTCCTCGTCGTCTTCGGGCGCGAACATCGCCGCCGCCGGCGGCGGTGTCCCGGGTATCGGCGTCGGTGCGGCGGTGGCCGCGCGGGTGCGGGCGGCCACCCGCCTGTCCTTCGCGGTTTTCGTGCGGCGCTTGCGGCGGGGATGTGGCGGCGGTGGCGGGCCGGCCCGGTCGAGTAGGTCGTCGACGGCGGCTTTGATCGTCTCCTCCGACGGTGTGCTCGCGCCTCGCTCGGCGACGATCCTGCGGGCATGCTCCCACGCGGCGTCACCGAACGGCTGCGGCATGGCGTGCAGTTGCCGCCAGTAGGCAACGATGAACCCGCCGTCGCGGTGGTTGCGCACCCAGACCCGGGTCACGTCGTACGGGTCGTAGTGCACCTGCCACCGCTTGCCCAAGAGTTTCGGGCCCGAATGTTGGCCGCGATAGCCGTTGAGCTCGTCGCTGTCGTAGATCCGGTGGTTGATCTTGATGCCGTAGGAGTTGATCACCCGAGGAGTCGACGGCAGCAGCGCGATGTAGTCGTCCCCGGACAAGGGGGTCGGCACGTAGCCGGCGACGGTGAGCAGGGCCGCGTACTTCTCGTTCGGGGTCAGCACCCGCTGCGGGTTCAGCGGGTCACGCAGTCCGTCGTGTGGGCGGTTCTGCCAGTGGGTGAGGATCCATTCGTCGAGCAGATCCTGTAGCTCGATCAGGGAGAACACAGCCCGCTCGTCGGCGCCGGTGCCGCGGTGTTCGATCGACGCACCCAGATAGCCCGTAACATACTGAGCGAAGAGCGTTTTCACCGATCCCAGAGTGCGTTCGATGATCGGTTTGGCCGACGTCGTCAACTACACCCAATCTCGACGATCGGTACCGACGTGTGCGGGTGACACACCGGTTCCATCCACTGTTCGGCCGGGACTTCGAGTTCGTCGCGCACCGGCAGAACTGGGGCGAGGACCGGGTCCACCTGCACGACGAGAACGGGGAGCTGTTCTCCCTGCCGGCCGGGTGGACCGACGTCGCCCCGGTCGACCCGTTCGTGGTCGTCGCCGACGGACGTTGTGCGTTCACCACCGACGGGCTGCTGGCGGTGGCGGATCTGATCGACCGGCGCCGGGCGCAGCGCGACGGTGACGAAGACGTCAGGCGGATTACGCCGTGAACGTCAAGAGAATTATGCCGGGACCGACTTTTCGATCCGGACGCGAACACGAGCCTGCAATTGCAAATATTCATGTGCTACAGCAGATAATGGATGGCAGTCGGTGTGTCGCGAAGATTCTTCAGCGCAGCGTCGTCATAATTATATTGACGATCGCATGGTTCAGGAGGCGACATGACCCGGCGCGCAACACCCGAGGACCCCAAGACGGCGGCGCTGCGCGAGGCCCGCAGCCTGAACCCGCACCCCGAAGGGGTGAGCGATCCGGGGTTCTTGACCGAGGAGTTCTTCGACGCCCGGGACGCGGTGCAGGTCAAGTACGAGATGGTGCGAGCCGTCCTGGTGGACGGCCAATCGGTGACCGCGGCCGCGGCGGCGTTCGGGTACTCCCGGCAGACCTACTACCAGGCGGCCGCCGCGCTGGCCGAGGGCGGACTGGACGGGCTGGTCGCCGCCAAGCCCGGCCCCCGCGCCGGGCACAAGCTCACCGGCGAGATCCTGGCCTGGGCCGAGCAGCAGCTCGCCGGCGATCCCGCACTGAAACCGGCCGACCTGGTCGAGCCGATCGAGCAGCGGTTCGGCGTGCGCGTGCACCCCCGCTCCATCGAGCGAGCGGTGGCCCGCGTCCGGGAGCACTCCAAAAGCCGCTGACTCACCCGTCTTCGAGCAGAAGGAGGACCCCGCGCCGGAGCCGGGCAGGTCCCGGTCGCGCTCGGACGCCGACCGGGACGAAGGCCCGCTCGACACCCGGTACGAACAGCTCCGTCACGCCGCCCTGCACGAGGGCGCCCGCGCGTTCCCGCTCGGGCTCGGCGTGCTGGTCGGCAGGGGCGTCACCGCCTGGCGGCGGGCACTGACCCGGCTGACCTGCGACCGCGCCCTGTCCCGCGGCCCCGGCCCGGCGACCACCCTCGGACCGGCAGCGGGCGGTCCGGGCGGCCCGATCGATCTGTCGGGCGCACTGACCGCCGAACTCATCGACGTCCTGGCCGCCGTCGCGCTCGCCGGCGCCGGCCCCGGTCCGCCGCCCCCGTCCCCACCGCCGTGAGGAGAGTCCCACCGATGTTCACCGACACCCACCCGACCGCCGGCCCGTCCAAGGTGACCGCCGCACACCTGCAGCGCCGGGCCCTGCTCTACGTCCGCCAGTCCAGCCTCAAACAGGTCCTGCACAACACCGAGTCCGCGATCCGCCAATACGACCTGCGCGGCAAGGCGATCGCGCTCGGCTGGGCCGCCGACCAGATCACCGTCATCGACATCGACCAGGGCCAGTCCGGGGCCTCGGCCGCCGACCGCGAAGGCTTCGGGCAACTGGTCGCCGACGTCTCCCTCGGCCGCGCCGGAATCGTCCTCGGCCTCGAATGCTCCCGCCTGGCCCGCAACAGCGCCGACTGGCACCAACTGCTCGAACTCTGCGCGATGACCGGCACACTGATCTGCGACGAGGACGGCCTCTACGATCCCCGCACCTTCAACGACCGCCTCCTGCTCGGCATGAAAGGCCAAATGTCGGAAGCTGAACTGCATTTCATCAAGGCACGGCTGCGCGGTGGGCAACTGTCCAAGGCCCGCCGCGGCGAGCTGATCACGCCGCTGCCGGTCGGGCTGGTCTACGACGGAGCCCACCACGTCATCCTCGACCCCGACACCGCGGTCCGCGGCGCGCTGGCGCACCTGTTCAGCACCTTCGAGGCCACCGGATCGGCATCCGCGTGCGTCAAGGCGTTCCACACCGCCGGGCTGCTCTTCCCCTGGCGGCACCTCAAAGGCCCCCGCAAGGGAGAGATCGACTGGAAGCCGCTGGCCCACAGCACCGCGCTGCGGGTGCTGCACAATCCCCGATACGCCGGCGCCTTCACATACGGACGGCACAGCCACCACACGATGCCGGGTGGCAAGACCGTCACCACGCAACTGCCCCGCGAGCAGTGGGTTTCCTTCATCCCCGGCGCCCACCCCGGATACATCACCCTCGACCGGTACGACGCCAATCTCGCACGCCTGCAATCGAACGCGGCCGCACACGGGCGTGAGCGCCGCAGCGGGCCGCCGCGGGAAGGGCCGGCGCTGCTGCAGGGCATCATCGTCTGCGGCCGGTGCGGGCTGAAGATGACCGTCCGCTACCACCACCGCCGCGGCACCGAGGTGCCGACCTACATGTGCCAACGCGACGGCATCGAGAACGGCCGACCGGTCTGCGCCACCATCCCCGGCCAGGACCTCGATCAGGCGATCGGGCAACTGCTGATCGACACCCTCACCCCGCTCACCGTCGAAGCGGCCCTGCAGGTCTCGGCCGAGCTCGAGCACCGGGCCGCCGACGCCGACCGGCTACGTGCCGCGCACGTCGAACGCGCCCACTACCTCGCCGACCTGGCCCGCCGCCGCTACCTGGCCGTCGACCCCGCCAACCGGCTGGTCGCCGACACCCTCGAGGCCGACTGGAACACCGCCCTCCGCGCGCTGAACCAGGCGCAGGAGAGCTACGAGAGGGCCCGACACGAGGGCACCGGACACCTGACCGACGCGCAGAAGACCCGAATCAATCAACTGGTCACCGACCTGCCCGCGATCTGGAACGACCCGGACACCCCGCAGCGCGAACGCAAGCGCATCGCCCGACTGCTGCTCACCGACGTCACCATCACCCGCACCAGTGACACCATCACCGCGCACCTCCGCTTCCCCGGCGGAGATCACACCACGCTCACCCTGCCGACACCCAAACCCATTGGAGAGCAACGCAAAACATCAGACGAGGTCGTCGCCGCCGTTGGCGAACTACTCGACGACCACACCATCGGCGAGATCGCCGACCTCCTGCGCCAACGTGGCCTGACCACCGGCACCGGCGAACCCTTCCACCGACTCAGCGTCGACCGCGTCATCCGGACCTACCGGCTGCGCAGCCGCCGCCAACGCCTGCGCGCCGCCGGTATGCTCACCCTCGCCGAGACCGCCGCCGCCCACGGCGTCACCAAAGACACCGTCAAGGCCTGGCGGCGGGCCGGAATTGTCGGAGGCCAACGGTATAACGACAAGGGCGAGTACCTCTACACCCCACCCGACCCCGACAACCCGCCCGACTGCCCGAAGATCGGCCGCCGCACGAAAGGCCCCTGACCAGCCCAAACGTCAACACCGCACGAATCAACCCGAAGAGGTGCAGTATGCAACCCGAGGTTTGTCGGTGGGAGTGTCCGGATGGGCGGGCTGCGCATTGATCCCGAATCTGTGACAGGCGCTGCGGAAGGTCGACGACAGGTACACGCTGCCGTGGTCGTAGACGATGGTCTCGGGCATGATCACCGGCCGGGCCGCGGCATTCTCGAGCCGGGCATCGATCGAGCGCATCACCCGGTACGGCAGCGCCGAGTACGCCATCGACACCGCCTGCGGCCAGCCGGGACGCATCGGCTCCGGGGTCATCGCCTTCGCCAGCAGCAGAGACGCGTCCACCGCCTTGGTCGTCGGACGCAGGACCGCAGCGGCGATCGTGCGGGTCGCGACATCCACCAACGCGGTCAGCTCGACCCGCCCCGCCAGATCCTCGTCGAGGCGCACTGCCACATCGAAGGGGGTCGAGTCGATCTGCATCCACTCTCCCGGCCGAGTAGCCACGACCGTCCCGAACGGCGCCTGCGGTTGCCTGTCGAGGGTGCGCCGGGTGCGAGCGGGCCCGGTGGCGTGGCGACCTTCCCGCAGACGCCTGAGCAGCCTGTTGAACGTTTGATGTGAAATTAGCGGTACAACTCCTGCTCCATGCGCTGCCACCACTCTCTTCTCGACTTCACGCCGGAGTCGAGCCGCGGTGCCCGACGAGGAACGGACATTCTCGGCGAGGACCTCCTCGAGCGCGGCCAGGTAGCGAGGATCGGTACGCCCGGTAACAGGACCTTCGCGGATCGCCCGGCGGTCGATGAGCCCCGCAATCCCCTCACGCTCATACCGTTGCCGGTATCGCTGAAACACCCTCAACACCATGTGCTCCCCGTCAGCGGCGAGTTCGGCGATCTTCGTGATCTCCCGTTCCCGCAGCGAGGTGCTCGTGACGTCGTATCCCCGGCGCGGCGACGTTCCGGGCGCCGCGTCGATCGGGACTCCATCGACAACCTCGGTAACGTGTCGCTCGAGCCGACAGGCCCGCTCGCGGACCGTCACCGGCAGGGCCTCGAAGTAGTGCGGTCGGATGCGACGCCGCCGGAATGTGGTGGCGACCGGCTCGAAGGTCGGGTCTGCCAGCAGAGCCGTCAGTTTGATCGCCACCCGCATCGCGCCGACTCCGTCGCGCACAGTCAGAAAGACGATCTCGCCGTCGAGTCCGGCGATCTCGTACAGACCGTCCCGGAAGCGCACATGGTCACCCAACTGGAGGGCACCCGGCGGTCTACCGGCCATGACAGAGGTTCTCCGTGACCATCGATTCGGTCGACAGCAGCAGGTCGTCCAACCGCGTCTGCAACGCGTGCGTCCACAGCAGATGAAACAGGCTCGGCAGGACCGCAACAGGATGGCCGACCCGACTCGCCAACTCCCCTATCGAGACCTGACCCGATCCACGCACCATGGTTACCAGTTCCCGGCCCACGTCCACGTCCAAAACGCGTCGATGGCGGTATCCGGCGAGCCAACGCAGGTTCGACAGCCGCACCGGTGGCAGTTCACCGACGCGGCGATAGCTCCAGCCGACCTGTTCGCACACCCGAGCGGTCTCGCCGAACACAACCCGATCCCCGGGCCCGATCAGAGCATCCGGACGCACATCGACCACGTCCCCACGCCCATCGTCATATCGGAGGAAGAAGTCCGGGACGTGAGAGCAGGCTTCGCCGTCGATGACGAAATCCAGCCGAAAGGGCTGGGCTGCCATCCCGACAACCGCACGATCGTGATCGGCGCTGATCACAAAATCCCGCTCCACCCACGACTCGTACGCCACGTGACGATTCGTAGTGGCACACCACCAGAGCCCGGCGTAGTTCTTCTGCCCTTTGTACGAGGCGATCCGCCTGATCGGCGACGCCACTTCCAGCGGCTGCGCATCCCAATCGAAGCCGAGCCCAGCGGACACCGGCTCGCCTTCCGCCGGCAAGTACGTGATGCGTTCGACGACTCGCACAGGAGCCGCCGCGGCCGCCTGCATGGATTCGACATTAAACGACAGGACTCCCCGAACCGTGCAACCGACACCGCGTGTCGCACAGCGTGCGACAACTATCTCGGACGACGCCTTCCGGATGCGACACCTATCTCGGACATCCCACCGACAGCGTGGACACCCTCGCGGCGACCGAAAGCGTGCTCAGCTGGGGGTTTGCGGGGATTACTGCGTAAATGGGAATTTTCGTCACCATCTGTAAGCCGTAAACCTAGACCGAATGCAGAAGTGTCTTCATCATCCCCCGCAGGCGGACGGTGCCCCCAGGCCACGACCCCGGCGAGACAGCCGCGAGGTTCGTCGCGCAGTGGGTGCGGCTCACCGACGCGATCACGGACCGACGCCGATCGCGCGCCGGTCCCTCGACCTGTCCGTGCTCGACCGGACCGGGCGCCGCACCGCCCGGCGCGCACCGCGGGTGCTGCGGGCGGCCGCGGCTCTCGCCCACGCCCGACAGCACCGGCAGGCGCGGTAAGCGTGGGCCGGAAGCCGGAGTGAACAGCCCAAACCCTCCCCGCGGTGCGTGCGGCCTTTCTAGACTCGGGGTATGACAGCGCTGCGAATCTCCGACGAGCCGGTCGACCACTCGAAGATCGAGAAGCGGGCACCGTCGGTGGCTCAGCTCTTCCTCGACCGAATTGCGGCCAGCCCCGGCACGGAGGCGTTCCGGTTCCCGAAGGACGACGGGTGGGAGAGCGTGACCTGGCAGCAGGTCGGTGACCGCGTCCGTCTGCTGGCGGCCGGGTTGATCGCGCTCGGCATCGAGCCCGAGGACCGGATCGCGCTGGCGTCGTCGACCCGGTACGAGTGGGTGATCGTCGACCTCGCGGTGATGTGCGCGGGCGCTGCGACCACGACGGTCTACCCCACCACCAAGGCTCCCGACGTCGGGTTCATCGTGTCCAACTCGGGCAGCCGCGTGGTCGTCGCCGAGGACAGGACACAGGTCGACAAGCTCGTCGAGCAGCGTGCACAGCTACCGGACGTGCAGCAGGTGGTCGTGATCGACGGCCCCGGGGACGGGAACTGGGTGATCACCCTGGCCGACCTCGAGGAGCGCGGCCGGCAGCTGATCGCGGAGTCGCCGAACGCCGTCGAGGACCGGGTCCGGGAGATCCGGCCGGATCACCTCGCCACCCTCATCTACACGTCCGGCACCACCGGCAAGCCGAAGGGCGTGCGGCTGCCGCACTCGGCGTGGACGTACACCGCCGCCGCCGTCGATGCCCTCGGCATTCTCGGTCCGGACGACCTGCAGTACCTGTGGTTGCCCCTGTCGCACGTGTTCGGCAAGGTGCTGCTGAGCCTGCCGCTGCAGGTGGGCATGCCCACCGCCATCGACGGCCGGGTCGAGAAGATCGTGGAGAACCTCGCCGTGGTGCAGCCGACCTTCATGGGCGCGGCGCCGCGCGTGTTCGAGAAGGCCCACGCGCGCATCGAGGCGATGATGGCGGAGGAGGGCGGCGCCAAGAAGAAGATCTTCGACTGGGCCGTGGGGGTCGGAACACGGGTCTCGAAGGCCAAGCAGGAGGACCGCAACCCGTCGCCGCTGGACCGGCTGCAGTACAAGCTCGCCGACAAGCTCGTCTTCACCAAGATCCGGGAGCGGTTCGGCGGCCGGCTGCGGTTCTTCGTCTCCGGGTCCGCTCCGCTGGACCGCGACGTCGCACAGTGGTTCGATGCCGTCGGCATCATCGTCCTCGAAGGCTACGGACTGTCGGAGACCTCCGCCGCGTCGTTCCTCAACCGGCCGCTCGCGTACCGTTTCGGCACGGTCGGCTGGCCCTTCCCGGAGACCGAGGTCAAGATCGCGGAGGACGGGGAGATCCTCATCAAGGGTCCCGGTGTGATGAGCGGTTACCACGATCGTCCCGACGCGGACGCCGAGGCGTTCGAGGACGACGGCTGGTTCCACACCGGGGACATCGGCGAGGTCGACTCCGACGGGTTCCTGCGGATCACCGACCGCAAGAAGGACATGTTCAAGACGTCACAGGGCAAGTACGTCGCGCCGTCCGCCATCGCCGCGACCTTCAAGGGTCTGTGCCCCTATGCGAGCGAGATCATCGTCCACGGCGAGGGCCAGCCGTACTGCGTGGCCCTGGTGGGCCTCGAGCCCGAGGCGATCCACGAGTGGGCCGAGAAGAACGGCCTGGGCGGCAAGTCGTTCGAGGAGATCGCGCACGACGAGAAGACCCGCGACCTGATCGGCGGCTATATCGATCAGCTCAACGATCAGCTCAACCGGTGGGAGCAGGTCAAGAAGTTCACCATCATCGACCGCGAGCTGTCGGTGGAGGCCGGGGACCTCACGCCGAGCATGAAGCTGCGTCGCAAGATCGTCATCGACAACTTCTCCGACCGGCTCAGCGGGTTGTACGGATGAGCGGCCTATCCTCGGTGGCATGACGAGTAGTGCGCGACCGAGTTTCCCCCAGTACGTCGGATACCTGTTCGGCCGCACGCTCCCCGACTCCCTTCGGGACTGGGTCCGCAACGACCTCGTCGGCCCCGGCGCGACGGTGCGGTACCTCGTGCGGTTCACCCTGCCGATCGTGCCGTTCCTCGCGCTGTTCCTGCTCATCCCCGGGCCGGTGTGGGTGCCGCTGGCGATGATGGCGCTGCTGTTCATCCCCCTGGTGTACTTCGCGATCGCCCTGATGCAGATCTGGCGGCGGCACCGCCTGGAGCAGCACGGTCTGGACCCGAACCTGCTCGGCGAGAAGGCGCGCGTGCGGGCCGATCGCGAACGCGACGAGTACGAGCGGCGATTCGGGCGCTGATCCGGCACAGATCGAGCCGAGCGGGAGGTTCCGCCGCCGAACGGGTGGTTTCCGTCGATCTCACTCGCACGTCGGCGCGACAACCGCCCGCTCGCCGCGAGTTCCCCCGCTTCGGCGGCTCGGCTAGGACAGGACCTCGACGAGGGTGGTCGCCGAATCACCCGTCATGTACTGCTCGACGCTGTCGAGGTGCCTGCGCCAGAATGCTTGTGCCGCTTCGGAATCGCCTTCGCGCAGCAGTGTGACGAGCTTGCGGTTGGCGCGCAACGCCACCGCCGCCTCGGGACGATCCGCCGCATCGGCGCGCGTGGAGAGATACAGCGCGTTGTGGGCGTCCATGATGTCGAGCAGCATCCCCGCGAGGGCCGCCATCGTCTGGTTGCCGGCCAGTTCCATCACCGCCCGGTGCACCTCGGTGTCGTACCTGGCGAAGGCCGCGGGGTCGCCGAGGAGGCCCTCGCCCCGCTCGACCAGTTCGGCGAGCGTGTCGATCCGCCCGGCCGGGGCGGCGGCGAGCAGGCCGACGCCGTCCACCTCGAGTTCGGTGCGGGCGCGGTACACGTCGGCGAGCGGGACTCCCCGGTACTGCAGCAGCAGGCCGGTGTAGCGGGCGGCGGTCGAGCCGTCCGGTGCCTGCACGCGGGCGCCGCCGTGGGCGCCGCGCAGGACGGTGATGATGCCTTCCGACTCCAGGATGCGGAAGGCCTCCCGCAGCGTGGGACGGGAAACGCCGAAGCGTTCCATGAGCGCGGCCTCGTTCGGCAACGGCTCGCCGGCGTGCAGTTCCCCGGTGATGATCTGCCGGCGCAGGCTCGCGGCGATCAGCTCACCTGCCTTGGGCACGCGAACAACCGTCGAGCTTCCGTCGAGTGGCATTTGACCGTCCTGTGTGCGAAATCTATCCCAGCCCCGATGGCTCTTAGGATACAAGAATCTACCCGTTTGGAACTCAAACAGGCAGATGATCTGCCGGTATCCGCCCCGCGCCGACCGGACGGCGTTCTCCTACTACTCTCGGCGACATGAGCGAACCCTCCACCCACGACGTTCCGGCCACCGCCGACCTCGCCGACGAGATCGGCCCCGACATCCGCAGCTGCGACACGCAGTTCATCCAGTTCGGCGGCCACGAGGTCTTCGCCGGCCGGATCACCACCATCCGCTGCTTCCAGGACAACCTGCTCGTCAAGCAGACCCTGAGCGAGCCCGGCAACGGCGGTGTCCTCGTCGTCGACGGCGACGCCAGCGTGCACACCGCTCTCGTCGGCGACATCATCGCCGGCCGCGGCGTCGACAACGGCTGGGCCGGTGTCGTCGTCAACGGCGCGGTCCGGGACTCGGCGATCCTGCGCACCCTGGGGATCGGCATCAAGGCACTCGGCACCAACCCGCGCAAGAGCACCCAGACGGGGTCCGGCGAGAAGAACGTGCCGGTGGAGTTCGGCGGCGTCACCTTCAACCCCGGCGAGATGCTCTACAGCGACCACGACGGCATCGTCGTCCGCGCCGAGAACTGACCGGGGGCCGGCATGCTCATGGCGCTGCGTACGGCGCGGACATTTCTTCGCGCCCGCAAGGCGGATCCGGTCCGGCCGCACGAGACGGTGCACACTCCGTTCCGCGTGGCCGTCGCCGACCTCGACGCGGCGATGCACATGAACAACGGCCGGTACCTCACCATTCTCGACCTCGGCCGGTTCGAGTTGTTCGTCCGCACCGGACTCTGGCAGGCCCTCCGCCGGCACCGGTGGCAGACGGTCGTCGTCGTCCAGACGGCGACCTACCACCGGTCGCTGCGGCATCGGCAGCAGTTCGACGTGGCGACCCGCCTCCTCGGTACCGACGCCAGGAACCTGTACGTCGAACAGCACGTGACGGTGGACGGGGCGAGCAGTGCCCGGGCCGTGATCGGACTCCGCGTGCTCGATCGCGACGGCCGCTCCGTCCCGCCGGACACCGTCGCGCAGGCGTTCCCCGCCCTCACCGACCTGCCCGACCTGCCCGCCTGGGTGCACGACTGGTCGCAGAACGTCCGCGCGGCGCACGCCTCCTGAGGTCGCGCCACACCGGGATGGTGGCGCGGTCCGGCGACAGTGCCCACACTGGAGGAATCACGGCCGCACGCGCGGCCCGCGACCTCAGGAGGCCCTCATGGGCGAGAACAACCCGTTCGGATTCGACCCGGAGGACCTCGACCGTGTCTTCCGCGACGCCGGGGAGGGGTTGCGCGATCTGGCCGCCAAGATCGGCCGGTTCGTCGAGCAACCGGACGCCGGAATCCCGTGGGCGAGCATCTTCCCCGACCTCGCGGGCGCACCCCGCACCCGCCCGGCACCGCCCACCGCCGGCGAGACCGGCGACGGTGTGTGGGTGATCTACACGCTCGACGACGACGGGACCGCCCGCGTCGAGCAGGTCTTCCCCACCGAACTCGAGGCGCTGCGCGCGCACAAGAACAACACCGACCCGCGCCGATCGGTGCGCTTCCTGCCGTACGGCGTCACCGCCGGGATCCTGGACCGACGCGAGGAGAAGGACCACGGGGACAAGGACACGGACGAGACCGGCTGACAACACATCCGGGACGGCGTCCGTCTCCCGCACCCGGGCATCGGCTGCCGGCCGGTCCGGTGCGGCGAGGTCGACCGAAAACGGGTGCGCCCCGGCCCGTATGCGCGCACACTGATAACCAGGAGGTCGTCATGCGAGCGCTGAAGGGCCTGCTCAATGCGGTGCTGGGGATCCTCACGGCCGTGCTCGGCGCGGTGGTGGGACTCCTCGCGGCGGTGGTGTGGCTCGTCGGCGGGGTGCTGTGCGTGACGATCATCCTGATTCCGCTGGGCATTCCCGTCATGAGGCTCGCCCACCGCCTGTTCGCCCTCGGCAAGCAGGTGCGGCAGCTCCCCTGAAAATCGCAGGGGTTCGAGGATTCCGGAGACGGCAGCTGTAGTCGTACCGCCGTCACCTCGGGGCTCACGCCCCCGACGTCACGCGCGCGGCGGCGGTCCCGATCTCCACGACGTCCCCGACGTGCAGCTGCCGCCCGCGCCGCACCTCCACCTCGCCGTTGACGCTGACGAGCCCCTCGGCGATCACTTCCTTCGCCTCGGCGCCGGACTCGATCAGGCTCGCCAGCTTGAGGAATTGACCGAGCCGGATGGACTCGTCGCGGATGGGCACCTCGAACACGTCGGACATGGGGGCCAGTCTCTCACCCGGGACGACCGCTCCCCGCCCGCCCGGCCCCGTTCTCCCGCACACTGGACGGGTGAGCCGCCCCGGTATCGTCTGGTTCCGCCGCGACCTGCGGCTGCGGGACCTGCCCACCCTGCTGTCCGTCGCCGACTCCACCGACCGTGCCCTCGCCCTGTTCGTGCTCGACGAGTCGCTGCTGCGTCCCTCCGGTTCCCCGCGCCGCACCTTCCTGATGCGGTGCCTGCGCGCCCTCGACGAGGATCTCGGCGCCCGTCTGCTCGTCACCCACGGCGACCCCGCCACGGTCGTTCCGGCGCTGGCCCGGGAACTCGACGCCGACGCGGTGCACGTCAGTGCCGACCACGGACCGTACGGCACCCGCCGCGACGACGCCGTCGAGCGGGCGCTCGGCGACGTCCCGCTGCTGCGCACCGGCTCGCCCTACGCCGTCGCCCCCGGCCGCATCCGCAAGAGCGACGACACCCCCTACAAGGTGTTCACCCCCTTCCAACGGGCGTGGCACGAGCACGGCTGGCGCGCACCCGCCGTCACCGACGCCGGCACCGTCGACTGGATCGACCCCGGCGGTCTCGACGCGCGCGTACCGATCCCCGCCGACGACGACCTCGACGGCGCCACGCTGCCGCCCGCCGGGGAAGCTGCCGCGCTGCACCGCTGGCACGAGTTCCGCGACGACGACCTGCCGCACTACGACACCGACCGGGACCGGCCCGACCTCGATCGCACCAGCCGCCTCTCGCCGTACCTGAAATTCGGGTGCATCCATCCGCGCACCCTCCTGCACGACGTGCGCTCCGACCGCAGCGCGGGCGCGAACCGCCTGCGCAGCGAACTGGCCTGGCGCGACTTCTACGCGGACGTGCTGCACCACCGGCCCGACACGGCCCGCCGCAACTACAACCGCCGCTTCGACGACATCGCCTACGACAGCGGACCCGACGCCGAACGCAACTTCGCCGCATGGCAGCAGGGCCGGACCGGCTTCCCCATCGTCGACGCGGGCATGCGGCAGCTGCTCGCCGAGGGCTGGATGCACAACCGGCTCCGCATGATCGTCGCGTCCTTCCTCGCCAAGGACCTGCATCTGCCGTGGTGGTGGGGTGCCCGGCACTTCATGGACCGGCTCGTCGACGGCGACCTGGCCTCGAACCAGCACGGGTGGCAGTGGACCGCCGGCAGCGGAACCGACGCCGCGCCCTACTTCCGGGTGTTCAACCCGATCACGCAGGGGGAAAAGTTCGATCCGACGGGTGAATACGTGCGCCGCTGGGTACCCGAGCTGCGAGGTGTGAACGGCAAACGCGTGCACCGGCTCCCGGACGGTCCGCCGGACGGGTACCCGGAGCCGATCGTCGACCACGCCCACGAGAGACAGGTAGCGCTCGACCGGTACGGGCGGATCGCCGGAAAAGGCTGACCCATCCGGGTCGCGCGCTACTCCGAATACCGAGGGGACGGAACGCCCGTCCCGGACGGACAACCGAGAGGAACACCACCGTGCGAGAACTCGTCGAGACAGCGTTCATGGCAATCCACACTCCTCTGGTGAACGCCTACACCATCCTGATCAACATGATCCCCAGCTGATTCCGCGGCGGCGCCGGGGTCGCTCCCGGCGCCCGCTTCCGCGAACCCGGACCAGGCGGAGGAAGGCACGATGGGCATCACGTATTCGAGCGTCGTCGACGCGCCGCGCGACGACGTCTTCGACTGGCACAGCCGACCGGGCGCGATCATGCGTCTGCTCCCCCCGTGGCAGCCGCTGCGGGTGATCTCCGAGGCCGAGTCCCTGAAGTCGGGCCGGGCCGTGCTCGGCCTGCCCGGCGGACTGCGCTGGGTCGCCGAACACCAGGCCGACGCCTACGACCCGCCGGCGCGGTTCGTCGACAGCGTCGGCCGCGACGGGCTCACCTCACTGCCCGCCGGACTGGTGATGTCCTGGCGGCACGAGCACACCTTCGAGGCACTCGGCTCCCGTCGCACCCGGGTCGTCGACCGGGTCGACACGCCCGTCCCGGAGTCGCTGCTGAAGCAGACCTTCTACTACCGGCACCGCCAGCTCGCCGACGACCTCGCCGCCCATCAGTGGTTCCTCGAGCAGGGAGTACGCCCCGCCACGGTCGCCGTCACCGGAGCGTCCGGTCTCGTGGGCACCGCGCTGAGCGCCTACCTGAGCACCGGCGGCTACCGGGTCGTGCGGCTCGTACGCGGCGAACCGCGCGGCGACGACGAACGTCGCTGGGATCCGGACTCGCCCGCGCCCGACCTGCTCGAGGGCATCGACGCCGTCGTCCACCTCGCCGGCGCCTCGATCGCCGGGCGCTTCAACGCCGCCCACAAGGCCGCCGTCCGGGACAGCCGGATCCGGCCCACGCGGCTGCTGGCCGAACTCGCGGCACGCACCCCCAACGGACCGGCGACGTTCGTGTCCGCGTCGGCGATCGGGCTCTACGGCTACGACCGCGGCGACGAACCGCTCGCCGAGGACGCGCAACGGGGGTCCGGGTTCCTCGCCGACGTAGTCGCCGACTGGGAGGCCGCCACCGCCCCTGCCGCCTCCGGCGGACTGCGGGTGGTGCTGGTGCGGACCGGGATCGTGCAGACCCCGCGCGGCGGACCGCTGCAACTCCTGCGCCCGTTGTTCGAGGCCGGCCTCGGTGGCCGGCTCGGCAGCGGCCGGCAGTGGCTGTCGTGGATCGACCTCGACGACCTGCTCGACGTCTACCACCGGGCCCTTGCCGATCCGAGGGTGAAGGGTCCGATCAATGCCGTTGCGCCCGAACCGGTTCGCAACGACGAATACACCCGCACGCTCGCGCGGGTACTGCACCGGCCGGCGCTGTTGCCGGTGCCGGGGTTCGGGCCCCGGCTGCTGCTCGGCGACGAGGGCGCGCGGGAGGTCGCCACCGCCGATCAGTTCGTGGTTCCGCAGTGCCTGGTCGATCACGGACATCGGTTCCGCCGGCCGAAGCTCGAAGCCTGCCTGCGACACCAGCTCGGACACATCGTGGAGAACGAATGAACACCCCTGTGTTGCGCATCCTCGTCACCGGGGCCACCGGCTACATCGGGGGCCGGCTCGCGCCGCTGCTTGTCGACGCGGGCCACCGGGTGCGGGTCCTGGCCCGCACCCCGGACAAGCTGCGGGACGTGCCGTGGGCCGGCGACGTCGAGATCGTGCGCGGTGACCTGACCGATCCGCAGTCCCTAGCCGTCGCCTGCCGGGACGTCGACGTCCTGTACTACCTGGTGCATTCGATGGGTGGGCGCGGGGAGTTCATCGACACCGAGCGCGCGGAAGCCGAGAACGTCGCCGCCGCTGCCCGCGCGGCCGGGGTGCGGCGCATCGTGTATCTCGGTGGGCTGCATCCGGACACGGCCGACCTCTCCACCCATCTGCGGTCCCGGGAGCAGGTCGGCCGGATCCTCGTCGAATCCGGGGTGCCCACCCTGGTGCTGCAGGCCGGGGTGGTGATCGGTTCGGGCTCCGCGTCGTTCGAGATGATCCGGCACCTGAGCAACCGCCTGCCCTTGATGACCACCCCGAAGTGGGTGAACAACAAGATCCAGCCCATCGCGGTGCGCGACGTACTGCACTACCTGGTGGGCGCGGCCACCGCTCCGCTCCCCCGCAGCCGCACCTACGACATCGGCGGCCCGGACGTGCTGCGCTACGGCGAGATGATGCAGGTGTACGCCGAGGTCGCGGGTCTGCGCCGGCGGCGCATCCTGGTGCTGCCCGTGCTCACCCCGAAGCTCGCCGGGTTGTGGATCGGGCTGGTCACCCCGATCCCACCGTCGCTGGGCCGGGCCCTGATCGAATCGCTGAGCAACGACGCGGTGGTCTCCGAACACGACATCGACGACGTGATCCCGCCGCCGCCCGGCGGACTGACCGGCTATCGCGAGGCGGTCCGGCTGGCGCTACGCAAGATCGAACGCGGCGACGTCGAAACCACCTGGGCGAGTGCGTCACCCGTCGGCGCACCGGCCGAACCGCTGCCGTCCGATCCGCACTGGGCCGGCGAGGTGGTCTTCGTCGACGAACGCTGCATCGACTGCGACACCGACGCCGGCACGGTGTGGGAGGTCGTCGAGAGCATCGGCGGCGAGAACGGCTGGTACTCCTTCCCCCTCGCCTGGACGATCCGCGGATGGCTCGACCGCTTCGCCGGCGGCGTCGGTCTGTCCCGGGGACGCCGCAATCCGCGCACCCTGCACACCGGGGACGCGCTGGACTTCTGGCGCGTCGAGCGCCTCGAGCGACCCACCCTGCTGCGGCTGCGGGCCGAGATGCGGGCGCCGGGCGGGGCCTGGCTCGAGTGGCGTATCGAACCGCTCGATCCGGGCCGGGCCCGGCTGCACCAGCGGGCGATCTTCTTCCCGAAGGGGCTTGCGGGACGGGTCTACTGGTACGCGCTCGTGCCGTTCCACGGCATCATCTTCAAGGGCATGCTCGAGAACATCGCCGGCGCCGCGCACCGCGCCGCCCGCGATCCGGCACGCACCCCGTCTGCCGGCGACCCGATGTCACATCCGGTCGATTCGATCGACGCAATGTGACATTGGGTCGCGGCGGGCGGGCGCGGCGGACTGACGGTCGCGGCGGGCGTCAGTCGCGGGTGGTCGCGCGTCGCTCGTCGGCTTCCCGTTGCGCGACGCCCTCGGCGGACTCGGCGAACTCCGGGGTGTCGAACACCTCGCCGCCGAGGGGGTCCTGCGGGCGGGCACCGTGGTCGATTTCGACCCGTCCGGTGTCGGCGTCGACGCTGACCGAACGGGCCGGCAGCTCGTGCACGGCGACGACGAGCGGTGCGCGGGTCTCCGGCGCTGCGGCGCCGTTTCCGTTGGTGTCGAGGCCGGCGAGCGTCGCGGAGATGCCCCGCCGGTGGGGGGCGCCGTGGCCGCCCGGGGCGGGCGTCGCCGCGCTCACCGCAATCTGGAGGTACCGGGGCGCGGTCGCCACCTCGTAGCGGAACGCCTTGAGCATCGACACGCAGGCCAGCACCATGACGATCGAGAACGGCACCGCCGTTGCGATGGATGCGGTCTGCAGCGCGGTCAGCGATCCGCTGCCGCCGACGAGCAGCAGCACCGCCGCCGCGATCCCTTCGAGCACCGCCCAGTAGACGCGCGTGATCCTCGGGGTCTCGAGGTTGCCGCCGGTGGCGAGGATGTCGATCACGAGCGAACCCGAGTCCGAGGATGTCACGAAGAAGAACACGACCACGAGGATCGCGAGCAGGCTCGTCACCACGGCCAGCGGAAGGCCGTCGAGGAGGACGAACAGCGAGGTGTCGGTGTCCACGGTGCCGTCCGCGGCGAGCATGGTGCCCTCGTCGCGCTGCCGCAGGATTCCGGAGTCGCCGAAGATCGTGAACCACAGCGACGCGACGAACGTGGGGGCGAGCAGAACACCGAAGACGAACTCCCGGATCGTGCGGCCGCGGGAGATGCGGGCGATGAACATGCCGACGAACGGCGCCCAGCTCATCCACCAGCCCCAGTAGAAGATCGTCCACGCGCCCGACCAGCCGTCCTCGGCGAACGGTGCGGTGCGCAGCATCAGCTCCGGCAGGGCCTGCGCGTAGCCGCCGAGGTTCTGCACCCACGACTGCAGCAGGAACAGCGTCGGCCCCAGCAGCAGGACGAACACCGCAAGCGAGGCCGCCAGCACCATGTTGATGTTGGACAGCCATTTCAGGCCGCGCGAGACGCCGGAGACCACCGAGAAGGTCGCCAGGCCCGTCACCCCGACGATCAGCCCGACGGTGAGCCAGTTGTTCGTCTCGACCCAGCCCAGGTAGTCGAGGCCCGCCGAGATCTGCTGGACGCCGAAGCCGAGAGAGGTGGCGACGCCGAAGAGGGTGCCGACGATCGCGATCGTGTCGATCGCGTGCCCGATCGGTCCCTCGACGCGGGCGCGTCCGAGGAGCGGTTCGAGCAGCCAGCGCACCGACAGCGGCCGGCCCTTGCGGTACGTCATGTAGGCCAGACCGAGGCCGACGACGACGTAGATCGCCCACGCGTGCAGACCCCAGTGGAACATGGTCAGTTCCATCGCCTGATTGGCGGCGGCGTCCGTCGAACCGGGGATCCGGCCTGCCTGCGGGGGATCGACGTAGTGCGAGAGTGGTTCGGCGACACCGTAGAACACCAGGCCGATGCCCATGCCGGCGCTGAAGAGCATCGCGAACCAGGACAGCATTCCGAACTCGGGTTGTTCGTCGTCGCGGCCGAGTTTGATGTTGCCGACGCGGCTGAGGCCGCAGTACAGGGCGAAGATCACGAATCCGGTGGCGATCAGGATGTACCACCAGCCGACGCCGTCGGTGATGGCACGGTTGAGCGCGTCGACCGCCCCCTCGGCCGATCCCGCGTAGACGACCGCGAACACGATCATCCCGAGGATCACGAGCGAGGCGGGAACGAAGACGGGCTTGAGCAAACCCCGCCATGCGTCGCGGATCATCTTCACCAGCTCCTCGTGTCGCGACGAGCCGGGTCCGACGATCGGAAGGCTCGTCCACGTCGCGAATCGAACCTAACAGAGCCGGGGCGTGCCCGGGGGAAACGCATCCGGGCTCCGGCGCCGCCCGCGCGCGACCGAATGTCACATGCGATCGATGGAACCGACGCAATGTGACATTCGGCCGGGCAGGCGGGGCCGGGGTGAGTCCGCTACGCGCAGAACACCGTTCACACGGTGCAGAGCGGTTTGATCTCCTGCAGGCCCTCCGTGGTGGGCGAGGTGAGCATGAGGCAGCTGTTGTAGCCCTGCTGCTCGACCACGGACCGGATCTGCTGCCACGCGGCGGCGTCGACCACCGGTGACCGGGACAGGACGAACCCGGAGACCCGGGTCGGATCCCCCACGAGCGCCCACGAGTAGTCGTCCGCGAGATAGCCGACGATGTAGTTGCTCGGCCCGTCCAGGGAATCCTGGGTCGGCACCCCGGGGAAGCTCACGTGCAGCGAGGCGGTGTCGTTGACCCGCGCGTTGCCGACGATCCCCCGCCGCTCCCCCGTGACGGTGGTGCACGAATTCTCCACCCGCACGTTGCGCTCGTCGATCAGCGTGTAGTTCGCGGTGGTGTCGAGCACGCAGTCGAGATTGAAGGGCGCGGGATTGGCGGCCAGTTGATACCAGGTGCCCATGTACCGGTTCACGTCCAGCTCCGCCACCGGGGTGAGCGGAGCTGCCTGCGCCGGTGCCGCCGTGAGGGCGGCGCCCGCGGCGGCCAGAGCGGCCGCCGCGAGGCCTCGGATCGTTCGTCTCACGTCACTCCTCGGGTGCTACCGGGTCACTGCTGCGGCGCCGGCGGCATCAGGACGGTGTCGATGAGGTAGACGGTCGCATTGGCCGTCTTCACACCGCCACAGATGACGTTGGCGTCGTTGACCTTCCATTCCTCGCCTTCACCGGTCACCTCGACGGTACCGCCCTGGACCGTGGTCTGGGTGCCTTCGATGTCCGACGGCGGGATCTGACCCGGCACCACGTGGTAGGTGAGGATGCTGGTGAGGGTGGCCGTGTCGGTCTTCAGGCTCTCGATGGTGGCCGGATCGATCTTGGCGAAGGCGTCGTCGACCGGCGCGAACACGGTGAACTCGCCACCGTTGAGCGTGTCGACCAGGTTCACCTCGGGGTTGAGCTGACCCGACACCGCTGCGGTCAGGGTCGTGAGCTCCGGGTTGTTCGACGCAGCGACGGCCACCGGCTCCTGCGCCATACCCTCGATCGAGCCCGGCCCGGTCGGTACCGCGGCCGCGTAGGCGTCACAGCCCGGGCCGACGAGGCCCGACGCCATGGCGTCCTCGGAGGTGGTCGGCGACATCGCCGACGTGGCGTTCTCCATCGCCGACGTGGCCGACGTCGCCGTCGAGGAACCGGAGTCGTCGGACGAGCACGCCGCGACACCCATCATTGCCATCGCGCCGATTCCGACTGCCGCCAAGCTCTTTCGCGTGTTGATAACCATGGCCCTCTTCCCTTCGGTGTCGTGATCCGTGCGACCACGTCGGTCAGGTGTGTCATCTGCCATTCGGCACGGCCGGGAGGGCGGATGGGTGGGTGTGGAGAATTTTTTTCGACCCATCCGATTCGGGCCACGCTCCGAACACCGGGCATGGAGATCGCATCGAACCGGCCCCGCGCTCACGTGCTGGTTCTGCCAGGTGGCAAGCCGGTCAGCACCTCCGCCGCCCGGCCGTGGCACCTGTCCGCGCTGCGGATGACATTGCTGACCGAGTCCCTGCGGTCCCGGCTGAGCATGTACGACATCACCGTCGGCCAGGTGCACTACACCTACCGCGGCTGGAACGGGGACCGGATGAGTCCCGTCCACGATGCCCTGCGGGCCCTCGACGAGGTGCGCCGGCGGCGCGGTGACGTCCGGATCGGGCTCGTCGGTCACTCCATGGGCGGACGGGTCGCGGCCCACCTCGCGGCCCAACCGGGCGTCGGGGCCGTCGTCGCGCTGGCACCGTGGTGGCCCGAGGACGACGGCGCGCTCGTCCCGCCCGAGCGACGACTCCTGGTCGTGCACGGCACCGCCGACACGTGGTGCGATCCGCGCGTGAGCGCGGTGCAGACGGCCCGGGCCCGCGGCCGCGGCGTCGACGCCCAGTTCCGGCCGCTGGCGGGCGGCGGGCATTTCCTGCTCACCAAGCCGGGCTGGTGGCATGCCGTCACCGCCGAGTTCCTGCGCGAATCCCTGGCCCCGGCCGGCCGGGGCGCCGGAGGCGACCATGCCTGACGCCGCACACCGTTCCGCAGCTCCCCGGCTTTTCCGGAGGTGACCGCCGTGCTCGATTCGACCCTTGCCTCACCCCCCGGCCCCGGCCGCCCGGGCGGTCCGCCGGAGGATCGCTTGAGCCGCCCGAATCGCCCGACTAGGCTTTCGCTCGATGAGCGGACAGAGCCGATGACCGGCGTCGGCGGACGTACCGACACACTCGACGCGCTGCTCGCGCGCGTGGCGGCGCGGGATGCGGCTGCGTTCGCCGAGTTCTACGACCTGACCCGCGCCCGGGTGTACGGGATGATCCTGCGGATCCTGCGCGATCCCGGGTACAGCGAGGAGACCGCGCAGGAGGTCTATCTGCAGGTCTGGCGGTCGGCCTCCGGGTTCGACGCCGCGCAGGGTTCGGCGCTGTCCTGGCTGATCACCCTCGCGCACCGCCGCGCCGTCGACCGGGTGCGGTCCGAGCAATCCGGGGCCGACCGCGAGGCCCGATACGGCGCGAGCAACGTCGACGCGGCGTTCGACGTCGTCAGCGAGGAGGCGGCCCGGCGCGAGGATCGGCAGCAGGTCACCCACTGCCTGGGCACACTGACCGATCTGCAGCGGCGGTCCGTCGAACTGGCCTACTACGGCGGCCTGACCTACCGCGAAGTGTCCGAACAACTTTCGGTCACGCTACCGACCGTGAAATCGAGAATCCGCGACGGACTGCTCCGTCTACGCAAGTGTCTGGGGGTGCAGGGCGATGAGGAGTGAGGCCCGGCCCGGTTTCGGCGATTCCGACCGCGAACTGATCGACCTCGCGGTCGTGTATGCGCTCGATGCGGTATCCGATGCCGAGCGCCGCGACATCGAGTCCCGGGTCGCCGGCGCCGATCCCGAAGTGGCGGCGGCGTTCGACCGGGAGACGGCGGCCGTCCGGGAGACGATGGCGGTGGTGTCCGCGTCGACGGCCACCGAACCGCCGGCACGTCTGCGTGAGCGCCTGCTCGACGCGGTCGCGGCCGAGTCCGGTCCGCCTGCCGCACCGGTCTCGCTGGACGAGCGGCGCAACCGGCGACGTAACTTCCTGCTCACCGCGGCGGCCGCGATCCTGATCGCCGTGGGTGGATTCGCCGTTGTGACCCAGCTGCAGGAGAAGACCGCGACCACTTCGGAGCAGGTGTTCGCGGCGGAGGACGTGCGCACCACCTCGGGTGAGATCGAAGGCGGCGGAGTCGCCACGGTGGTGTACTCGAAGGAAGCCGACGCCGGGGTTCTGGTGATGAACAACGTGACACCGCCCGCCGAGGGCAGTGTCTACCAGATGTGGCTGATCACCCCCGAAGGCCCGGAATCCGCGGGCATCATGGACGCCGAGGCGGTGGCGCCGTCCACCACGGCCGTCCTCGAGGGCGTCGGGCACTCGACCGCGCTGGCCTTCAGCGTCGAACCGCCGGGCGGGTCGACGCAGCCGACGCAGATCTTCGCACAGTTGCCGCTGGGCTGACCCGCCGGACGGACCTGTCCGCCGCGGTGCGGCAGGTCGACGCAGCCGCGGTGCGGCAGGTTAACGCAGCCGCGGTGAGGCAGGTCGACACAGCCGCGGTGCGGCAGGTCAACGCTGTGCCGATCGGACCAGTTCGATCAGAAGGGAGCGCAGGGTGCCGGGGTCGGATACCACCGCGGTCGGTTGCGCATCGGTGCGTTCGAGTTCGATCATCGCCCGGTACAGCTCGTTCCCCGACTCGGTGATCTGCACACGCATGCGCCGCTCGTCGGCGGGATCGACGGTGCGCGTGACGAGGCCGGACCGCTCGAGATGCTCGACGGTCCGGCTCATCGTCTGGTCGGTCACCCGGCACGCCCGGGCGATCTCCCGCTGGGAGCGGGGTCCGTCGGCGATCGTATGCAGGGCCACCAGCCCGGCATGGGTGAGACCGTGAGCGCGCAGAGTCGATTCCCAGGCCTGTTCCACCAGCCGGGCGGCCGTGGACAGCAGCCGGCCGGTCGGCCAGCTCTCGAGATCGTCGCTCATGAGATACCTTTTCACTATTGTTCAGCTAGCTGAGTAATTTGGGCTCGGCGTAGTCGCATTCTCCTGGAGGAAGATTGAACACCGTCACCGCGCCGGCTCGTTCACCTCGCCGCATCCGCTGGCTGCTGCCCGCGCTGCTGCTCATCGCGTGGCTCGCGATCGCGGGCGCCGGCGGCCCCTTCGCCGGCAAGCTCAGCGAGGTCCAGCAGAACGACAACAGCTCCTTCCTCCCGGCGTCCGCGGAATCCACCCGGGCGGGCGAACTCTATGCGGACTTCACCGACACCCGGTTCGTGCCCGCGATCGTCGTCGCCGAACGCCCGTCCGGCATCACCCCCGACGACCTCGCCTACCTCGCGGGAGCGTCCGCCGGCCCGCCGCCGGTTCCGTCGCAGGACGGTCAGGCCGCACGGCTGATCGTGCCCGTCGACAGCACCGGAGAGGTCGGCGAGGCCGTCGACGAGTTGCGCGCGGAGCTCGCGAACCCACCCGAGGGGCTGACGGTCCTCGTCACCGGACCCGCCGGGCAGATCGCGGACCTGACGACGGCATTCGAGGGCATCGACGGCCTGCTGCTGCTGGTCGCCGGCGGCGTGGTCCTGCTGATCCTCGTCGTCGTCTACCGCAGTCCGCTGCTGCCGTTCGTGGTGATCCTCTCGGCGGTGTTCGCCCTCGCACTGGCGAGCCTGCTGGTGTACCTGCTGGCCGACGCCGGCATCATCGCCCTCAACGGACAGAGCCAGGGCATCCTGTTCATCCTCGTCTTCGGTGCCGCGACCGACTACGCGCTGCTCCTGGTGTCCCGATACCGCGAGGAACTGCGCCTCGAGCAGGACCGGTTCGCCGCGATGCGCACCGCGTGGCGGGCGACGCTGGAGCCCATCGCGGCGTCGGCGGGCACCGTCATCGCCGGCGTGCTGTGCCTGCTGCTGTCCGACCTGAACTCCAACCGCGGCCTCGGCCCCGTCGCCGCGATCGGCATCGTCGCCTCGTTCGTCGCCTCCATGACCTTCCTGCCGTCCGCGCTCGTGCTGCTCGGCCGCGCCGCGTTCTGGCCCAAGCGGCCCACCGTCGACCCCGACGCCGATCGCGACGACCTCGCCTCGGCGCACCGGTTCTGGAGCGCCCTCGCCCGGAAGGTCGGCGCCCACCCGCGCCGGATCTGGGTCGTGTCGAGCATCGTGCTCGTCGGCTTCGCGATGCTGCTGCCCCAGTTCGAGGCCGACGGCGTCGCGCAGTCCGAGATCTTCCTGCTCGAGACCGAGTCCGTGACCGGCCAGGAGGTGCTCGGCAGGCACTTCGATGCGGGCACCGGATCGCCCGCGGTGATCATCACCCGTGAGTCCGCGGCGGGCGACGTCGCCGCCGCCGCCCGCATCGAGGGCGTCACCGAGGTGGTACCGGTGACCGGGCCGGACGGCGCGACGACCGTCGTCGACGGCCGCGTCGCGCTGCAGGCGACCCTGTCGGACCCGGCCGACTCGCTGGCCGCCGAGGACACCGTCGAACGCATCCGCGACGCGGTGGCCGGGATCCCGAACGCCGAGGCGCTGGTCGGCGGCAACTCGGCGGTGGACCTGGACACCAAGAACACCGCCACCCGCGACCGCACGGTCATCATTCCCGTCGTCGTCGCCGTGGTGCTGCTGATCCTCGTCCTGCTCCTGCGCGCGATCGTCGCCCCGGTGCTGCTGATGCTGACGGTCGTCGTGTCCTTCGCCGCCACCCTCGGGGTGTCGTCGCTGGTCTTCGACCACCTGCTCGGGTTCCCCGGCGCCGACCCGGTGGTGCCGCTGTTCGGCTTCGTCTTCCTCGTCGCGCTGGGTATCGACTACAACATCTTCCTGATGACGCGGGTGCGGGAGGAGAGCGCGCGCGTGGGCACCCGGCGTGGCACGCTGCGGGCCCTGACCGTGACCGGTGGTGTGATCACCTCGGCGGGCATCGTCCTGGCCGCGACGTTCTCGGCACTGGCGGTGATCCCGCTGCTGTTCCTCGCCCAGATCGCGTTCATCGTCGCGTTCGGCGTGCTGCTCGACGCCCTGCTGGTCCGGTCGCTGCTCGTTCCCGCCCTGACCATCGACATCGGCAAGCGGGTGTGGTGGCCGAGCGCGCTCTCCCGCCGCGAACCCGAGAACCCCGGCTAGACGGACCCGGCTAGACGGACCCGGGTTGCCGCCCGTCGTCGTGCTCGGGTGGAATCGGAGCGGGCGCGGTGCGGAACCCGGGGGATCCCCTCCGGCCGTATCGCCGGACCGAGAAGGAGACAGATCGATGCAGATCCAGCTCAACAAGGACAGCCACATCCAGATCGACGACGACATCGCCGACCGCCTCGAGAGCGAGCTCGCGTCCGCGGTCGAGCGGTTCGCCGACCGGATCACCCGGCTCGAGATCCACCTCAGCGACGAGAACGCCGGGAAGTTCGGCACCACGGACAAGCGGTGCCTCCTCGAGGCCCGCATCGCGGGTCAGCAACCGATCGTCGTCACCCACAACGCCGGCTCGGTGAAGGAAGCGTTCGACGGTGCCGTCCACCGCCTGCGCAGCCTGCTCGATTCCAAGCTCGGCCGCTCGAGCGACCACAAGGGCGGTCCCTCCATCCGCCACATGGGCGTCGAGGAGTAACCGGCCGCGACCCGGAATCCGCTCGGGAACCACCGGGCGGATTCCGTCGCGCGAGTCACGCGCGACGGCTCAGTCCACCTCGTGCTCGGCCGGGTCGACCGGAGACTCGGCCACGGCCCGGAACCGGGCGAGGTCCTCGGGGTGGTGCCCCGGCTCGGCGGCCACGGACTCGACGAGCAACCGCAGTTGCCGCTCGAGCTCCGGTACGTGCTCGTCCCGGTCGGCGGCCCGCACATGGTCGGTCAGCATGCGCAGCACCCGCGCGACCGCGGTGGCCACGTGCAGTTGCCGCGGACACGCCTGCCGGATCTGCTCGAAGGCGTGCTCGACGTACTCCGGCGGGGACAGCATCCACGGGCGCAGCAGCACCCGGCCGTCGGCGCCGGCGACCGACAGCGGCGGCACCTCGGCGGTCAGGAGCGTCCGCAGCAGACTGCCGATGCGCAGGACCACCTCGGTCGCGGTGGTGGGGTCGTTGATCGCCGAACTGAGAGCGCGCAGGCCGATGTCGACCAGCTGGCGCAGCGCGAAATCCACGTCCTGCTGCATGGTGCGGGTGTCGGAGATCTCCACGGCGGCCTCGAGCCGGCGACGGACCCTGTCGGCACGGTCCGGGACCGGCCACACGCGCAACAGCACTTCGCCGCGATGGATGTAGGCGCCGGGACGCGTTTCCAGGCGCACCACCGTCGACGGGGGTACCGACGCGAGAAGATGCTCGGTCGGCGCCTGGGTCACCCAGCCGTCCCGGACCGCCGGAACCGTCATGATCGCGTCGGAAGCCGGCCGGGACACCGCCGCGGCCGGGCGTTCCGTGCGGCTCTCCCGAACCGCTGCGTCGAGCACCCCGTCCGCTTCGGTGGCGATCGTGCGCACCACCTCACCGACCTGCAGTCCGTGCGCGAGCCTGTCGAGATAGGCGACGATCAGGACGACGGTTGCCACCGTCAGCACCAGGGCCACGGTCATCGACACCCCCGGCGCCGGTTCGGCAGCCTCGGCTCCCACGTGCCGCAGCGTCAGCACGCAGTAGACGAACGTCGCCACGAGCATGCCGATCACCGTCTGGCTCACGCGGTCCCGGATGAACGAGCGCATCACCCGGGGCGAGAACTGGCTGCTGGCCAGCTGCAGGCTGACCACGGTCAGTGAGAACACCACCCCCGCCGTGGTGATCGTCGCGCCCGCCACGGTACTGAGCAGCCACGTCGCGCCGTTGCTGTTCATCTGCACGGCCCACCCCGCGACGTCGGTGGGGAGGGTGCGGTCGAGGTACGCGGTCACCTCGGCGAGGATCACCCCGGCAGCGACGATCAACGTCGGCAGCGCGAACAGGCTCTCGCGAAATCGGTACGCGGCAGCCGCCATACGCAGCTGCGGCAGCGGTCTCGGACGGGCACTCATACCCGTCGACGCTATCCGCTGACCAGCGTCCGGTCTCGGAACCCGCGGGCACTGCGCCGCCGGGACCCGCACCGGCGTGTAAAGAACTCGTCAGGACATCGACCGCGGGCATCAAGATTCCGTATGGATCGCCGTCGAGGGAAGCGCACGGTGCAACAGTGTGGTGCGGGGCGCCGATCGGCGCCTGATTCGTGTCTACGACAAGGGAAGACGACATGGCCGACGCCGCGTACGTGGTGCTGATCCTGGCTGGGTTCCTGGTGTGCGCTCTGGTCCTGCGTGCCCTGCACGCGCGAGGGGCGAACCGATGACCTGGGCGGGCGCGGCGAGTGTCGCGCTCGTCGTGATCGCGGTGGCACTCGTGGCGTACCTGCTGATCGCGCTGCTCGATCCGGAGAGGTTCTGACGATCCGATGACTCCAGCTGTTGCCGCGGGACTGCAGATCGCCCTGGTCGTCGCAGTCCTGGCATTGGCATACGTTCCGCTCGGTGACTACATGGCGAGGGTCTACACGACCGACACCGACCTCCGGTGGAAGGACCTGCGGATCGAGTCGCTGATGTACCGGGTGTGCCGGATCGATCCCCGCGCCGAGCAGACCTGGTACGGATACGCCGCAAGTGTGCTCGGCTTCTCCCTGGCGAGCGTGCTCTTCTTGTATCTCCTGCAGCGCGTTCAAGGCATCCTGCCGCTGAGCAACGGGCTGGCGGGGGTGAGCCCGGCCGTAGCGTTCAACACGGCCGTCTCGTTCGTCACCAACACCAACTGGCAGTCCTACGTGCCCGAGACGACGATGAGCCCACTCACCCAGTCCGCCGGGCTCGCGGTGCAGAACTTCGTCTCGGCGGCGGTGGGGATGGCGGTCGTGACCGCCCTGATCCGTGGTCTGGTGCGCGTCGGACGCGGCGGCGAGATCGGCAACTTCTGGGTGGACCTGGTCCGCGGGACCCTGCGGATCCTGCTACCGCTGGCATTCGTGATCGCCCTGATCCTGCTGAGCCAGGGCGTGATCCAGTCGTATCGCAGCGGCTTCACCGCGACCGGACTGGACGGCGACACGGTCACGAACGCGCTCGCGCCGGTTGCCTCGCAGGAGGCGATCAAGGAACTCGGCACCAACGGCGGCGGCGTCCTCGCCGCGAACTCGGCGCACCCGTTCGAGAATCCCACCCCCGTCACCAACATCGTCGAGATCCTCGCGATCCTGCTGATCCCGGTGGCGCTGACGCGCACGTTCGGCACGATGATCGGCAACCGACGGCAGGGCCTGACCGTCCTCGGCGTGATGGCGGTGCTCTACGGCACCGTCCTGGCGGTGGCGCTGGCCGCCGAATCCGGTACGCGGGGTGTGGCGGCGAACGCCGCCGGCGCGATGATGGAGGGCAAGGAAGTCCGGTTCGGGATTCCCGGTTCGGTGCTGTTCGCGGTGTCGACCACCGGCACGAGCACCGGTGCGGTGAACTCGGCGCACGACAGCATGTCCCCGCTGGGCGGCGGGGCCGTTCTGCTGAACATCCTGCTCGGCGAGATCGCGCCCGGCGGCGTCGGCACCGGCCTGTACGGCATGCTGGTGCTCGCGGTGCTCGCCGTGTTCGTCGGGGGCCTGCTCGTGGGGCGCACCCCCGAGTTCCTCGGTAAGAAGCTGCGCAGGCGCGAGATCACCCTTGCCGCGCTGACGGTCCTGGTCATGCCGGCCCTGGTACTCGTCGGCACCGGAATCACGGTGATCCTCTCGCCCACCACCGGGTATCTCGGCAACTCCGGGGACCCGGGCACGCCGGGCGCGATCCACGGCTTCACCGAGGTGCTCTATGCCTATGCCTCGGCGTCGAACAACAACGGCAGCGCGTTCGGCGGACTGACCGTCACGAGCGATTGGTTCCAGTCCTCGCTGGGGATGTGCATGCTGCTCGGGCGGTTCCTGCCGATCGTGTTCGTCCTGGCTCTGGCCGGCTCGCTCGCCTCCCAGCGGCGCACCCCGGCCGGGGCGGGCACGCTGCCCACCACCGGTGTGGCATTCGCCGGGCTGCTCACCGGAACCGTCGTACTGGTTGCGGCTCTCACCTTCTTCCCGGCCCTGGCCCTGGGCCCCGTCGCGGAGGCACTGCATTGACCGTCGATGTTCATTCCCACCGGGAGACGATCGCCTCCCGCCCGCATCGTGTCGGCGGGGGCGTGTTCAGCCCCCGTCAGCTGGCAGACGCCCTGCCGGGAGCGATCCGCAAGCTCGATCCCCGGCATGTGGCGCGGAATCCGGTGATGTTCGTCGTGCTGGTCGGGTCGGCGGTCGCCACCGTCGCGGCGATCGTCGAACCCACCCTGTTCGCCTGGTCGATCGCGGCGTGGCTGTGGTTCACCGTGCTCTTCGCCAACCTCGCCGAGTCGGTCGCCGAGGGGCGAGGCAAGGCGCAGGCGGCGAGCCTGCGAAAGGTCAAGCAGGACACGGCAGCCCGTCGCCTCACCGGTCCGGCCGCCGAGGAATCCGTATCGGCCACCGAGCTGCGCGTGGGCGATCTCGTCGTGGTGGAGACCGGTGGGACGATTCCCGGGGACGGCGACGTGATCGAGGGCATCGCCACGGTCGACGAGTCGGCGATCACCGGAGAATCCGCCCCGGTGATCCGCGAGTCGGGCGGCGACCGGTGCGCCGTCACCGGCGGCACCACCGTGCTCTCCGACCGCATCGTCGTGCGGATCACCGCCCCACCCGGGCAGACCTTCGTGGACCGGATGATCGCTCTCGTCGAAGGCGCCGCCCGGCAGAAGACCCCGAACGAGATCGCCCTGAACATCCTTCTCGCGGCGTTGACGATCGTGTTCCTGCTCGCGGTGGTCGCGATCGCTCCGATGAGCGCGTATGCCGGTGTCGAGCAGGGACCGGTCGAACTGATCGCGCTGCTGGTGTGCCTGATACCCACCACGATCGGAGCCCTGCTGTCCGCGATCGGCATCGCCGGCATGGATCGGCTGGTGCAGCGCAACGTGCTGGCCATGTCCGGCCGTGCCGTGGAGGCCGCCGGGGACATCGACACCCTGCTGCTGGACAAGACCGGAACCATCACCTACGGCAACCGCCGCGCCACCGCACTGCACCCGGCTCCCGGCATCACGGATGACGAAATAGCTTCCGCGGCAAGGATGTCGAGCCTGTCCGACGGTACCCCCGAGGGACGCAGCATCGTCGAACTCTGCGCCGAGCGGTACCACCTCGATCCGGGGCCGTCGGACGCCGAGCGCTCCGCCGAGTTCGTCGCCTTCACCGCGCACACCCGGATGAGCGGCCTCGACACCGTCGCCGACGCGGACACCCCGGTCCGAATCCGCAAGGGGGCCGCCGATGCGGTGAGCCGCTGGGTGGCCGAGGAGGGCGGACGGACGCCCGACGCGGTGAGCGCCGTCGTCGACGACATCGCCCGCGTCGGCGGAACGCCTCTGGTGGTGGCCCGGTGCGACGCCCGGGGCGCGTCGGTGGTCGGCGTCGTCGAACTGTCCGACGTCGTCAAACCGGGCATGGCACGGCGGTTCGCACAACTGCGCGCGATGGGCATCCGCACGGTGATGATCACCGGGGACAACCCGCTCACCGCGCGGGCGATCGCGGCCGAGGCGGGGGTCGACGACTACCTGGCCGAGGCGACTCCCGAGGACAAGCTGGCGCTGATCCGCTCGGAACAGCAGGGCGGACGGCTGGTCGCGATGACCGGCGACGGAACCAACGACGCGCCCGCCCTGGCACAGGCCGACGTCGGGGTGGCGATGAACACCGGCACCTCCGCGGCCAAGGAGGCGGGGAACATGGTCGACCTCGACTCCGATCCGACGAAGCTGATCGAAGTGGTCGAGATCGGCAAGCAGCTGCTCATCACGCGCGGGGCACTGACCACCTTCTCCCTGGCCAACGACCTGGCGAAGTACTTCGCGATCCTGCCCGCCCTCTTCAGCGGGATCTATCCGCAGCTGGCGGGGTTGAACATCATGGGACTGGCCACCCCGCAGTCCGCGATCCTGTCGGCGGTGATCTTCAATGCCCTGGTGATCGTGGCGCTGATACCGCTGGCCCTGAAGGGTGTGCGGTACCGGCCGGCGAACGCGTCGTCGCTGCTGGGGCGGAATCTGCTCGTCTACGGCCTCGGTGGGGTGATCACCCCGTTCGTCGGGATCTGGCTGATCGACCTCGTGGTGCGTCTGGGAATCGGGTGACACGGATGGGATTCGGGAACTTCTTCGCAGGATTGATCCGGCAGGTGCGGGCCGGCCTGCTGATGCTGGTCGCACTGACCGTGATCGTCGGAGCGGCCTATCCGGCGACGGTATGGGTGGTGGGACGACTCGGTGCGGCGAGCGCCGAGGGTTCGGCGCTGACCGACGCGAACGGGTGCGTGGTCGGCAGCCGGCTGATCGGCGTCGATCCGCAGGTCGCCGTCGGTGAGCCCGACCCGTTCTTCCACACGCGCGTCGTCGGCTCGGTCGCCGGCGGGGACGCATTCACCCCGGGCGACCCGGCCGCCGCCCTGCCGTCCAACCAAGGCCCCGGCAGCGAGGTGCTGGCCGCCTTCGTCGACGAGCGGCGTGCGGCGATCGCCGCACGCGAGCAGGTGCCGCCGCAGGCCGTTCCCGTCGATGCGGTCACCGGATCCGGCTCCGGCGTCGACCCCCACATCTCCCCTGCCTACGCCGCGGTGCAGGTGCCGCGGGTCGCGCGGGTCACCGGCATCCCCGAGCAATGGGTCCGCGAGCTGGTCGCCGCGCACACCGAGGGCCGGCAACTCGGGTTCCTCGGCGCCGAACGAGTGAACGTGCCCGAGCTGAACGTGGCCCTGGGACTGACTGCACCCGACTGCGACGAGGTCCCCTCGGGTGGATGATGGCGTCGTGACCGGTACCGCACGCACCGCCGTCCCCGAGGCGTCGCGCCGGGGACGGCTGCGGATCTACCTCGGTGCCGCCCCCGGCGCGGGAAAGACGTTCGCCATGCTGGGGGAGGCCCATCGGCGAATCGGCCGAGGCACCGACGTGGTGGTGGCGATCGTGAACACGCACGGGCGGGCGCGCACCACCGAGCAGCTGGCCGGCCTCGAGATCGTCCCGCCACGGCGGATGACGTACCGCGACACCGTGTTCGACGAACTCGACCTCGACGCCGTGCTGGCCCGCCGGCCGGCGGTCGCCCTGGTCGACGAGCTCGCCCACACCAACGTGCCGGGCAGCCGGCACACCAAACGCTGGCAGGACGTCGAGGAACTGCTCGACGCGGGCATCGACGTCCTGTCCACGGTCAACATCCAGCACCTCGAGTCCCTCAACGACGTCGTCGAGCAGATCACCGGCGTGGTGCAACGCGAGACCGTGCCCGACGACGTCGTACGGCGCGCCGACCAGGTCGAGCTCGTCGACATCACCCCGCAGGCGCTGCAGCGGCGTCTCGCGCACGGCAACGTCTACGCGCCGGAGAACGTCGATGCCGCGCTGCGCAACTACTTCCGCGAAGGGAACCTGACCGCCCTGCGCGAGATCGCCCTGCTGTGGCTCGCCGATCAGGTCGACCTTGCGCTCGCGAAGTACCGCGGCGAACACGCCATCACCGACACCTGGGAGGCCCGCGAGCGCGTCGTCGTCGCCGTCACCGGCGGGCCCGAATCGGAGACCCTGGTGCGCCGGGCCAGCCGCATCGCCGCCAAGGCGAGCGCGGAGCTGATGGTCGTGCACGTCGTCCGGGGCGACGGCCTCACCGGTGTCTCGGCGCCGCAGATGGGAAAGGTCCGGACCCTCGCCGCGAGTCTGGGCGCCAGCCTGCACAGCGTCGTCGGCGACGACGTGCCCACCACGCTGCTCGACTTCGCGCGGGAGGTGAACGCGACCCAGCTCGTGCTCGGCACGTCGCGGCGCCCGCGATGGGCCCGCATCCTCGACGAGGGCATCGGGGCGGCGGTCGTCCGCGACTCCGGCAGGATCGACGTGCACATGGTGACCCACGAGCACACGGCCCGAGGCCCGAAGATGGCGTTGCTGGGCCGCCACGAGCGGCGACTGCAGTCCTGGATCGCGGCAGCCGTCATCCCCCTCGTCGCGACCGCCCTGATGGCCGTGATCGACCGCCTCACCGGGGTGGCCGGCCAGAACGCGCTGTTCTTCGTCGTCGTGCTCGCCGTCGCCCTGTTCGGCGGAATCGGCCCCGCCGTCGTCGCGGCCCTGCTGTCCGGCCTGCTGCTCAACTTCTTCTTCACCGAACCGCGCTACAGCTTCACCATTGCCGAACCGGACAACTTCGTCACCACCGTGGTGCTGCTCGTCGTCGCCGTGGCGGTCGCCGCGCTGGTCGACGCCGCCGCGGCCCGGGCCCGCGAGGCGCGGCTCGCCGCGCAGGAGGCCGAACTGCTCGCCCTGTTCGCCGGCGCTGTGCTGCGCGGCGCGAACGTCCACAGCTTGCTCGACAAGGTCCGCGAGACCTACGGGCAGTCCGGTGTCGCGATCCTGCGTTCCGAGAACGGCCGCCGCCACGTCGTCGACCGCACCGGAACCACTCCGCCCGCCTCGGTCGACGAGGCCGATACCGTGTGCGAGATCGACGACGGCCGTCTTGCGCTACTGCTGTCCGGCCCAGGATTGCGACCCCGCGACCGCCGGATCCTCACCGCGGTCACCGGGCAGATCGCCGGGTTGATCCGCCAGGACGAACTCACCGCCGAAGCGGCGAAAGCCTCGGCCCTGGCCGAAACCGACCGTCTACGGCGGCTGTTGCTGTCGGCGGTGAGCCACGACCTGCGCACCCCGCTCGCCGCCGTCAAGGCCGCCGTGTCCAGTCTGCGCAGTACCGACGTCGAATTCTCCGCCGAGGACACCGCGGAGCTGCTCGCGACGATCGAGGAGTCCACCGACCAGCTCACCGCCCTCGTGTCGAACCTGCTCGACTCCTCTCGGCTCGCGGCCGGGGTGGTCACGCCCGTCCTGCAGCCGCTCTACCTCGACGAGGTGCTGCACCGGGCCGTGGTCACGCTCTCGAGCGGCGGCCCGGACGCCGCCCGCCGGGTGCGCGAACGACTCGAGGTCGACGTCGGCGACACGATGGTCGAGGCGGACAGCGGCCTGCTCGAACGAATCCTGGCCAACCTTCTCGACAATGCCCTGCGCTACGCGCCGACCGGCCCGATCCGGGTCGGTGCCGTCACTTCCGGTGACCGCACCACCGTCACCATCGCGGACTGCGGTCCCGGCCTCGGATCCGGCGACGCCGGCAACGTCTTCCCACGAATCGGCGACCACCGCAGCGGCGGGGCGGGGCTCGGATCGACCGTCGCGCGAGGATTCGCCGAAGCGATGAGCGGAACCGTCACCACCACCGAGACACCCGGCGGCGGGACGACCATGGTCGTCGAACTCGCGTCCGCGCAGCCGAGGGTGCCGCGATGACCCGCATACTCGTCGTCGACGACGAACCACAGATCCTGCGCGCGTTGCGCATCAACCTCACCGCACGCGGGTACGAGGTGATCACCGCCGGTGACGGACGCTCCGCCCTGCGGGCCGCCGCCCAGCAGCGTCCCGACGTGATCGTCCTCGACCTCGGACTACCCGACCTCGACGGGATCGAGGTGCTCGCCGGGCTGCACGGCTGGTGCACCGCCCCGGTCATCGTCCTCTCGGCACGTACCGATGCCCTCGACAAGGTGGCCGCTCTCGATGCCGGAGCCGACGACTACGTCACGAAGCCGTTCGGGATGGAGGAGTTCCTCGCCCGCATCCGCGCCGCGGTCCGCCGAGCCGGCACCATCTCGGGCTCGACCGAACCGGCGATCGACACCGACGACTTCACCGTCGACCTCGCCGCGAAGAAGGTCACGCGCGACGGCGCACCGGTTCACCTGACTCCCACCGAGTGGGGGATGCTCGAGGTGCTGGTGCGCAACCGCGGAAAGCTCGTCGGGCAGCGCGAACTGCTGGAAGAGGTGTGGGGACCGTCCTACACGACCCAGACCCATTACCTGCGGGTGTATCTCACGCAGCTGCGGCGCAAACTCGAGCCCGATCCCGCCCATCCCCGGCACCTGCTCACCGAGCCGGGGATGGGATACCGCTTCGAACCTTGAGGCAGACCGCCCGAGTCGAAGTCGACGGTCCGAGCGGCACAGGACGGACGGCACAGGGCGGACGGCACGGGGCGGACGGCACGACGGATTCGCACCGAATTGTCGGTTCCGACCGGTACGAGGTCCTGCGCGGCGCTACCGTCGACGCATGTCAGCGGACGTTGCTGCGGCACCTGCGGCGCACCCCCACCTGTCTGCCCGGCCCCGCGGCCGCCTGAACTCGGTCCCGCACGTGGCGGGCCTGACCCTCGGGATCTTCGCCCTCGCGGTGGCGCTGTGGTCGCTCTCCCCCACCCTGCGCTACTTCGTCCACACCCCACGCGAATACGTCGACACCTACCTGTTCGACGCCCCCGACACCAGCCTGTCGTATGCACTGGTGCTCGGTCTGCTCGCGGCGGCCCTGGCCAGTCGCAAGCGGATCGCATGGTGGATTCTCACCGTGTACCTGGCCGGATTCGCGATCTACAACGGGTACGTGGCGGTGTCGGAGCGCGATATCGGCGCGGCGATCGGTCTCGTGGTGCAGGTCGCGGTGGTGGGGATCCTGCTCGCGGCGTACCCGGAGTTCTACACGCGGGTCCGTCGCGGCGCGGTGTGGAAATCGCTGGGTGTCCTCGTCGCCGGCCTGGCCGTCGGGACACTGATCGGGTGGGGCCTGGTGGAGCTGTTCCCCGGCACCCTGCCGTCCGACGAGCGGTTGCTGTGGGCGGTCAACCGGGTCACCGCCCTGTCCCTGCTCGACAACGATCAGTTCAGCGGGCGCCCACACGGATTCGTCAACACCCTGCTCGGCCTGCTGGGGGCGCTGGCGCTGATCGCGGCGGTGATCGTGCTGTTCCGGTCGCAACGGGCGACCAACGCACTGACCGGGAACGACGAATCCGCCATCCGGGGCCTGCTCGAGCGGAACGGCGACGATTCGCTGGGCTACTTCGCGACCCGGCGCGACAAGGCGGTGGTCTTCGCGCCCAGCGGTAAGGCCGCGGTGACCTACCGCGTGGAGGTCGGGGTGTGTCTCGCCAGTGGGGATCCCATCGGAAATCCGGAGGCGTGGCCGCACGCGATCGACGAGTGGCTCGCGCTCGCCCGGGGGTACGGCTGGGCGCCGGCGGTGATGGGGGCGAGCGAGGCCGGCGCCGGCGCCTATCGCCGGGCCGGTCTGTCGGTCCTGCAACTCGGCGACGAGGCCGTTCTCCACACCACGGGGTTCTCGCTGTCCGGCCGGGAGATGCGGCCCGTACGCCAAGCCGTGACGCGTGCGCACAAGCAGGGCGTGACGGTGCGTATCCGCCGGCACCGGGACGTTCCCGAGGCCGAAATGGCGCAGGCGATCCGCCTTTCCGACGACTGGCGCGACACCGAGACCGAACGCGGATTCTCGATGGCGCTCGGCCGGCTCGGGGATCCGCTCGACGGCCGGTGCGTGCTCGTGGAGGCGACGGTCCACGGCGAGGTGGTGGCGTTGCTGTCCCTCGTCCCGTGGGGGGCCGACGGCGTCTCGCTCGATCTGATGCGGCGGAATCCGCAGGCCCCCAACGGTGTCGTGGAGATGATGGTGTCGGAACTCGCTGCTCACGGCGGCGAGTTCGGGATCACCCGGATCTCGTTGAACTTCGCGGTGTTCCGCTCGGTGTTCGAGGAGGGCGCACGGATCGGCGCCGGTCCGGTGCTGCGGCTGTGGCGTTCGGTGCTGGTGTTCTTCTCCCGCTGGTGGCAGCTCGAGGCGCTGTACCGGTCCAACGTGAAGTACCAGCCCGAGTGGGTGCCCCGGTTCCTGTGCTTCGCCGACAACCGGGTGCTGCCCCGGGTCGGGATCGCGTCGGCGATCGCCGAGGGCTTCCTCACGCTGCCCAGCTTCGGCCGGGAGCGGAGCGCCCGCCGCCACACCGGAACCCAGACGTCCGCTCCTCCGGCGCTCGTCGAGACCGGCGCCCTGCGTGACGACGGCGGCGCCCCCGCCACCCTGCCGGCGCCGGAGTCGCGCACCGGACCCCGCCGTCCGGAGCAGGTGCGGGTGCGGATGGCGAAGCTCGAACGGCTCGAGGAGGCGGGCGTCGACCCGTATCCGGTGGCGAACCCGCCGTCGCACACCTGCGCGGCGACGGTGACCGCACCCGAGGGCACCGCGGTGCGGATCGCCGGTCGTATCCTGCGACTCCGCGACTTCGGCGGCGTGCTGTTCGCGGTGCTGCGGGACTGGTCGGGGGACGTGCAGATCCTGGTCGACCGCAGCCGCGTCGGCGGCCGCCGGTTCGTGTTCGACCTCGGCGACCTCGTCGAGGTGAGCGGGGTGACGGGCCGCAGTCGCAGCGGCGAGCTCTCGGTGCTCGCGGAGGACTGGCGGCTCGACGGCAAGTGCCTGCACCCGCTGCCCGACAAGTGGCGCGGCCTGACCGATCCGGAGGCTCGGGTGCGGCAGCGGTACGTCGACCTCGCGATCAACCGCACCGCGCGCCGGTTGCTCGCGGCGCGTAGCGCGGTGGTGCGGTCGCTGCGCGAGCAGCTGCAGGCGCGGGGCTACCTCGAGGTGGAGACCCCGATCCTGCAGCCCGTGCACGGCGGCGCCAACGCCGCCCCCTTCACCACCCACATCAACGCCTACGACCTCGACCTGTACCTGCGGATCGCACCCGAGCTGTACCTCAAACGCCTGTGCGTGGCGGGCATGGAACGGGTCTTCGAGATCGGCCGGGTGTTCCGCAACGAGGGGGCGGACTTCAAGCACAATCCGGAGTTCACGATTCTCGAGGCCTACGAGGCGCACGCGAACTACGAGGTCATGCGGGTGCTGGCCCGCGAGCTGATCCAGGCCGCGGCCGTCGCGGCCCACGGGCGTGCGGTGATCGTCCGGCCCGGCCCCGACGGGACGCCCGTCGAGATCGACATCTCCGGCGAGTGGCCGGTGAAGACGTTCCACGGGGCGGTCTCGGACGCCCTCGGCACCGAGATCGACGCGCAGACCCCGGTCGAGGAGTTGCGCCGGCTGTGCGACGAGCACGAGATCCCGTACAGCCCCGAGTGGGACGCCGGTGCCACGGCGCAGGAGATGTACGAGCACCTCGTCGAATCCCGCACCGAATTCCCCACCTTCTACACCGACTTCCCCACCTCGGTGTCGCCGCTGACGCGCCCGCACCCGACGAAACCGCTCGTCGCGGCGAAGTGGGACCTCGTCGCCTGGGGGATCGAACTCGGCACGGCCTACAGCGAGCTGACCGACCCGATCGACCAGCGGGCCCGGCTCACCGAGCAGTCGCTGCTCGCCGCGGGAGGCGACGAGGAGGCGATGGAACTCGACGAGGACTTCCTGCAGGCGCTCGAACACGCCATGCCGCCCACCGGGGGTCTCGGCATGGGGGTCGACCGGATCGTCATGCTGATCACGGGCGGCAGCATCCGCGAGTCCCTCGCCTTCCCCCTCGCCAAGCCCCGCGCACGCCGGTGAGCACCCCGGTTTCACGTGAAACACCGGGTCGACCGAGCGCGCGATCGGTCGTCGTGCGATCGTGGTGACGTGCAGCTTCTCCTGATTCGACACGCCCTACCCGAGATCTCCCGGGTCAGCGAGGGACGCGCCGACCCGTCGCTGACCGAGGAGGGCCGCGCCCAGGCCGCGCGGCTGCCGACCGCGCTCGAGCCCTACCGGATCGCGCGGGTGTTCAGCAGCCCGCAACGCCGCGCCCTGGAGACGGCGGCGCCGCTCGCCGAGGCCCGCGGGCTTCCCGTCACCCGGCTCGAGGGCCTGGCGGAGTACGACTACCACCTCGACCACTACATTCCGTTCCACCTCGCGCAGGAGCTTGCCCCGGACGCCGTGGCACGCATCCGCGCAGGTCACCTCCCCGACTTCGTAGATGCGGACGAATTCCGCACCCGCGTTCTCGCCGCCACCCAGCACATCGTCGACACCTGCGCGCACGACGACACCGTCGCCGTGTTCGCCCACGGCGGCGTCGTCAACGTCCTGCTCCAGGACCTGCTCGGGCTCGACCGGCCGCTGATGTTCCCCATCGAGTACACATCGGTGACCCGCATCCTCGTCTCCCGCAACGGTGCCCGGCGGGCGGCCTCGGTCAACGAGACCGGGCACGTGCGCGACATGCTGCGCGTCTGATCCGTTCGCCGCAACCGGTGTGAACCGGCTCGGATCCGGGTATCGGTACGACGTGGGCGGAACCGCGACGAGGCGGCCGCCGCGAGGGCGTGGCAGCCGGGCGGAAGGTAGCCGTCGGGCCACGACCGCCGGCCGGTGTCGACGACGCCGGGCCCCCGAGATTCGACGAGCAGGAGATTGCCATGATGAGAGCTCTGACCTTCGCCGCCGGTGCCGCCGTGGGCTTCGTGCTGGGCACCAGGGCCGGGCGTGAGACCTACGAGAAGATGCGCGATCAGTCCGTTCAGCTGTGGAACAAGCCCGAGGTACAGCAGAAGGTCACCGAAGCGAAGGAGACCGTGCAGGAGAAGGCGCCCCAGGTGCAGGAGAAGGCCGGCGACCTGGCGAAGAAGGCCGCCGAGAAGGCGAACATCTCGGGCGGCGGCAACATGGCACCCGACGCCGCCGGCGGCGGGCCGGCCGTGACTCCCCCGGCCGCGGGCGCACCGATCGTCCCGCCTCCGAACGAGGGCAAGCACTCCCTCTAGCGGCCGGACGCAGACCGGCCCGGTGCCGCATCGGGTGAATTCCGGTGCGGTACCGCCGGGTGTAGTCGCGTTCCGAACGGGTACTCCGACCGCGTACAACGGAACGGCTCACCCCGACACGATCCCCCGATCGACACAGGAGGCGACATGACGCGACCCGACGGCGACGGCGACCCCGCCACCGCGGACACCGACAGCGGGTCCCGAGGTGCCGACGACGACGTCCTGTCCGATCCGGCCGAATGGGCCGGGGAAGGCGGCGCCACCGACGAGGGCCCGTCCACCGACGTCGAGAACGGCTGAGATCAGGCGCGCGCCGTCCGGGTTCGCAGCCGCTCGGCCCACTGCTCGGCGTCGTCCATACCGATCACCAGGGCGTCGCGCGCGTGTCCCGACAGTTCGACGCGCAGGGCGGGCTGTCCGCGCCGCACGGCGACGAGTTCGTTGCGTCCCCGCGCGCGCCAGGTGCCGATCTTGCGGGCACCCGGCAGCCCGAGGCCGGGAGCGCGCATTCCTCGCGTCGCGGCGAGACCGTCGGCGTGGACCTCGACGTCCCGGATGGCATCCAGGGGGACGTCGACGTCGCGGATCAGTCCCGCGATCTTCTCGAAGCGCGTGAAGCGCAGCGTCAGGACTCCGTGGTCGATGCTCAGCGTCGTCATGGCTCCCATTGTTCTCATTGCTGAGAACAATGTCAATCGTGGGAACATTGACGGGTGGGAGGAGACATGACCACCGCGGAACTGCTGTTGCATCCGGTGCGCCTGCGGATCGTCCAGGCGCTGCTCGGCGACCGCACCGCCACCACCGCGCAGCTACGTGCCCTCATCGACGACGTTCCCGCCGCCACCCTCTACCGGCAGATCGCGACGCTCACCGGCGCCGGAGTCCTCGACGTCGTCGCGCAGCGCCGCGTCCGCGGCGCGGTCGAACGCACCTACCGTCTCGTCGCCGAACGCGCGCACATAGACGGGCACGAGGCGGCGACGATGAGCGCCGAGGACCATCGGCGTGCCTTCCTCGCCTTCACCGCGCAGCTGCTCGCCGACTTCGACGCGTACCTCGACGATCCCGAGCGACGGGATCCGGCCGAGGACGTCGTCGGATACCGGCAGGCAGCCCTCGATCTGACCGACGAGGAGGCCCTCGCCCTGGTCACCGAGATGCGGCAGCTGCTGACGCGCTACCTCGAGCTGGGCCCCGGCCCGGGCCGGCGCCGGCGGCTGCTGAGCACCGTCGTCGTACCGGCCCGCGACGTGTCGGGTCAGGAATCCGGGGAGCCATGACCGGCCGGCTCGGTCGTACCGGCTACGCGACGGCCGTGAGCGGATGGATCACCGGCGCCGCCGCGAGGTGCTCCCCCACCGTCGCCAGGGCGGACGTGACGTGCCGGGAGGTCATGTGCGCGTCGAGCGCCTCCTGACCCGACCAGACCTCGACCGTCACGAATGTGCCTGCCGCCGAGCCGGATTCGAAAAGTTCGTACGAGACGC
>SWCF01002166.1_pt1 | contig 48787 bp, 35 predicted proteins | sample 4690081 | NCBI WGS metagenome assembly SWCF01 (sample SAMN10267280, study PRJNA491770) | bioreactor metagenome | isolation source: DHS bioreactor inoculated with | place: Japan: off Shimokita Peninsula
CGGTGCAGCGGTTGTGGGTGGACGGGTCGGGTCCGAAGCGCAGTCCGTACGGGGCGGCGGCGCGCTGCAGTTCGGACTGGACGACGCCGGGCTGCACGGTCGCCGTGCGCGCCTCGGGGTCGATCCGCAGGACCCGGCCGAGATGGCGGGCGAAGTCGAGTACGACGCCGGGCCCGACGGCGTTGCCGGCGACGGAGGTCCCGCCGCCGCGTGAGGTGAGCGGAACGCCGTGCCGGCGGCACACCTCGAGCACGGTGCCGACCTCGTCGATCTCGCGGGGCCGCACCACCGCCTGCGGGGGCACCCGGTAGAGCGAGGCGTCGGACGAGTAGAGCGCGCGGGTGGTGGTGTCGTCGAACACCTCGGAGATGCCCGCGTCGCGCAGGGCCTCGCCGATCGTCCTCGCCCGGGCCATAGGCCGATGCTAGTGCCTGCAGGGGTCGCTTCGTCGCAGGTCGGACCGGCACGGCCGGGGTCGATGCGCCGTCAGCGGGAGGTGAGGACGACCGGTCCGTCCTCGGTGATCGCGACGGTGTGCTCACAGTGCGCGGCCCGGCTGCCGTCGGCGGTGCGCAGCGTCCATCCGTCCGGGTCGTGCCGGTAGGCGTCGCCGCCGCCGGCGTGCAGCATCGGCTCGACGGCCAGCACCAGTCCCGGCCGCAGCCGCATCCCCCGCCCCACCCGGCCCTCGTTGGGCACGTGCGGGTCCTCGTGCATGCGGCGGCCGATGCCGTGACCGCCGTGGTCGGCGAGCATGCCGTAGCCGCGGGAGCGGACGTATCCGCCGATCGCCGCGCCGATGTCGCCGAGACGGTTTCCCGGCACGGCCGCGGCGACGCCGCGCGCGAGGGCGTCCTCCGCCGCGGCGATCAGGGCGAGGTCCTCGGGGTCGGCGGTCCCGACGGTGAAGCTCACGGCGGCGTCCCCGCACCAGCCGTCGAGCACCGCCCCGCAGTCGATGCTCACCAGGTCACCGTCACGGAGCCGGTAGCTGCCGGGAACGGGGAGGTCGCGCCGGCGGCTCGGAGGACCTCGGCGGCGACGTCGTCGAGGTCCTTCAGGCAGACCCCGATTCCCGCGTGGGCCCGCACGGTTGCCAGCGCCTCCGCGACCACGGCACCGGCGGCGCGCATCGCCTCGACCTCGCCGGGCGTCTTCAACTCGACCATCACACCTCCAATAGAAATACCGGTATTACTATACGGGAATGGTGCGCGAACCACTTACTCCGGCCCAACTCGAGCGAGGACGACGCCTGGGCGAACGCCTCCGCGCGGCACGCGGCGCCGCCGGGATGGCGACGGTCGCCGCCGAGGCCGGCATCTCCGTCGAGACCCTCCGGAAGATCGAGACCGGACGCATCGCCACGCCCGCCTTCTTCACCGTCACCGCGCTCGCCCGGGTCCTCGGACTCTCCCTCGACGACCTGGCCGGCGACCCGACGGACGATCCCGCCGAGCACGAGGCCGCCTCCTGACCGGAGGAGGCCACCCCCGCCTCCCCCGTCCCTCGCCTAGCATCGATCCTTGTGCCCGTCGATGTCCTTTCGCCCGAAACGCCCGCTTACGCCGATACGAAGGCGCGCGTGCGCACGGCCAGGATCGTCGCGACGGTCAGCGGACTGCTCGGCATGCTGCTCGCCCTGGCCGTGCCGTTCCTGCCGGTCCGGCAGGAGGCCGCCACCGTCAGCTGGCCGCAGGGCAGCGACCTGACCAACATCGAGGCGCCCCTCGTCTCCTACGCCCCCCTCGAACTGCGCGCGAGCGTGCCTTGCTCGGCCTTCCCGCTGCTCGGCGACGAGGGTGGCACCCTGATCTCGACCGTGCCGCCGGACGCCCCCGACGCCACCGAGAACGCCCTCGTGATCCGCACGGTCCCCGGCACCGACGGTGGGCCCGCCGCCATGGAGGTGGTGCTGCGCAACTCGGTGGTCGTGTCGGCACCGATCGACGACGAGCACCGCTGCACAGCCGTCACCGTCGCCACCAACGCCGACCGCACCGCCGCCGAGATCGTCGGCCTCGGGCAACACGACGACGGGCACCACGTCGCCACGCTCGACGGCGATCATCGGCCGCAGATGGTCGGCGTCTACTCCGACCTGCAGGGATCGGCGCAGGCCCTCACCTCCGGCCCGGACGCCGAGCGGCTGTCCGTCCGTGCCGCCCTCGACTCGCGGTTCACCTCCACCCCGACGCTGGTCAAGTTCGTCGCGATGCTCGTGTGCATCCTCGCGACCCTGCTGTCACTCGTGGCGCTGCACCGCCTCGACGGCGTCGACAACCGCCGCGCCCGCCGGATCCTGCCCGCCCACTGGTGGCGGTTCACCGCGGTGGACGCGGTCGTCGTGGGCACACTGCTGCTGTGGCACGTCATCGGCGCCAATACCTCCGACGACGGCTACATCCTCACCATGGCCCGCGCCTCCGACGAGGCCGGCTACATGGCCAACTACTACCGGTGGTTCGGTGTCCCCGAGGCCCCGTTCGGCTGGTACTACGACGTGCTCGTCCTGCTCGCGAAGATCTCCACCGCCAGCGTGTGGATGCGGCTGCCCGCCCTGCTCGCCGCGATCGCCTGCTGGATGGTCATCAGCCGCGAGGTCATTCCCCGGCTCGGTGTCGCCGTCCGCCGCAACCGCATCGCGCTGTGGACCGCGGGGCTGGTGTTCCTCGCCTTCTGGCTGCCGTACGACAACGGCCTGCGCCCCGAGCCCGTCATCGCGCTCGGCGCCCTGCTCACCTGGTGCTCGATCGAACGCGCCGTCGCCACCGGCCGCATGCTGCCCGCCGCGATCGCCGTGCTGCTCGCCGCTTTCTCCCTCGCCGCCGGACCCACGGGACTCATCGCGGTCGCCGCGCTCGTCGCCGGGGCGCGGCCCGTCCTCGTCCGGCTGGTCGGCCGCCGCCGGCTCGTCGGGGTGGTCCCGCCCCTCGCCGCCATCCTCGCCGCGGGCACCGTCGTCCTCGTCGTCGTCTTCGCCGACCAGACCCTCGCGTCGGTGCTCGAGGCGACCCGGGTGCGCTCGGCGGTCGGACCCAACGTGCCGTGGTTCGACGAACGGCTGCGCTGGGACGCCCTGCTGACCGTCTCCCCCGACGGATCCCTCAGCCGCCGGTTCGGCGTGTTCGTCATGCTGCTGTGCCTGGTCGTGTGCGTGATGCTGATCCTGCGCAAGGGCCGCATCCCCGGCACGGCCCTCGGGCCGTCGCGCCGCATCCTCGGCATCGTCTTCGCGTCCCTGCTGCTGATGATGCTCACCCCGACCAAGTGGACCCACCACTTCGGCGTGTACGCCGGACTGGCCGGATCCGTCGCCGCACTCGCCGCGGTCGGGGTCGGCGCCGTCGGCATCCGCTCGGCCCGCAACCGCGCGCTCTTCACCGCCGGGGTGCTGTTCGTGTTGGCGCTGGCATTCACCGGCTCCAACGGCTGGTGGTACGTCTCGAGCTACGGGATTCCCTGGTGGGACAAGCCGCCGTCGATCTCCGGACGCGCCTTCTCCACCGGCCTGCTGGCGCTGGCCCTCGTCGCGCTGGGCGTCGCCGCCTGGTTCCATCTGCGCGAACCGTTCGCCACCCCGAGACCCGACCGCAACGGCCGCGTGAAGGCGATCGCCTCGGCGCCGCTGACCGTCGTCGCCGCGGGCGTCGTCCTGTTCGAGGTGCTCTCGCTCGTCAAGGGCGCGGTCGCGCAGTACCCGGCGTACTCGATCGCCCGGTCCAACGCCGCCGCCCTGACCGGCGGCAGCTGCGGACTCGCCGACGACGTCCTCGTCGAGACCGACCCGAACGCCACCGCGCTGGCCCCCGTCGACGGCGACGTCGCCGGGGCCCTCGGCGCCGGCACCGCCGACGGCTTCACCCCGAACGGCGTCGCCCTCGACCTCACCGCCGACGAGGAGATCTCCACCACGGGCGGCGCCAACACGGTCGACACCGAGGAGGGCGGCACCACCACCTCCACGGGCGCCGGCACCGGCGGCGGCCGCGGTGCCGCCGGCATCAACGACAGCACCGTCGCGCTGCCGTTCGGCCTGGACCCCGCCCGCACCCCCGTGCTCGGCAGCTACCGCGCCGGCGCGCAGCAGGAAGCCGTGCTCGAGTCCGGCTGGTATGCGCTGCCCGACCGCACCGACGCCACGCCGCTGCTGGTGGTCACCGTCGCCGGCCGCGTGCACTACGTCGACCCCGACGGCGTCCTCACCCCCGGTGCGGACGTGCTGCTCGAGTTCGGCCGGACCGGCGACGGTTCGAGCGTCGAGCCGCTGACCCGCGTCGCGCCCATCGACATCGGACCGTCTCCGTCGTGGCGCAACCTGCGGGTGCCGGGCGACCGGATCCCCGCCGACGCCGACACCGTCCGGCTGGTGGTGACCGACGGCAACCTGGCCCCCGACCAGTGGGTGGCGGTCACGCCGACGCGGATGCCGCGCCTCGAGACCCTGAACACCGTCGTCGGCTCCACGGCACCGGTCCTGCTCGACTGGTCGGTGGGGTTGGCGTTCCCCTGCCAGCGTCCGTTCGACCATCGCTACGGTGTCGCCGAGGTCCCCGAGTTCCGGATCCTGCCCGACCGGGTCGGGGCCGACTCCACCAACGGCTGGCAGGACGACATCGGTGGCGGCCCGCTCGGCTGGATACCGCTGCTGCTAACCGCCGAGACCGTTCCCACCTATCTGAACCACGACTGGGACCGCGACTGGGGCTCGCTGGAGCGATACTCACCCATCGATCCGAGCGCGAGGACTGCCGAGATCACCACCGAGGACGTCGTCCGCTGGGGCTGGTGGACACCCGGCCCGATCCGCGACGGTGTGCCCGTAATGCGTGAATGAGGTCCTACGCGTCGGTAGGGACGGTGCGTCCGCTCATCTGCGCCCGATACCATCGACAATCGTGCCCGACGACGTGACCACAGTTCCCGCCCCCTCCGCAGCCGTGCCCCGGCCGCCGGTTGCCCGGGATCTGCGGGCGCAGTACCGCACCGCCCGGCTCGTCGCCACGGTGGCGGGCCTGCTCGGTGTGCTCCTCGCCGTCGCGACCCCGTTCCTGCCCGTCAAGGTCACCGAAGCCACCGTCACCTGGCCGCAGAACGGCTCGACCGGGCCGGTCGAGGTGCCGCTCATGTCGCAGGTGCCACTGCAGCTGAGCGCGACCGTGCCGTGCACCGCCGTCGCGAGCATGCCGCCCGGCGGTGGCATGCTCCTCGCGACCGCACCACCGAGCGGTGAGGGCGCCGCACTCAACGCGATGTTCGTGCGGGTGGGCGCCGAGAACGTGGACGTTCTCGACCGCAACGTCGTCGTGGCCACCGCCCCGCGCAGCGACGTCGAATCCGCCGCGTGCACCGAGATCAGCATCTTCTCCGACGTCGACCGCACGACCGCGGAGTTCGTCGGCCTGAGCGACGAGAACGGCAACCCGCGCGCCGGTGAGCTGACCGGCGACCTGCGCCCCCTCGTCGTCGGCGTGTTCAGCGACCTGGACACCACGGTGCCCGGCATGTCGGTGACCGTCGACGTCGACTCCCGGTTCTCGTCGTCGCCGACGGTGGTCAAGCTCCTCGCGATGATCCTGGCGGCCCTGTCGACCGCGCTGGCGATCGGTGCGCTCGCCAAACTCGACGGCACCGACGGCCGGGGGCATCGCCGCTTCCTGCCGTCGCACTGGTGGAAGTTCACCGGCGTCGACGCGGTCGTCGTCGGCACACTCCTCGGGTGGCACTTCTTCGGGGCGAACACCTCCGACGACGGCTACCTGCTGACCATGGCCCGGGTCTCCGAGCACTCGGGCTACATGGCCAACTACTTCCGCTGGTTCGGCGTCCCCGAGGCCCCCTTCGGCTGGTACTACGACGTGCTCGCCGCGTTCGCCGAGGTCTCCACCGCCAGCGTCTGGATGCGGCTGCCCGCCCTGCTCGCCGGCATCACCTGCTGGATGGTGATCAGCCGCGAGGTGGTGCCCCGCCTCGGCCGCGCCGTCCGGCACAACACCGTCGCGCTGTGGACCGGCGGCCTGGTGTTCCTCGCCTTCTGGCTGCCCTACAACAACGGCCTGCGTCCGGAGCCGATCGTCGCGCTCGGCGCCCTGCTGACCTGGTGCTCGATCGAACGGGCGATCGCCACGGGCCGGTTGCTGCCGGCTGCGACGGCCGTGATGATCGGCGCGTTCACCCTCGCCGCCGCCCCGACCGGCCTGATGTGTATCGCCGCCCTGCTCGCCGGCATCCGGCCCATGACCCGGATCGTCGTGCGCCGCCACCGCGAGGTCGGGACGCTGCCGCTGCTCGCCCCGATCGCCGCCGCCGGCACCCTCGTGCTCGTCGTCGTGTTCTCCGACCAGACCCTCGCCGCCGTGCTCGAGGCCACCCGCGTGCGCACGATCATCGGCCCGAACGAGGAGTGGTGGAACGACTTCCTCCGCTACTACTACCTGTTCGTGCAGACCGTCGACGGCTCGCTCGCCCGCCGGTTCGCGTTCCTCGTCATGCTGCTGTGCCTGTTCACGTCGCTGCTGGTGCTGCTGCGCCGGCGCCGGATCCCCGGCGTCGCGACGGGACCGTCGTGGCGGCTGATCGGCATCGTCTTCGGCACGATCTTCTTCATGATGTTCAACCCCACGAAGTGGACCCACCACTTCGGGGCGTACGCGGGCATCGCGGGGTCCCTCGCGGCCCTCACCGCGGTCGTCGTCTCCGCGAGCGCGCTGCGGTCGCGGCGCAACCGCACGATCTTCCTCGCCGGACTGCTGTTCGTGCTGGCCGTGTCGTTCGCGGGCATCAACGGCTGGTGGTACGTGTCGAGTTACGGCATCCCGTGGTTCGACAAGACCGTCTCCTTCAAGGGCAACCAGTCCAGTTCGCTGTTCCTGATCCTCTTCGGGCTCGCCCTCGGGCTCGTCGCGTGGCAGTACCTGCGGGAGGGCTACGCGCCGCCGCAACCCAGACCCACGACCCGCAAGGGCCGCCGGATCCGCAAGTTCGCCGCGGCGCCCCTGACCGTCGTCGCCGGAGCGATGGTGCTCTTCGAGGTGCTGTCGCTGCTCAAGGGCGCGGTATCGCAGTATCCGGCGTATTCGCTCGCCCGGTCCAACGTCGGCGCGCTCGCCGGCCAGACGTGCGGGCTGGCCGACGACGTCCTCGTCGAATCGGACCCGAACTCCGGTCGGCTCGCGCCCATCGTCGACCCGGACAACCCACCCCGCGGCGGCGACGCCCTCGCCGGAGCCGAACCCGTGGGCTTCGATCCCAACGGCATCCCGTCGGACCTCACGGCCGACTACGTCGAGGTCAAGCCCGGCCAGGGCAACACCGACAACCAGAGCGTCGGGCCGACGTTCGAGACCGGCGCCGGCGGCGGCACCACCGGCGGCACCGGGGCGCGCACCGTCAACGGCTCGGACGCCAAGCTGCCGTTCGGCCTCGACCCGGCCGTGACCCCCGTGCTCGGCAGCTACCAGGAGGGCGTGCAGGAACCGGCGTTGCTCACGTCGAGCTGGTACGGGTTACCCGAGCGCACCGACGACGCGCCGCTCGTCGTCATCTCGGCGGCCGGTCGCATCTGGTCCGTCGACGACACCGGCGCCACCACCTACGGCCAGTCGCTGCTTGTCGAGTACGGCAGGCGCCTGCCCGACGGCACCGTCGAACCGCAGGGCACCTACCTGCCGCGCGACATCGGGCCCGCGCCGTCGTGGCGGAACCTGCGCATCCCGCTGTCGGAGCTGCCCGCCGACACCGACGCCGTCCGCATCGTCGCCAACGACCCCAACCTCACGGGCGACCAGTGGCTGGCGTTCACACCGCCGCGCGTGCCGAAACTCGAGACGCTCGACACCGTGGTCGGCTCGGAGCAGCCGGTGCTGCTCGACTGGGCGGTGGGCCTGCAGTTCCCGTGCCAGCGTCCGTTCGACCACCGCTACGGCATCGCCGAGATGCCGAACTACCGCATCCTGCCGGACCGACCCCTGGCCGTGTCCTCCACCGACACGTGGCAGTCCGCGGACAACGGCGGACCGCTGGGCTTCACCGAGGCCCTCGCGCGCCCCGAGCAGATCCCCACGTACCTGAAGGACGACTGGGCCCGCGACTGGGGCTCGCTCGAGCGGTACGTGCGGTTCTACCCGGACGCGGTGCCGGCCGAGCCGCAGACCGAGACGGTCACCCGCTCCGGGCTGTGGAACCCGGGCACGCTGCGCGTGTACGAGTAGGCCACCCGCTGCCGTCGCATGCGGTCCTCTCGCGCCTTCCGGACCGAATGTCACACCGGTTCGGCTCCATCGACCGAATGTGACATTCGGCCAGTCGCGCCGCCGGTAACGTCGTCCGTTTCGGGCGCGATGTCACGAATGTTCGATTCTGCTCGATCGCGAACTGTTCATCGGGCCAGCGGGGGTGGGCCGGCTACGGAAGGAACTGTATGTCGAAGAAGCGTGCATTCGGACTCGCGGCGGTTACCGCCGCGGTTCTCGGCGCCGGAGTGGCGACTGCCCCGGTAGCCGTCGCCGCTCCCGAAAATGCCACCACGCTCACGCGTGTCATCGGATCGGGCGAGTCCGGCTCGTTCGGTTACGGCGGAGCCTTGGTGAACGAGGCGGTCACGGTGCGCGTCGACCCCGACGAGCCCGGCATCAGCTGGTTCGGCGGCAGCATGTGGTGCTACTGCAAGATCTCCTGGACCAACATCACCACCGGGGCCAGCGGAACCAACGAACTCCCGTCCCGGCCGGTGCTCGGCGGAGGAATGACCGGTACGCCCCGCGCCGAGACCGGCTCCGGCCGAATCGTCGCCACCGTCACCGTCCCGAACGGCTTCACGTACCTGCCGGGAGTCGGGACCTGGGTCGTCCCCTGACCGTCCGGACCGAATGTCACATCGCTTCGATTGCATCGAACCCATGTGACATTCGGTCCGTCCGTCGGTCCGCCTCGGTCCGCCCGCGACGGGTAGTCCACAACCTCACCGTTCATCCACAGATTTCGCCCACCCTCCCGTTGCACCCCTCGAGCGCGGCATTTCCCGGTGATCATGGGCGGCATGAGACGCGGAACGTGGGGGGACGACGTCGAACAGCTCGTCGGGCTGAGTGTCAACGGCATCATCCGCACCTCGACACTGTTGGGATGCGGGATGAGCAGCAGCACCATCTCCGGTCGTTGCCGGAAGGGTGGTCCGTGGCAACGGATTCTGCCCGGTGTCGTTGCGCTGCACAGCGGCCCGCTCACGCAACTGCACAGACAGACGGCAGCGCAGATGTACGGAGGCGACGAGGCCGTCATCTCGGGCCACGCCGCGCTCGGCGTGCACGGATACGCCCCCTCGGCGACGAAGAGCGACATCCTGCTACTCATCCCGCAGAATCGGCATCGCAGGAACTTCTCGTTCGTCACCGTCGAACGTAGTTGGCGTGTACCCGAACCCGTACGCAAGGGCACACTGCGGATCGCACCCGTCGCGCGCAGCCTGCTCGATGCCGGACGGCGGACGTCACGAACGGACGACTGCCGCGCCTTGTTCGCCGCCGCACTCCAACGCGGCGATGTCACCGTGGACCACCTGGCACGCGAACTCGCAGACGGCAGCAGTCGGGGAACCGCAGTGCCCCGCAAGGTGATCCAGGAGCTGGTCGACGACGCGCATTCGGTCGCCGAGATCGAGGCCCAGAAGCTGTACTCCACCTCGGGTCTTCCCCCGATGGTGCACAACCGGGAGGTCGAGGACTCGAACGGAACTTGGATCGCCCGTCCGGACGGCTGGCTCGATGCCGTGGCACTGGCGTGGGAGATCGACTCGTTCGCACATCATCTCAGCGCAAGAGACCACGAGGCAACGATGCGGCGCCGGGCGGTCATGCAGCGGCACGGGATCATCGTCGTCACCCATCTGCCCAGACAGATCCGGCACGAACCGGCGATCGTGCTCGCCGATCTTGCGGCGGCCTACCGGCAGGGTCTCGAACGTCCACGACCCGACGTGCGGGTTCGGTAGCCCCGCGAGGCGAACCGAATGTCACATTGCGTCGATACGATCGACGCAATGTGACATTCGGCCCACCAGAAGGGCTAGAGCGGAAGCAAGTGATGCTTGCGCGGATTCTTGAACACCTTCTTGTCGCGCAGCAACGTCAGCGCCTTGCGGATCTCCAGACGCGTCTTGTGCGGCTCGATCACCGCATCGATGTAGCCGCGCTCGGCCGCGATGTACGGCGTCGCGATGTGCTCGTTGTAGAAGTTGATCAGCTGCTGACGGACCGCCGGAGCGTTCTCGCCGGCCGCCTCGATCTGGCGACGGCCGATGACCGCTACCGCACTCTCGGCGCCCATCACCGCGATCCGCGCCGTGGGCCACGCGAAGTTCACATCCGCGCCGAGCTGCTTGGAGCCCATCACCGCGTAGCCACCGCCGTAGGACTTGCGTACCACCACGGTCACCTTCGGCACCGACGCCTCGACGAACGAGAACAGGAACCGGCCGCCGCGCTTGATGACCCCGATCTTCTCCTGCTCCACACCCGGCAGGAAGCCGGGGGTGTCGACGACGAACACCAGCGGAATGTCGTACGCGTCGCACACCCGCACGAAATGCGCGGCCTTGTCCGAACTCGCCGCGTCGAGCGCCCCGGACAGGTACAGCGGCTGGTTCGCCACCACCCCGACGGGCCGGCCGTCGACGCGGGCGAAGCCGGTGATGATGTTCGGGGCGACCTGCGAGCGGATCTCGAAGAAGTCGCCGTCGTCGAAGATCTTGAGCAGGACGTCGTGCATGTCGTAGCCGGAGTTGTCGGCGTCGGGCATGAACGTGTCGAGCTCGAGATCGTCCGGCGTGATCTCCGGTTCGAGGCCCGGATTGATCACCGGGGGCTTCTCCTGCGCGTTCGACGGCATGTAGCTCAGGTACTTGCGGGCCCACTCGAACGCGGCCTTCTCGTCCGGCGCGACGTGGTGCACGTTGCCGTACTCGGCCTGCTTACGGGCGCTGCCGAGTTCGTCGAGGCTGACGTCCTCCCCGGTGACGGACTTGATGACGTCCGGGCCGGTGACGAACATGTACGCCTCTTCGGTGGCGACGACCACGTCGGTGTTGATGGGCGCGTACACGGCGCCCCCGGCGCACTTGCCCAGGATGATCGACACCTGCGGGCACAACCCCGACAGCGGCTCGTGCCGCTTGCCCAGTTCCGCGTACCACGCCAGCGACGTCACCGCGTCCTGCACCCGGGCACCGCCGGAGTCGTTGATGCCGACCACCGGGCAGCCGATCTTCAGCGCGAAGTCGAGGATCGCGGCGACCTTGCGGCCGAACATCTCGCCGACGCTGCCACCGAACACGGTCTGATCGTGCGAGAACACCGCGACGGGCCGGCCGTCGACGGTGCCGTGACCGACGACGACGCCGTCACCGTAGAGCGCGTCGTCACGGCCGGGCGTCTTCATGAGCGCCCCGATCTCGACGAAGCTGCCCGGGTCGAGCAGCATGTCGATGCGCTGTCGCGCACTGGGGATGCCCTTGGCGGCGCGTTTGGCCACCGCGGCCTCCCCGGCCGGCTCCTTGGCGATCTCGAGATTCTTGCGCAGCTCGGCCAGCTTCTCGGCCGTCGTCGTGGTCACTACTCGATCAGCTCCTCGTGGCCTCGATGTCGGCCAGCTTGCGTGTCAGGTCGGCCCCCACCTTCCCGATGTACGGCTCGTCGACCACCTGGAGGTGATCGCCGCCGACACGGATGACCTCCAGATTACGGACCGACTCACCCCAGCCACCGTCGGGCTGCCTGGTCCCGAATGCGGGCTCGAGCTCGATGGCGTCGTCGTGGTAGCGGTCCGCCATGTACAGCACCACGTCGCCGTCGTACGGCTCGAGCTTCGCCGTCTGGATGGCCCGGTTGTCCAGCCACGACGTGCGCTGGTGCTCGATGATGCCGCCGGGGATCCTCGTACCGCTCATCTTGAGCAGGTCCATGAGGATGCGCACCTGCCCCTCGTCGTCCGTCGCGGCGAGCTTGTCGTACGGCAGCGGAGCGTCGACCCCGTAGGTCTTCTTCGCGAACTGCGCGTACCGCTGCCAGCGGGCGGTGATCTCCTCGGGGGTGTCCTCGACCTTCTGCCCGGCCATCACCGTGTCGATGAGGCCGACGAGCCGCACGTCCTTGCCCTCGGCCCGCAGCAGCCGGGCGACCGCGTAGGCGAGCACACCGCCCAGCGACCAGCCGTACAGCACATACGGACCGTCGCCCTGGATCTCCTTGATCTGCGGGAGGTACTCCTGGGCACGCTGCTCGATCGGGCCCTCGGTGCGTTCGAAGCCGTACATCGGGGTGCCCTCGGGCAACCGGCGCAGGAGCGGCTCGTACACGACGGTGGATCCGCCGGCGGGGTGGAACACGAACACCGGCACGGCGTCCGAGCCCTCGGGCCGCGGGCGCAGCGTACGGACGAGCCCGTCGATGCGATCCGCCGATTCGAGGTGCCGGCGCACGCTCTCGGCGAGCTGCTCGATGGTCTCGGCGTCGAGCACGTCGTCCACGGTGATCTCGCCGTTCGCCCGCTCGGTCAGCCGGGCGGCGAGGCGCTCGGCCGTCTCGTCGTCGAGGATCGGCAGGGTGTTGAAGATGCCCTTCGCCGACTGCCCGGTGATCACGGCCCACGTCGCGAACGTGAGCCGCTCGGCGGCGTCGCGCGGCGGCACGTCGGTGCCGGATGCCTCCGCGACCGCCTGCCGGTCGGTGACGTCGGTGGCCTTGTCCGCTTCGGTGCTCGCAGCGGTCTCACCGCTCTTGCCTGCCTCTGCGGCCTCTGCGGCCTCGAGGATCGCCTCCGCCTCGTGCACCACCCCGGTGTCCTCCACCGGCGAGACCGCAGGCAGCTCGAGCGACGCGTCCTCCCGAGCGGCGGTGTCGCGGTCGGCGGCCTGCTGGGCGGCGAGCGCGGCGACCTCCTCGCGGTTCTCCACGGCGTACCGCAGGTACTTCGCGACGTCGCGCAGGCTGGCGTCCTTCACCGCGGCGAGCTGCAGCTGCGGGATGTCGAACTCGTACTCGACGCGGTTCTTGATCCGCACCGCCATGAGCGAGTCCAGCCCCAGCTCGATCAGCGGAATCTCGACGGGCAGATCCTCGGGCGCGTACCCCATCGATTCGGCGACGATCAGCGCCAGCCGATCCTCGAGGGTCTGCGACCCGTTCGGATTCCACTTGTCGCCGAAGCTCTCCACCACCTCGGGCAGCGTCTCGACCGGCCCGGTGGAGCGCTCGGCCGGCGCGGGCGTGGGAGCCGGCAGCGCGTCACCGGAGGCGACGACCGCATCGAACAGCAACCGGAACTCGCCGTCCGCCGCGTCCCGGCCGTGCACGTGCAGCGACGCGCCGCCGAGGTGCCGGGTCAGCGTGGTGGTGAGGGTGCCGGTGGCGGGGACGTCACCGTACGGCACGGACGCGGTGAGGGTGACGTCGGCGAGCACCTGCGACGCGGCGGCGACGGCGAGTTCACCGAGGTCGGTGACCGCGTCGGCGCGCACCTCCCACACGTGCCGGCCGTCGGGCAGCGCGACGTGCGCGCCGGGCACGCGGGCACTGCCGCCGGTCCCGATGCGGGTCTCGAGCCAGAACGGCTTGCGCAGGAACACCGTCCGCGGCAGGTCGGCGTACGCGCCGGCCGGGAGCAGGCTGTGCAGGTCCACGGTGTGGCCGTGCACGTACAGCTGCGCGAGGGCGGTGAGCACGCCCAGCGGCTCGTCCTCCTTGCGCTTGAGGGTCTGGATCAGCTGGGTGTCGATGACCCCGGCCGCGTACGCCGTCGCGGCCACGGACATCAGCGCGACCGGATTGGGGGCCAGCTCGACGAAGGTGGTGTGCCCGTCGGTGACGGCCAGCTTGACCGCATTGGTGAAGTAGACGCTGTGCCGCAGACCCTTGGTCCAGTACTCGACCTGGTGGATGCCCTCGTGCCCGGCGCGGTAGTGGGTGTCCTGGTCGACCGACGAGTACACGTCGACCTTCAACCGGTGCGGCTCGATGCCGGCGAGTTCGGCGGCGAGCTCGCCGAGGAGCGGATCCACCTGCGAGGTGTGGCTGGCGCCCTTGGTCTGCAGCACGCGGGCGAGCTTCTCCTCCGACTCCGCCCGCGCGACGATCGCGTTGACCTCGTCCTGCGGGCCGCCGATGACGGTGTGCGTCGGCGCCGCGTAGACGCAGACCTCGAGGTGCGGGTAGTCGGTGAGGACCTGCTCGATCTCCGCGGCGCTGTACTCGACGAGCGCCATGAGCCGGATGTCGTCGCCCTCGAGCAGCGCCTCGGCCTCGCCCATCAGGCGCGAGCGCGCGCAGATGACGCGGACGGCGTCCTCGAGCGACAGCCCACCCGAGATGTATGCCGCGGCGGCCTCACCCATGGAGTGGCCGACGACGGCGGACGGCTCGGCGCCGTGGTGACGCAGCAGCTTCGCGAGGGCGACCTGGATGGTGAAGATGCCGACCTGCGAGGTCTCGACGTCGTAGTCCTGGGCGTCGTCGAGGAACTTCTCCTTCATGGAGTAGCCGGCCTCGTCCTCGATCAGCTCGTCGATCTCGTCGACGGCCGCCGCGAACACCGCGTTCTCGAGGTACAGCTGCTTGGCCATCTTGCGGTGCTGCGATCCGAACCCGGACAGCACCCACACCGGCCCGTTGGCGGCGGGGGCGTCGGCGGAGAACACGCCCTGGGCGGGCTTTCCGGCGGCGACGGCGCGCAGCCCGGCGATGGCCTCGGCGCGGGTCGTCGCGATCACGACGGCGCGCGAGCGGCCGTGGTTGCGGCGGGAAAGGGTGCGGGCGACGTCGGCGAGCGGCGTGGTGCTGCCCGCCTCCGTCTCGAGCCAGTCGGCGAGGTCGGCGGCGGCCCGGCGACGGCGCGACGGCATCGCCGCGGACACCGCGAGCAGCACCGGGCGCTCGGCGTTCTCGTCCGAGCGAATGTGCCCCTCAGCTCCTTCAGCCGACGGAACGACACCTTCGCTCGGCTCTGCCACGGGCGCCTCGTCCGGCCCGGCCGGCGCCGCTTCGGGGCCGGTGTACTCGCGGACCACGACATGGGCGTTGGTGCCGCCGAAGCCGAACCCGGAGACGCCGGCGATCGCCTTGCCGGTGTAGCGCGGCCACTCGGCGCCCTCGGGGATGACCTTCAGGCGGGCCTGCTCGAACGGGATGTACGGGTTCGGCGCCGTGTAGTTCAGCGTCGCCGGCAGGTGGTTCTCCTGCATCGCGAGGACCACCTTGATCAGGCCCGCCGCGCCGGCGGCCGCCTCGAGGTGGCCGAAGTTGGTCTTCGCCGAGCCCAGCAGCACCGGCTTGTCGGCGTCGCGTCCGCGGCCGACGACACGGCCGAGGGCGTCCGCCTCGATCGGGTCGCCGAGCACGGTTCCGGTGCCGTGGGCCTCGACGTAGTCGACGCCGGACGGCAGGATGCGCGCGTCCCGGTAGGCGCGGCGCAGCACGTCGACCTGGGCCTCGGGGTTCGGCGCCGCCAGCCCGTTGGAGCGGCCGTCCTGGTTGACGGCGGAACCGGCGATGACGGCGAGCACGGTGTCGCCGTCACGCTCGGCGTCCTCGAGCCGCTTGAGCACGACGAGGCCGCCGCCCTCGGCGCGGACCATGCCGTCGGCGTCGGCCGAGAAGGCCTTGATGCGGCCGTCGGGGGCCTGCACGCCGAGCTGGTCGAAGCCGAGGGTCGCGGCGGGCGCGACGAGCATGTTCACGCCGCCGGCCAGCGCCACGTCGGCGTCGCCGTCGCGCAGGGCCCGCACCGCCTGGTGCACGGCCACGAGCGACGACGAGCACGCGGTGTCCAGGGCGACGGACGGTCCGCGGAAGTCGAAGAAGTACGAGACCCGGTTGGCGACGATGGACGTGGCCGTGCCGGTCAGCGCGTACGGATGCGCGGCGGACGGGTCGCTCACCGCGAGGAGCTGGTAGTCGTTGGCGGAGCTGCCGATGAACACGCCGACCGGGCGGCCCTTGAGGTCGCTGGCCGGAATGTGGGCGTGCTCGAGCGCCTCCCAGGTCAGTTCGAGGGCGAGGCGCTGCTGCGGATCGACCATCTCGACCTCGCGCGGCGACATCGCGAAGAACTCGGCGTCGAAGCCCTTGACGTCGTCGAGATACCCGCCGCGGGTGTTGGCCGCGGCGATGGCGGACGAGATCTGCGGGTCGTCGGCGAATTCGGACCACCGTCCCTCGGGGAGGTCGGTGATCCCGTCGCGGCCCTGTGCGAGCAGCTCCCACATCTCGGCGGGGGTGCTCACGTGCCCGGGCAGCCGCGTGGCGAGACCGACGATCGCGATGTCGTGTGCCCGGCCGGCCGGACCGGCGGCGTAGAAGGCGCTGTCGTCCCCCTCCGGGAGCTCGGGCTCGCCCTCGATGATGCGCGTGGCCAGCGACGCGATGGTCGGGTGCTGGTACGCGATCGTCGCGGTGAGGGTGACGCCGAGCAGTTCCTCGATCTCGCCGCTCAGCGCGACGGCGTCGCGGGACGAGAGACCGAACTCCTCCATCGGGCGATCGTCGGAGATCTGTGCCACCGGTTGCCCGGTGGCCTCGGCGATCCAGTTTCGCAGCCATTCGCGCAGCTGCGCGACGGTCATTTCAGTGTCAGCCATCAACCCACCACGCTACCCGGGAAAGAGAACAATGTTTAAACGCTATCGGGGAAGGCCTGCTGCGTGTAACCGCCGCGCAGGGTTCCCTCGATGTACGCGGCCTTGCACGCGCGCCGCGCGATCTTGCCACTCGACGTGCGCGGGATCGACCCGGCCGGAACGAGCAGGACGTCGCGTGCGGTCACACCGTGCCGTGCCGAGATCGCCGCCCGCACGGTGTCCGCAACCGGCTGCGGATCCGCCTTGCCCGCGCCCGGCGCCCGCTCGGCGACGATGACCAGCTGCTCCGAGGCGTCGTCGGGGTCGAACTGCAGGCCCGAGTGCGAGTTCTCGAACACCACCTGCGGCAGCTGGTTGGCCGGCACGGCGAAGGCGGCCACGAAGCCGGGGCGCAGCGCGGAGCTGGCCTCCTGCGCCGAGAACTCCAGGTCCTGCGGGTAGTGGTTACGTCCGTCCACGATGACCAGGTCCTTGACGCGGCCGGTGATGTACAGCTCGCCGTCGACGTACACGCCGTAGTCGCCGGTGCGCAGCCAGTGCGCGTCGGCCGGCGTGCCCTCGGCGTGGCTGCCGACGGTCAGGCGGTCGGCGATCGTGTTGCGGAAGGTCTCCGCGGTCTCCTGAGTGCGTCCCCAGTACCCGATGCCGATGTTCTCGCCGTGCAGCCAGATCTCCCCGACGTGCTCGTCCGGCACCTCGGTGGCGGTCTCGGCGTCGACGATCGCGGCCCACTGGCTGCGCGCGACGTATCCGCAGGAGACCTGCGCGATGGCGTTCGGCGCCTCCTTGTCGACCTTGACGATGCGGCCGGCGCCCAGCTGGTCGCGGTCGACGTAGATGACCTTGGCCTCGTCGGTGTGCCGGGTGGACGAGACGAACAGCGTCGCCTCCGCCATGCCGTACGACGGCTTGATCGCGGTCTTGGGCAGGCCGTACGGCGCGAACGCCTCGTTGAACTTGCGCATCGAGGACGTGGTCACCGGCTCGCTGCCGTTGATCAGGCCGATCACGTTGCTCAGGTCGAGGGTCTCACCCGGCTTCGGCAGTCCTCGCGCGGCCGCGTGCTCGAACGCGAAGTTCGGCGCGGCGGCGAACGTGCCGGCGCCGTCGGAGACGGCGGCGAGTTCCTTGATCCACCGGCCCGGCCGCTGCACGAAGGCGCGCGGGCTCATGATGGTGATGTACTTGCCGCCGATCGCGGGCAGGATGATCGTGAGCAGGCCCATGTCGTGGAACAGCGGCAGCCACGTCACACCGCGCGAACCCTCGTTGAGTTCGATGGAGTCGGCCATCTGGATGCAGTTGGTGAGGACACCGCGGTGGGTGATCTCGACGCCCGCGGGCACGCGGGTCGATCCGGAGGTGTACTGCAGGTAGGCGATGTCGTCGGTGCCGATCCGGGGTCGCGTCCACGAGTCGGCGACGGTGTCGGGGATCGCGTCGACCGCGATGATGCGGGGGCGCTGCGCGGCGGGCAGCGGCCGGAAGAACTGCCGGACCCCGGCCGCGGAGGTGGTGGCGGTGAGGATGGCGCTGGGTGTGCAGTCGCCGAGGACGGCATGCAGCCGGTCGGTGTGGCCGGGCTCGTCGGGATCGAACAGCGGGACGGCGATGGTGCCGGCATAGATGGCCGCAAAGAAGGAGACGACGTAGTCCAGGCCCTGCGGGGCAAGGATCGCGACGCGGTCGCCGGGCTCGGTGACCTGCTGCAGCCGGGCCGCGATCGCGCGCAGACGTACCCCGAACTGCTGCCAGGTCAGCTCGTGGACCTCGCCGTCACGTTCCCGCGAGTAATCGATGTAACGGTACGCAAGATCGTCGCCGTTCTCGGCGAAATGCTGCTCGAGGTGGTCGAGCAGAGTGTTGCCCTCGGGCAACACGATCTGTCCGTTCTCATCGATGAACTCTTCGAACCCGACGCTCATTCCTTCTCCCTGTCGAAGCGATCCCACAACCACTCGACATGGTTGCGCCCCGTCCTTGTCCTCGCGCTAGCGGATCGTCGTACCTGTACAGCTCAACAGCATCCGGCGGTGCATCTCACGAATCTGTCCATCGATCCGAAATCACGATTATGTTACAGATCCGCATCGGTCATTCCCCCGCCAACAGCGGAATCACCGGTGCGAACGCCTCCATCTGGGTGGGGAAGACCCCCACATAGGACATCCCCGTCTTCGCCCGCACGTTACGGATCTGTTCGGCGATCTCCTCGTAGGAACCGATTGCGAGATACGGCGATTCGAGGATCTCGTCCACGGTGAGCCGGACGTCCACCTCGATGTTCGGGGGGAAGCCCTGGTCGAGGGCAGCCAGCGCCATCTCGGCAGTCTGCTCCCGATCATCCGTGACGAGAATCATCGTGATGGTCCAGTTCAGCTCGATGTCATCGAACCGATCCCCCGCTGCGCGACGGATCACGTCCACCCGCTCCACAGTCTTGCCCATCGTGATCCCCGACAGCAACAAACGGCCGTCCCGATTCGTGGGGGTGGCCACCGAGATGATGTCGGCGTACTTCGCCGCCAGCGCGAGCATCTTCGGTCCCCCGCCGCCGACCGCGATGGGCGGACGCGGGCCCTGCCGCGGGCGCGGACTGCCCTTGAGGCCGTCGATGCGGTAGTGCTTGCCCTCGAAGTTGCATTCCCGGCCCCGCAGGAGCACGTCCAGAATCTGCAGGCTCTCCTCGAGCTTCTCGATCCGGACGCCGGGACGTTCGTAGGCGATGCCCGCCTTGTCGAACTCCTCCTTCATCCACCCTGCGCCGATCCCGAGCTCGAGCCGGCCACCCGAAAGGACGTCGACGGTCGCGGCGTCCTTGGCCAGGATCGCGGGATGCCGGAAGCCGTTCGCGAGGACGGCGGTGCCGAGGCGGATCTTGTCGGTGGCGACGGCGAGCGCACCGAGGGCGGCCATGGGTCCGACCTGGTTGCCCAGGTGGTCCGGGATCATGAAGCTGTCGTAGCCGAGCTCCTCCGCCTTGCGCGCCAGCTCGACGAAGCGCCGGGCACCGCCCTCCTCGGCGTTGCCCTCGCCACCCGCGGCGAAACGAAACTTCCGCGTGACAGCCGAGCCGGCGGTGGCGCTCATCGAACCTCTTCTCGTGTGGCGGTGGTCGCGCGTCACGGGCCCGGAAGGATTTCCCGGGTCATGACCGAAGGTCGAGTCTAAGCGCCGACCGACCAGTGAGTGTATCGGGTGGTGATCCCCGACACTACCGACCGGTAACAACGAGGAGAGTTCACTCCTCGGGAGGGGTCGGCGCCTCCTCGATCTTCTCGCTCGCCCAGTTCGCCACCCACTGCGTCGCCGTCGTACCCGAATCGTCCACGACGAAGGTGTTGTACAGCGCGTGCACGGGGTTGTTCATGTACTCGAGCAATCGCGGCGCGCTGGCCAGCCAGTTGCCGGGATTGAGCGCATTCGGCGGGGCGTCGCAGATCCCGTCGGTCGGTGCACAGATGTCCACCACCTTGTCCTCGAGCTCGCCGAATCCACCCGGCCGCGCGCCGGTCATGGTGATCCCCGGCAGACGCAATCCGTTCAGCGACAGCTCGGCGCCGACACCCGCGACGGGCGGTCCGATCGTCTCGACCGTCCCCGGATCGCGACGGCCGTCGGCGATGAGCGCCACCCCGAGCACGCGGTCCGCCGGAACAGGCCCGTTACCGGCACCGATGCGCGACGCGACGTCGCCCGCGATGACCGCGCCCTGCGAGAATCCGGTCAGCACGTAATTGGTCAGCGGGCACTCGGCGAACCGTCGCTCGAGGATGTCCTCGGTCGCCGCGGTGCCGGCCGTGCGGCTGTTGTTGTAGGACTGCTGACCGTCCGGCGGGAGTGCCACCGGATTCGAGAACTGGGCCACGTACGGAACGGTGTACACATCGGCACGCTGCGCGTCGAAGCGCTCCTGCAGCGGACGCGTGACATTCAGCATCAGCGAGAGCGGATTGAACGTCGGGTTGTACGGATCGTCCCAGGCGGCCGACTCCCACGTGCCCGGCACCGCCACCACCTGGACGTCGGGGCACGAGGCCGGCTGCGCCTGGGGCTTCTCGGGCCCGAGCGGCCCCGGCGGCCCCGGCACCGGGAGCCGGCCCGCGAGGATGTACCACATCGCGAGCACGGCCGCCAGGACGACCAGGATCCCGAGTACGAGGATTCCCCGCCTCCGGCGTCGTTGCTTCGCTCGGGCCGTCATGGTTGCTGCTCCTAGCAGAAGGTGTCGCGGGCGACGGTGATGTAGACGTCGGCGGTCGTCGCGGCGTCGGCGTCGGAGATCTCCTTGCCGGCGGCCGTGGCCTCGCTGCCCACTGCGGCGGTGACGATCGTCTTGATCTCCTCGGGCGAGCTGCCCTGTGCGGTCGCGGCGCAGATGTAGTTGGCCGTGTTGATGGCGATACTGCCGTCGGCGGCGGGTTCCACGCCCCGCTCGCGCAACCCGTCCAGGAACGCCTGGCCGCGGTCGTCCACCGGCACCTCGGCCGGGCCCGGGAATCCGGGTTCGGTCTCCGGCTGCGCCGGGGGTGCGGTGGCGGCCTCGCCCGGACTGGTGGTGGCCGCGCCCTCGGGAGCGGTCGTCGTCGCCTTGGCGGCGGTGGTCTCGGCGGCGGATGTCGAGGTGGTCGCCGACACGGACGTCGACGGGGTGTTCGTCGCCGTGGAATCGTCGCTTCCGCAGGCGCCCAGGAGGGCGGTGGCGGCGAGCGCCGCGGCGCCGGCGCCCAGGACGCGGGTCAGGCTCGAACGGGTCCGTGCAGGCATGTGGTGGTGTCCTCGCATCCAATCGTCGGAAATGGGCAGTGCCCAGGCTACAGATGCGAACCGGGCGGTGACCGCGACCCGTGCGTCGCGGTCACCGCCCGATCCGGTGGTTGCGGGCCGCCGCGGCGGCACCGGAACTGCGGGTGACGATCCTAGGGGCGGACGGTGGCCACGTTGTCGACCACCGTGACGAATCCGCCCTGGAAGTTCTGCTGGACACCGCCGGGGATGGGGAACTCGTCGCCGATGGGGAAGCCGAGTCGACCGTTCTCGTAGCCGGCGCTCTTCCACGCGTCGAACACGGGCCCGTTGCGAACGGACCAGGCGCCGCTGAGCGGACTCCAGTAGATGTTGCCGCCCTCGAACTCGTTGAACCGGCCGCCGTCCTTGACGGGGATCTCGCTGGTCTTCGGGAATCCGAGCCAGCTGTTCTCGTAGCCGAGTTCGGCGTACTTGCCCATGATCATCCCCTGCACGGCGTGGGCGCCGAGCGGCTCGGTCCAGTAGAGGGCGCCGATCTCGAAGCCCTGCACCACTCCGGGCTTGTTCGGGGTGGCCACCTCGTCGGCCACCGGGTAGCCGAGCGGACCGCCCTCCCAGCCCTGGCGCGCCCACTCGTCACGGATGGCGCCGCGCACGGCGTGCGCCCCGGTCTGCGGGGTCCAGTAGATCGAGCCGTGCTGGAAGTGGTTGAACCGGCCGCGGCCGTCGGGGGTGCCACGTTCCTCGGTGGTCGGGTAGCCGAGCGGACCGGCCGGCCCCCCGGCGGCCTGGTAGGCCCCGCCGACGGCACCCGCCACCGGGCGGGCGCCGCCCTCGGTGGAGGAGAAGATCCGGCCGAAGCGGAAGTCCTGGACGCGCCCGCCCGCGACGGCGTACTCCGGTGTGAGGCAGTCGCCGATCCACGGGGCGGCGGCGTCGCCGATCGCGCCGGATGCGCTGCAGTTCGGCTTCGTGACCTCCACGCCGAGGGCGTTGGCGAGCTGCGGCCACAGCTGGTGCAGCTCGAATTCCCAGTACGGCCACGAATGGGTGCCCGACGGCCGGTAGACCACCTGCGCGGGGATGCCGACCTTGTTCAGTTTGGTGGCGAACGCCTGCGAGGTGAGCCGCGACAGGATCTCGAGGCCCATGCCGGCATAGTTCGTGCTCACGCCCGGGACACCCGACGGCTGGTCGTACGGTCCGGTGCTGCCGCTGCCGCTCGAGACGTACAGGCTCACGCCCTCGAGCTTGTCCGCGAGCAGGTAGGGATCGTGGGCGGCCCACTGCTCGCCGCCGGGGGTACCCCACATGGCCGACGAGTCGAAGCCGCCGGCGTCCTGCATCGCGTACTGGATCGCCTGCGGCATGCCGAGGGTCGTGGTGGTCAGGATGCCGGAGAGCGACCCCGCGAACTTGAAGAAGCCGGGGTTGCGCGCAGGCAGGAACATCGCGGCGGTGCCGCCCATCGACAGGCCGACGACGCCGCGCTCCTTCGTGGTGCGCCAGTTGCCCTCGAGGATCGGGGGAAGTTCCTTGGTGAGGAACGTCTCCCACTGGTAGTTGCGCCCGTTGTTCTGGTCCACCCAGTCGGCGTAGAAGCTGGACTGTCCGCCCACCGGCAGCACGACGTTGACGTTCTTGTCCGCGAAGAAGGCCTCGGCGTCCGTCTCGATCGTCCAGCCGTTCTCGTCGTCGCGGGCGCGCAGGCCGTCGAGCATGTAGACGGCGGGGAACCGCGCTTCCGGTTCGATGTTCCAGTCCCGGGCCAGCAGCAACTGCACCTGGATGGGCGTGCCCATCGCCGGCGAGTTCACCCACAGGGCCACGCGCCGGTCGGTCAGCCAGTCCACCCGCTGCACCGTCACCCCGGACGGGGCCTGCGCGGCGGTGGGCTCGCTGCGGTCCACCGGCACCGCGTACGCGGCACCGACGGCGAGGGTTCCGGCGACGAGCGGGGCGACGAGGGCTGCGGCGACCGCCCCGAGGACCCGCCGGCTCCGTCGTGCGGGCGGCACCGGCTGCCGGGCGCGCACGGTTCGACGTCCGCCAAGCACAGTTCGCATCGGCATCGCTCACTTTCTGCGTTGCTGGGGCGTCGACGGGCGACCGGGCCCCGCGTCTCGAAGACTGTTTCTACACGTGAACGGGCGCCGGGTGGGGGTGCCGCGCTGTGACGGCTGTGGTTTTTGTCAACTATCCGGGAAACGGCGCATGCCGCCCCTCGTCCCTCTCGGGTCGTGGGGCGGCATGCGGACCGTCAGTGTGTGCCGGGTGGTTCGGCGCGATCAGTAGGCGTTCAGTGCCTCGAGGATCTGGGGACGAGCCTTCCACAGCTCCTCTTCCCAGTACTTCCAGGAGTGCGTGCCGCGCGCCGGGAAGTCGAAGCGGGCCTGGATGCCGAGGGTGGCCAGCTTGATCTGGAAGGCACGGGTCTGGGCGAGGGCGAGCGCCTCGAGGCCCATGGCGTTGGCGGTGTTGTAGACACCCACCAGGCCCTGCGGGTTGTCGTGCTGACCGGGCAGGCCGCTGGCCGCCGAGATGTACATCGACAGGCCGGCGAGCTTCGGCGCGAACACGAACGGATCGTTGCGCAGCCAGGCCGGGCTCCACGGCGGGCCCCACATGGAGTCGACGTTGAAGCGGCCGGCGTCGAGCATCGCGACGCGGATGGCCTCACGCATGCCGGGAGCCGACAGGTTCAGGTATCCGGAGAGCGACGACGCGAACTTGAACTGGTCGCGGTGGTAGGCGGCCAGGGTCAGCGCGGCGCTACCGCCCATCGACAGGCCCAGGATGCCGTTGTTGCTGCGGGAGACGCCGCGGGTGGCGAGGTAGTCCGGCAGGTTCTCGGTCAGGAACGTCTCCCACTTGTAGGTGACGTCCTGGCCGTTGAGGTTGCTGGGCGCGTACCAGTCGGTGTAGAAGCTCGACTGGCCGCCGACCGGCATCACCAGGGTGACGTTGTCGTTGGCGAACTGGTCGCGCGCGTTGGTCTCGAAGCTCCACGCGTTCGCGTCGTCCCGGGCGCGCAGGCCGTCGAGCAGGTACAGCGCCGCGTCACCGCCGCGGGCGGCCCACTGGATCTGCACCTTGATCGGGCCCATGTCGGAGTCGACGAAGACTTCCTCGAACCCACCGGCCGGTGCCCGGTGCGAGATCGGGGTGGCGGCTGCGGGAGCGGCGAGCGCGGCGGTGCTTCCGGCGACGCCGGCGGCAACCGGCAGAACGAGGGCTGCGGCGCCCACGCCGAGCACGCGCCTGCGGAGGCGCTGCGACAACCTCGGGACAAAACGCATGAACAATGCTCTCTTTCTCGATCTGCGGCGTCCGCGTGCGCGTCCCCCGTCGGATACCGGCGGCGACGACCGAGCGGGCCGTCACAAGTCACACTGCGGTCAAGACTGTAAAGGACACCGTGGGCTCTGACAAACCCTTGGTAACCCAGGTCGACGAACCGTGTGTCGGCTTCGATATCGGCCCACACTGCCGATGCGTTACTCGTCCGTTATCGGCTGTGATCATACCGAGATAATTCCGGCGGTCTACTCCGGGCCGCCCGGAACGAAACGACGCCGGTGTGATTCGCAGCCCGGACGCCCGCGTTCAGCCCCCGTCACGTGGGGGCGGAAGCTCGAGGCCGCAGCGCTGGATCTCGTATTTCGGCACCCGGTCGAGTCGATAGTCCGCATATTCGAACGAATTGCGAAGATTTCGCTTGAACAGCGGCCAGGTCAATTCCGCGCGGGAGGACGCGAGCAGTTCCTGCGTCTGCGGACACGTCAGCGCCACCTGCGCCTGCGCCACCCAGTCCTCGTCCAGGTAGGCGGGCAGCCACGGGTGCACATCCACCATCCCCGTGTCGGCGACGACCCAGTCGGAGTAGAGCAGCTTGTCGTGCCCGATGCGCCCGTCCTCGAGCCGCTCGGTGTGCGCCGCCAACGGGTATGCGAGCCCCATCTGATCGAGCACCTGCACGTCGAGCCCGACGTTCATGCTGGTCATGCCGAGGTTGAGGAAGTACACGGTGTGGCCGGCACCGCCCGGCGGTACCGGTTCCGGCGGCGGGACGACGTCCCAGGCGTCGAACGACGGTGTCGGCAGCAGCAGGCCGCCGTCGGGGGTGTTCGAGATCGCCTCGACCATCGCCCGCATGCGCGGATAGTCGAGGTAGTCCTCGGCCCGGACGGGATGCAGATGGCCGGTGTTGAGGGCGTAGAACGCCCGCTCGTCGACGATCCCGGAACGGCCCACCACCGCCCCCTCGGGCATTCCGGTGGTGTTCGCCGCGATCGCCGACCACACCACCACACCGAGCCACAACGCGCCTGCCGCACCCGCGACGGCCGTCGTGCGAGTGCGGCCGATCTCGGTGGGAACACGCAACGGAATCACGGCGACGGGAACGAGCAGACAGAACAGCGGCGGTAGCAGCACCCGGCCGTGCATGAAATCACCGCCGACACGAAGGGCGTAGAGCGTGAGCAACACCCCGGCGCCGAGCATGAAGACGACCACGGCGGACGGAGTGCGCAACGCCCGCTGCGCGCGGACCGCGAACGAGGCTTCCGTGTGACGGATTTCACGTTTCGACGCACCCGGTGCGAGCGGTGTCCGGTCGCGCCACGCGAGCGCGGCACCGAGCAGCAGCAACAGCAACGGCAGCCACAACAGGTACGGGCTCACCAGGTTCCCGAGATACTCGAAGCCCTGCGACCACTTCGCGCCGCCCGCATCCTTGGCCACCGCAGTGTTCGGGTAGGGCAGCCCGTAGTAGCCCATCCGCCAGATCTGATAGGCCACCGGCACGGCACCGGCCACCGCCACCATCGCGATCCGCACCCGCCACGTGAGGCCCGCGGCGAGGAAGAGCATGAGCAGGGCCGGAAGCGCGAGAAGTGCCAGTTCGGGACGCACGAGCGGGCCGAGGCCGGCCACGAACGCCGTCGCCAGCACCGACGGCGCCGACGGGGTCCCCGGCGCCGTCGCCCACCGCACGAGCAGCAGCCACAACAGGGCGATCCAGCAGATCACCAGCCCGCTCTCGAGGCCGGAGGTGGCGAAGTCCCGCGCCGGGGGCACCGCGATGTAGACGAACATGCCGGCGGGAACCAGCAGGAAGGTGGCGCCGCCGCCGCCCCGCAGCCGCCACCGGTACAGCCGGCCCGTGCCGAGCATCGCCAGCACCACCGCCGCGGTCGACAGCACGAGCGCCGTGGCCAGGACCACGTACTCGAGCCGCACCCCGGTGAGCCAGCCCATCGCGTACACGAGATACGTCCACAGGGTGGACGTGTTCGCCTCCACGCGGTCGCCGGCGTTGAACACCGGGCCGTTGCCGGCCAGCAGATTGCGCACGGTGCGCAGCACGATGAGGCCGTCGTCGGCGATCCAGCGGCGCTCCCACGCGCCCCAGAACATCAGCAGGGCCGCCAGCGCGACTCCACCGGAGAACACCGCGGTCGGCACCCACGGCCGCATGCCGTCCCGACGGGCCGGCCGGGCCCGGCGGGCCGGGGTGCCGAGATCCTCGTCGAGGTCAGAAGAGGTAGACAGCACCGCCGACCGCCCCGATCCAGGCCACCGCGAGGAGTTGCAGCACCCGGTCCTTCAGGGCGATCTCCTCCGGTTCGCCGGCCTCCCCGCCGTCCACGTCGACCGCGTACCGCAGGATCGCGATCACGAACGGAACCATCGAGATCGCGAACCAGTTGGTGTCGTTGGCCTGGTCGCGTTCGAACGCCCACAGGCCGTAGCAGATGACGACCGCCGTCGCCGACAACGTCCACACGAACCGCAGGTAGGTGCCCGTGTAGTACTCGAGCGACTTGCGGATCTTCGCGCCCGTCCGCTCCGCGAGACGCAGCTCCGCGTACCGCTTGCCCGCCGCCATGAACAGCGAACCGAACGCCATGATCAGCAGGAACCACTGCGACAGGAGGATCTCCGCGGCCACACCACCGGCGATCGCGCGGAGGAGGAACCCGGACGAGACGATGGCGATGTCCAGCACCGGCTGGTGCTTGAGCCCGAAGCAGTAGGCCAGCTGGACGATGATGTAGACGGCCATCACCACCGCGAGCTGCCAGTTCGCCAGGAACGACAGTGCGATCGAGCCGGCCAGCAGGACCACCGCCATGCCGTAGGCGAGGTTCACCGGCAGCACGCCGGCGGCGATCGGCCGGAACCGCTTGGTCGGGTGGGCGCGGTCGGCCTCGACGTCCATCGCGTCGTTGACCAGGTAGATGCCCGAGGCGGCCATGCAGAACACCACGAAGGCCAGGGCGACCGGGATCAGGACGTCCACCTCGGTCGCCGAGCCGGCCGCGAGCGGCGCCGCCAGCACCAGCACGTTCTTCACCCACTGCCGGGGGCGGACCGCCTTGACGATGCCCTCGGCCAGATTCTTCGGAGGTGCCGCGACGGCTACCGGTTCCTCGCTCATCTCTCTCCAAACTTCTTCTCGGCCCGCACGACGGCCGCGGCGGACGCGGCGCCGAGCGCAGCCCCCGCCAGCACGTCCGTCGGATAGTGGACGCCGAGCACGAGGCGGGACAGCAACATCGGCGGGACCAACACCGCCGGTAAGGGTAGCCCGGTCAGCCGGCCGAGCAGCACGGCAGCGGCCGTCGTCGAGGTGGCGTGCGAGGACGGGAAGCTGAGCCGGCTCGGCGTGGACACGTTGACCTGGACGGTGGGGTCCACGGGCCGCGGCCGCCGCACCACCCGCTTGACCACGATGGACGCGGCGTGCGCACCGACGGCGCCGACCGCGACACCGGCCCAGCGGCGCCGGCGCGGGCGGTCGACCAGTGCCCCGACACCGCCGATCACCGCCCAGCCGAAGGCGTGCTCACCGAAGTGCGACAACCCCCGGGCCGCCGCGAGCGCCCCGGGACGCGAACCGACCGTGGACTGCACGGCCTGCAGCACCTGGATCTCGGCCTCGGTGGTCGGCCATTCACGATTCGAAGACACGCTCCCACTCCTCCTTGCTCGTCAGGGCGGGAACCGCGGCCTGGTACTCGTCCTTCAACTCGGGGAACCTGCGGGCAAGCTCCCGGCGCAGCCGCACAGCCTCGGACAACAACGCCTGCGCCTGCCGCGGGTCGCGCTTACGGTAGACGACGCCGCGCCCGTCCGCGGTGGTCACGGTCACACCGTCGACCTGCGAGAGCAGGAACCAGCGGGCGTCGAGGGTGGGCACGTTCAGCTGCGGGCGCTCGTGGTGTTCCGGATGCGCCGGCCGCACGTTGTGCACCAGGCCCTTGGCGAGCCGCACCATCTTGCCGACGGCGCCGCGCGGCTCGCCGACCGCCCCGACCTCGGCACCCGACGGCAGCGGCAGCTCGGTCGACGACGGCAGCACCACGGCGTCGGAGAACCGCCTGCGCAGCGCGTGCACCTCCCCGAGCGCGGTGGGCAGCAGTTCGAACAGACGGTCCGGGCCGGCCAGGAAGTCCTCGATCGCCTTGTTCTGGATCGCCACCGTCGAGTACTCGAGGCACAGCAGGTGCTTGAGCGTGGCCTTGACGGTGTCGAGGACCAGGCCACGTCCGTCGCCCGGCATGTGCAGCGCCGCCACGACGAGACGGTTGCGCAGGTGGAAGTACGCCTGCCAGTCGATGGCGTCGTCCTTGTCGCTCCACGCCATGTGCCAGATCGCGACGCCCGGCATGGTGACGGTCGGGTAACCGGCGGCACGCGCCCGCAGCCCGTACTCGGCGTCGTCCCACTTGATGAACAGCGGCAGCGGCTGACCGATCTCCTCGGCCACCTGCCGCGGGATCATGCACATCCACCAGCCGTTGTAGTCGACGTCGATGCGCCGGTGCAGCAGCTTCGACTGCTCGCGGTCGCGCAGCGGCTTGGTGGAGAAGTCGTGGTCGTACTCGACGTTCGGCGCCGCCGTCCACATGAAGTTCGCCCGGTCGATCACCTCGCCCATCGTGTGCAGGTGGCTGCGTTCCTGGAGGTTGAGCATCTGACCGCCGACGAGCATCGGGCTCTTGGCGAACCGGGACAACGCGAGAGCGCGCAGGATCGAGTCGGGCTCGAGCTCGATGTCGTCGTCCATGAACAGGATGTACGGGCAGTCGGTCGTCTTCAGCGCCTCGTACATGATGCGGCTGTAACCGCCCGAGCCGCCGAGGTTGCCCTGGTCGTGGATGGCGAGCCGGTTGCCGAGCGCGGCCGCCGCCTCGGTGAAGCCGGGCTCGTCCCGAACCTTGCGGGTGCCCTGGTCCGGAATGATCACGGCGTCGACGACGTCGAGGACCAGCGGATCGGAGGCGAGGGCGACGAGGGCCTTCACGCAGTCCGTCGGGCGGTTGAAGGTGGGGATGCCCACGGCCACGGAGGCCTCGCCGGGCGCCTCGACCGGCGCGTACCACCCCGCCGAGCGCAATGTGACGTCGGAGTCGGTGGTGATGTCGAACCAGATCCAGCCGCCGTCCTCGAAGGGGCCGAGGTCGATCTCGAACTCGACCGTCGCGGCGTCGTGCGCGGCGGAGAACTCGCGGCCCTCGACGTGGATGCGGCTCGAGTCGGCCTTCGAGCGGTACACGTCGGCCCGGCCGTGCCCGGTGAGTTCGAGCCGCAGCACCACGGAGGTGAGGGTGCTCCAGCGTCGCCAGTAGCTCGCCGGGAAGGCGTTGAAGTAGGTGCACATCGACACCTCGGACTCGGCGCCGATGTTCAGCGACGTCCGGCCGACGGCGTGGGCGCGCCGCGCGTTGGTGGGCGATTCCTCCAGGTAGAGGGTGCGCACGTCGAGCGGTTCACCCGGACGCGGCAGGATCACCCGTTGCAGCAGCGCCTTGCCGAGCCGCTCGTCCACGGGTGCGTCGGGCTCGACGAGCAGGTGCCGGGCGCTCACGAGGCGTCCCCCGCCAGCGGGGTGCCCGATTCGAAGTACGGCGCGAGGGCGTTGTCGAACATGCTCAGGGCGCTCGCGATGGCCATGTGCATGTCGAGGTACTGGTAGGTGCCGAGCCGGCCGCCGAACAGCACCTTGTTCTCCGTGGCCTCCCGCTTGGCCCGCTCCCGGTAGGCCGTCAGCTTGGCGCGGTCCTCCGGGGTGTTGATCGGGTAGTACGGCTCGTCGTCGTTGCCGGCGAAGCGCGAGTACTCGCGCATGATCACGGTCTTGTCGGCGGGGTAGCTGTCCCGCTCGGGGTGGAAGTGCCGGAACTCGTGGATGCGGGTGTAGGGCACGTCGGCGTCGTTGTAGTTCATCACCGGGGTGCCCTGGAAGTCCGCGGTGGGCAGCACCTCGGTCTCGAAGTCGAGGGTGCGCCAGCCGAGCCGGCCCTCGGAGTAGTCGAAGTAGCGGTCGAGCGGGCCGGTGTAGACCACCGGGGCCTCGGGGCTCGCGGCGCGGATCTCGTCGCGCACCTCGAACCAGTCGGTGTCGAGCCGCACCTCGATCTTCTCGTCCTTCGCCATGTTCTCGAGCCACGCGGTGTAGCCGTCGACGGGCAGGCCCTCGTAGGTGTCGTTGAAGTACCGGTTGTCGAAGGTGTAGCGGACCGGCAACCGGGTGATGTTGCCGGCGGGCAGTTCCTTCGGGTCGGTCTGCCACTGCTTGGCGGTGTAGTCGCGCACGAACGCCTCGTAGAGCGGCCGGCCGATCAGGGAGATGGCCTTCTCCTCGAGGTTCTGCGCCTGTGCGGTGTCGATCTCGGCGGCCTGCTCCCTGATCAGGGCCCGGGCTTCCTCCGGGCTGAAGTACCGGCCGAAGAACTGGGACACCAGCCCCAGCCCCATGGGGAACTGGTAGGCCTGGCCCTTGTGCATCGCGAACACGCGGTGCTGGTAGTTCGTGAAGTCGGTGAACCGGTTCACGTAGTCCCACACCCGCTTGTTGGAGGTGTGGAAGAGGTGGGCACCGTACTTGTGGATCTCGATGCCCGTCTCGGGTTCGGGCTCGGAGTAGGCGTTGCCGCCGAGGTGGTGGCGGCGCTCGACGACGAGCACGCGTTTGCCGAGTTGCGTGGCGGCACGCTCGGCGATCGTCAGTCCGAAGAACCCGGAGCCGACGACGATCAGGTCGTACTCACCGGTGGCAGGCTGGGGCGAGGGTGCAGCGGTCACGGAAGACCAGGGTAGGCGACCCGCGCGCCCGTGCGCGTTTCCGGTAGCGGGAGCGACCGGAAACACACACGGGTCAGGCGAGGTGGGCCCGCAGGGCAGACCGGACGAACGTCGCACCGTCCGGGCCGCCGTAGTTCGCGGCGAACCGCTCGTCGGCGACGTACATGTCGGCCAGGCCCAGGACGTAGTCCCGGTTCGGCTGCGCCCCGTACCCGGGGGTGCCGGGGATGCTGCCGAGCCACGCGATGTGGCGACGGGCCAGGTCCTGTCCTTCCGGGCCGGCGGGGTCGAGGCCGGCGGCCGCGGCGGCCGTCCAGTCCGCGCCCAGGCGGGCGGCGACGGTCTTCCAGTCCGCCCGCTCGTCGTCGCTCATGCCCCGCCACCAGCGGTCGCTGCTCTCGTAGGCGTCCTCGCCCCAGCGTTCGATCACCTCGTCGCGGTACTGCGTGTGGTCGAACCCGTCGAACACTTCGTCCGCCATCAGTTCCTCACCTCTCTCTGTTCTGCGGATGGTGGTGCGCACCGACTCGATCTGCCGGGCCAGCCGCCGCTGCTCGTGCTCGAGCAGTTCCAGGTGCACGCGCAGCGCCGCGGTGGCGTCGCGGTGTCCCTCGAGCACCTCCGCGATGGCGGGCAGGCTCAGGCCCAGGTCACGCAGCAGCAGGATGCGCTGCAGCCGGACCAGGGCGTCGGCGTCGTAGAACCGCATGCCGCCCGGGCCGGTGCGGCTGGGCTCGAGCACGCCGACGTCGCCGTAGTGACGCAGCGTGCGGCTGGTGACTCCGGCCGCGCGGGCCAGTTCCTGGATGGACCATTCGCCCTTCATTCGCGGGCCTCTCTCGTCGGGTATCCCCAGGATGCGTCTTGACGCTGCGTCAACGTCAAGCGCGTTCGGGTCCCGTTCGTCCGGATCCCCGCCTACGGTTTCCCTGATGCTCCGGCCGGAAGGAAAGACGGTATGACGCTGATCAGCGGACTGCCCGCCCACCCCCTGCTCGTGCACGGGGTCGTCGTTCTGGTGCCCCTGGTGTCGCTGGGACTGGTCCTGTGCGCGCTGTGGCCGGCCGCGCGGCGACGCCTGCTGTGGCCGGTCGTGGTGCTCGCGGCCGCGGCGCTGGTCCTGACCCCGATCACCGCCGAGACCGGCGAGCAGCTCGCCGGTGTCCTGGGCCCGTCCCCGCTGATCGAGACGCACGAGGAACTCGGCGAGACGATGACCCTCGTCGTCGCGCTGTTGTTCGCCGCGACGATGCTGCTCGCGGGTGCGCACGTGCTGCGCGGCCGCGACGACGGCGGCGGGCGACGAGCCCTGATCGTCGTCGCGGCCGTGCTGGCCGTCGTCGCCGCGGCGGGTGCGACGGTGCAGACCGTCCGGGTCGGCGAGTCCGGCGCCGAGGCCGTGTGGACCGGACGGCTGCCGTAGCGACAGTGCGTCAGACCGCTGCCGGTGCCCCTGTGTCCGGCGCCGCTGTGTCCGGCGCCGCTGCGTCCGGGGCCGCGACCGGGGTGCGTGCCGGTCGCAGCAGCAACAGCGCCACCGCGGCCAGGACGACCACGCCGGCGACGGCGAAGTACAGCTGCGCCGGTGACCAGCCCGCGTCGAGCAGCATGCCCGCGGCGGTGGGGGCGAGGATCGCGCCGGCGCGGCCGACGCCGATGGCCCAGCCGACGCCGGTGCTGCGCACCCGCGGGCCGTAGAGGGACGGGGCGAGGGTGTACAGACCGGCGATGCAGCCGTTGATCAGACCGCCGATCACGATTCCCAGCGCGAACGCGACGGCGAGCACCGAGATCGAGGCGATGAACACGGCCATGGCCGCAGCCGACAGGCCGGTGAAGGTGATCAGGACGGACCGAGTCGACCACCGGCTGGCCAGGACGCCGAACAGCACGGAGCCGGCCGTGCCGCCGAGGGTGAGCATCATGCCGGCGGTCGCGCTCTGATCCTTGGTCAGACCGGCCGTCTCGAGCAGCGACGGGGTCCAGGAATTGACGAAGTAGAAGCCGAACATGGTGGTGAAGAACGCCGCCCACAGCAGGAGGGTCGGACGGGCGCGGCTTCCGGTGAAGAGGTCCGCGATGCGACCGGCCCCCGCCCCGGCGTCGCGGCTGGAGCCGGCGAGCGAGTGGATCGGGTCCTGGCCGATACGACGGGCGATCCGGTTGATCGACGCGAGGTCGCCGTCTCGGCCGCGGGCCCCGAGGAACTCGATCGATTCCGGCAGCAGCGCGGCCAGCAGCACCAGCACCGTTCCGGTCAGCACCGCACCGACGACGAACACTGCCCGCCAACCGTATTCGGTCTGCAGGCCCACCGCGGCCAATCCGCCGAGAGTGGCACCGACGCCGTACCCGGCGGTGTAGATGCTGATGGCCAGGCCGCGCCACCGCGCCGAGGAGTATTCGCTGGCGATGACGGTGGTGCAGGCGAGCACTCCGCCGATGCCGAGACCGGTGAGCACACGCCAGGTACCGAGCTGCCATGCCGATCCTGCGGTGGCGGACAGCGCCATTCCGGCGGTGGCGAGTGCGACCGACAGGAGGATGAGCGGCCGGCGGCCGATCCGGTCGGCGACCGGGGCGAGGGTGATCGCGCCTACGGCCATGCCGATCAACCCGGCGCTGAGGAGCACACCGATCGCCGAGCCGCCGAGCGCGAAGTCGGCGCCGATGCTCTTGGCCGTGAAGGCCAGGGCCATGACGTCGTAGCCGTCGAGGATGTTGAGCACTACACACAGGGCGACGATCAGCCACTGGCAGGGGCGCATCGGCGACGTGTCGATGCGAGCACGAAGGTCCATGCCGAATTCCTTTGAGGGAGGGTGTATCCGATGACCAGGCCGTCAGCGGACGGCGAGGGTGACGGTGCCGGGCACGGCGGGGGCGCCGGGACGGCGCACCACTCGCGACACGCAGGCACACAACTTCGTCGCGGCCGCCTTCTGCTCTTCGCTGTAGAAGACGTCACGATGGTCGACGGCGCCGTCGACCGCGGCGATGCCGACCTGGCACAGACCGCATTCGCCCTTGCGGCAGTCGAACATCATGTCGACGCCGGCGCGTTCGAGTGCGTCGAGCAGGGACTCGTCGGTTCCGACGGTGGTTTCGACGCCGAGGTCGGGAACCTTGACGACGAACTCCTCGGCGTCGAACCAGCCGCTGTTGCCGAAGGTTTCGTACCGGAGGTTCGGCAGGGGCAGCTCGCGGTCCGTCCAGGCGCGACGGACCGCGTCCATCAGCCGGATCGGCCCGCACATGTACAACTCGGTGTGCGCATCGACGCCGTCGACCAGGGTGCCGACGTCGAGGCCGGTGCCTTCGTCGTCGAGGTGCAGTTCGAGCCGGTCTCCGTGGAGCGCGTCCAGTTCGGAGAGGAAGGCCGCCGCCGAGCGGGTGCGGGCGACGTAGACGAGACGGTAGTCGGCGCCGACCCGCTTCAGCGCCGTGCCCATCGCGGAGATCGCCGTGATGCCGATGCCACCGGCGAGCAGGACGTAGCGCCGCGCGCCGATCCGCAAGGGGAAGTTCTGCAGCGGTGCGGTGACGTCGAGTTCGTCGCCGGGGCGCAGCGCGTGCATGAATCGCGATCCGCCCCGCGAGGTCGGGGACAGGTGCACACCGAGGGTGACGGTCCGGCCGTCGGCGCCGGCGGAGACGACGGTGCCGGCGGTGCCGGTGGAGACGACGGTGCCGGCGGTGCCGGTGGAGACGACGGAGTAGGACCGCACCTCGCCGGTGTCGAGGCGCACGTCGACGTGGGATCCCGGTTCCGCTCGGACCGGTGTGTCGAGGGCGAGGACGATCCGGGCGATCGCGTCGGCCGCAGGGTCGGTCGAGACGACACGGCCGCGCTGCCAGGAGGGCTGGTTGAAGGCACTCATCTCAGCGCACCGCCTCGGGGATCGAGGTGCCGGTGGCGACGATCCGTTCGGCCTCGATCATGCGCTGGATGATCCTGCGCACCCACATGCCGCCGGCGTCGATGTTGAGGTTGTAGAACTCGTGGCCGGGGTTCGCCTCGATCGCCTTCTGCTGGGCGGTGAGCATCGCCTCGTCCTCCCCGAAGACGCCGTGGACGCCGTCGCGGGTCTGGGTGGTGATCAGCTGGCTGTCGAGGCAGTAGTTGCGCATGAACGCCCAGAAGTAGAGCGCGGTCTTCTCGTCGACCGGGGAGATGGTGTTCATCACGAATCCGTTGACGCCCTGGCTGCGGTCCCCCTCGGGGGCGCCGGTGCCGGCCTTGGCGACACCGACGTCGATGCGGATGGTCGACGGCGCCTGGAACTCGATGATCTGCCAGCGGTCGACCTTGCCGCTGAAGCCGGGGAACTTGTCGCGCATGTTCTTCTGCCAGAACGGGGGCGCGTCGATGTCGTGCATCCACCGGGTGACGGTGACGGTGCAGTCGTCGTGGGTGACGGTGAAGTCGGATTCGCTGAGTTCGTCCTGCCCGATCGACGACGAGTGCACGAACTCCTCGTGGGTGAGGTCCATGAGGTTGTCGAGCACGAGCTGGTAGTTGGCCTGCACGTCGATGGTGCGTCCGTCGCCGGCCCAGTCGGGTGAATCCATCTGGAACATGTCGGGGATGGTGTCGGGGTCGGCGAGTGTCGGATCCCCGGGCCACACCCACACGAAGCGGTGCCGCTCGACGACCGGGTACGAGGCCACCATCGCGGACGGGTTGATCGTCTGCTGGGCGGGCATGTGGGTGCACCGGCCGGCGGAGTTGAACTGCAGGCCGTGGTAGGGGCACCGGATTCCGTCGGCGCCGACGAGGGTGCCCATCGAGAGCGGGGCGAGGCGGTGCCAGCACGCGTCGGCGAGGGCCACCGGCCGGCCGTCCTCGGTGCGGTAGAGCGCGAGCGGCTTGCCCGCGATGGTGCGGGCCAGGATCTCGCGTCTGCCGACCTCGTGGTCCCAGGCCGCGACGTACCAGGCGTCGAGCGGGTAGGCCATGTTCTTCGCGGTCGCCCCGGCGGGCCCCAGATCGGTCATGTCGTTCCTTCGGGAAGATCGGCGAGACTACCTATCGACATAGATAGTCGGTGACGTGAACCACACACTAACTATCGATATAGTGGTTGGCAAGACCGGTCCCCGAAACGAGAGGTGAGGACGAGATGAGCCTCCGCTATGCCCTGCTGGCGCTGCTCACGGCCGAACCCCTCACGGGGTACGACGCCGCCAAACGCTTCGGCGGCTCGGTCGGCTTCGTCTGGCACGCCCCCGACTCGCAGATCTATCCCGAACTCCGCCGGATGGAGAAGGAAGGCCTGATCGAAGGCGAGCAGGTCCGCTGGGGGCCGAACAGCACCAAGACCCGCTACTCGATCACCGACGACGGCATCCGCGCCTTCCGGGACTGGATGAACGCCCCGGTGGACTACGGGCCGATCCGCGACGCCCCGCACATGCGAGCGGCCTACTTCGAGTGGGCCGACCCCGACCGCGTCCGCGAGAACCTACAGCGGCACATCGACTACTACACCGAACAGCGGGCCCGATGGGCCGCCATGCGCGCCTCGATCCTCGACGCCTCCCACCCCACCATCGCCACCCGCATCGAGAAATACCCCGCGCAGGAACACGAACGGATCATCGCCTACAAGGCATTCGCCTACCAGGGACTCGTCGACCGTGCGACCGCCGAGATCGAATGGGCGCGCGACGGCCTGGATCTCGTGGACAAGCTGTCCCCTCCGTCGCCCTGATCCCGGCCACGGCGGAACGTCGCGGGGTGCAGGCACCGCCGCGGATGCGACGCCTGCGGCGATCGGGAGGTTCCGCGGGCGTTCACCGCGGCGCCCGGCGTCGTTGGCGCGCCCGTCGCCGCGGTCCGGCTCACTGAGACCGGTGCGCATCGTTCAGCTCGCCAACTTCTACGGGCCCCGGTCCGGCGGCCTGCGCACCGCCCTGCACCAGTGGGGCGGCGGGTACGTCGCGCGCGGGCACGACGTCGCACTGGTGGTGCCCGGCGCCCGGCGCGGCGAGGAACTGCTCGGGAACGGGGTCCTGCGGATCACCGTTCCGGCGCCGGTCGTGCCGTGGACCGGCGGATACCGGGTGGCCGACCCGCGACGCGTCGCGGACGTGCTGCGCGGCCTGCGGCCCGACGCGGTGGAGGTGTCGGACCGGCTGACCCTGCGCGGGTTCGGGCGATGGGCGCGACGGCGCGACGTCCGCAGCGTCGTCGTCTCCCACGAGCGGCTCGATCGCCTGCTCGGCCAGGCGCTGCCGGCACCGGCCGCACGCCGGGCCGCCGACCTGGCCAACCGCCGGATGGCTGCGGACTACGACACGGTGGTGTGCACGACGGAGTTCGCGGGTGCGGAGTTCACCCGCATCGGGACGCCGAACCTCGTGCGGGTGCCGCTCGGCGTCGACCTCGACCGCTTCCATCCCGCCCGTCGCGATCGGGGCCTGCGCGAGCGGTTCGTACCGGGCTCGGTGCGGCTGCTGCTGCACTGCGGCCGGCTGTCCGTCGAGAAGAAGGTCGAGCGCAGCATCGACGCGACCCGGTTGCTGCGTCGTCGCGGGCACGACGTGCACCTCGTCGTCGCCGGCGACGGGCCGAGACGACATGCCTTGGAACACAGAGCCAGAGGGCTCCCGGTGACGTTCACCGGGTACATCGGGGACGCCCGCCGGCTCGCCGCGCTGTTCGCCACCGCCGACGTGTCGCTGGCCCCGGGCCCGCACGAGACGTTCTGCCTGTCGGCGCTCGAATCGCTCGCGGCCGGCACGCCGGTGGTGGCGTCGCGCTCGTCGGCGTTGACGGAGATCCTCACACCCGAGTGCGGCGCCCTGTCGGCCGACCGCGGAACGGCGTTCGCCGAGGCGGTCGACGAGATACTCCGCGGCCCCGACGACGTCCTGCGCCGCTCCGCCCGTCGTCGCGCCGAGCAGTTCGGCTGGGCGGCATCGGTCGACGGGATGCTCGCGGTACTCGGCGCCTCCGGATAGCCATTCACCGACGCGGGCTCCCGGCCGAATGTCACATCGCGTCGATCGGATCGACCCGATGTGACATTCGGCCACGAAACCAGGTGCTACTCGGCGCTTCCCGTCCCGGGCAGCCACTCGCGCATGATGCTCGAGTCGATCACCTGTGCGCCGAGGTCGGGGGTCCAGACGATGATGCCGCCGGTGAAGACGCGGAACTTGCCGCGTTCGTCGGGCAGCATCAGCTCCGGTCCGACCGGGGTGCCCAGGGCCCCGTCGTGCCCGCCGAGCTCGAGGTACTTCTCCTCGATGGGCGAGCCATGACCGGTCTCGAAGGGTTCGTCGCCGACCTCGGGACCGGGCTCGGGCGCGGGAGTGGACGGCGGAACCGCGGCCTCCGCACCCTCCTGGACGGTGAACCAGTCGGAGCGCAGCCCCAGTTTGGCGCGCGCCTCGGCACCCGTGGTCTCGACCGTGCGGTCGGCACCGACGATGCGGACGTGGGTGACGCGGCCGCCGTCGGCCCCGAGGTTGTTGCGGCCGACGATCTCGAACGCCTGCAGTTCGCCGACCCCGAAGGCCGTGCCGATCTCCCCCGCGGTCATCGTCTCGGCCCACTGCCGGTTGGGAGCGACGGCGTCCCCGAGGTCCTCCACGGAGGGGAAGGTGCCACCGGCCGAGTAGCCGCCCGTCGAGGCCGAGAACTCGCTGGCGACGACCTTGCCGTCCGTCATCAGGACGGTGCCGCGGGTCGAGTTCACCGCCTCGTTCGTGCGGGGGTCCTCCTTGCTCGACCCCGCATACACCTGGCAGTTCTGGCTGTCGCACGTCTGCCACAGCGGCGAGCGGTTCTCCGCCGCGGCGTAGGAGCGGGCGGCGATGGCCTGCGCGCGCAGCGCCTCGGCCCCGCCGGTGTCGGCCCAGCTGGGCAGCGACTCGGCCGGGACGACGCTGAGCAGGTAGTCCTCCATCGACAGCCGGTTGACGGTGCGCGGCGCCGCGCCGTCGAGGACGACACCGAGCGAGCCGCGGTAGGGGGCGCTGTTGCCGCAGAGCTTGAGGTGTTCGGCGACGGGCCGGCCCTCACCCATGTCGACGGGGTCGACCCACGGCAGGTCGGCGCGGCCCTGCCACAGCACCTCGCCGGAACAGCCGGCGGTGACGACGACGTCCGCTCCCCCGTCCGCGGTGGGCGTCAGGTGGGCGGCCTCCCCGGGCCCGGTCTGCCGGCCGGCGACGGTCATCCCGGTGTCGGAGTAGACGTCGAGGGGCGCGTCGTCCTGCCCGACGAGCCGGACCGCGATCATGGTGTTCTCGGGCAGAGCGCCGAGGGTGGTGCCGCCGTAGTAGTGGCCGAGGATGCGATCGGCGGACCAGCCGTGCTGCGAGGCGTAGCCGTAGGCACCCCACTGGCCCATGCCGCGACCGTGACCGTGACCGAAGCCCACGAAGGTGAACGGGGTGTCGGCGGCGACGGCCTGCGCCACGTCGGGTTCGGCGGTGCGCACGTGCATCACCCCGCCGATCGCGGCGCCGATGAGCAGCGCGGGGGCGAGGCCGATCGCCGCGGCGCGGGCCGTGGCGGGCCGCCAGCCGTTGCGGAGGGGGTGTCCGACGACGAGACGCCGCCGGCGATGGGTCCGGCGGATGGACATTCGTGGCATGCGCTGCACTCCCTCGTTCTCGCACCGTGTGCCGCCCGGACGCAGGTCCGCGCGTATCGGACATTCGAGACGGATCCTCAAGCTCAGGTTGAGGCTTAAGGTTGTCTGCGACTAGTGTGGCAAGAGTGACTGAATGAAGCAACAACAGCCACAGCAGTAACACCAGAATCACAAGTTGCACACGATTCTCGGCCGTTCCGCACGTCGGGTCGTCCGGATGACGGAGGATTCGGTTCGATTCGAGCCGGCTCCTCGGCCTCGGCCGAGCGCCGCCCGGCCGCCGAGGACCGCCGCGAACACCGACAGGGAGAAGCACCGTGCCGCATCGCCGACCGAAGCCGTCGATCGTCCTGGGTGCCGTCGCCGCCCTGGCCGTCGCCAGCCCATTCGCCGTCTACGGCGTCACGAGCACCACATCGGACGTCCGCACCACCAACGAGTCCGTCCCCACCGTCGTACCGCCCGAGATCGCGGAGGTCGTGCTCGCATCCGTGCCGGACATCGTGATCCCGATCCACGAACTCACCGGCCTGAACCTGCCCGATCTGAGCCTGAGGGAACTCGCCGCGGGGCTGCCGGAGATCGCCGCGCCCGCCCCGTCGACCACCCCGGCGCCGGCCCCCGCGGCCGCGGACGTCGTCGACCGCATCGGAGCGACCGTCAAGCAGCTCACCAGGGACGCCCCGTTCAGCATGATCGCGCTGGCCGCCAAGGACGTCGCCGACACCGACGCGCGCATCCGGGCCCAGCGGGAGGACGGCAGCTGGGGGCCGTGGACGGCCACCGAACCGATCGACACGAGCCGCGACGACCAGACGCCCGACGAGCGGGCTGGCACCGAACCGATCTACGTCGGCGCCACGAAGGTCGTGCAGGTCCTGCTCACCCCGCGCCCGAAACCTGAACCGACACTCGCCGGCGCCGAGATCCCCGCGCCGGCCCCGGGACCCGCACCGGCCCCCGCTCCCGCCCAGCCGGAGCTGGGCTATGCGCCCGCGTCGTCGTCACGGCCCCTGCACGCCCAGGAACCCGCCGCCACGGAGGACGTCAGCGCCGTGCTCATCGACCCGGGGTCGAGCAGCGCCGACGCCGCGCTCGACGACATCGCCGGTCCGGTCGGAGGGTCCGGGCCGAAGGTGATCACCCGAGCGCAGTGGGGTGCCGACGAGTCCATCCGCTGCCAGGACGCCACCTACGACGACTCGCTCGGCGGAGCCACCGTGCACCACACCGCCGGCAGCAACGACTACTCCAAGGCCGAATCGGCGGAGATCGTGCGCGCCATCTACGCCTACCACGCGCAGACCCTGGGTTGGTGCGACGTCGGCTACAACGTGCTCGTCGACCGATACGGGCAGATCTTCGAGGGCCGCGCCGGCGGCCTGGACAAGCCCGTGCAGGGCGCGCACGCCGGCGGCTTCAACGAGAACACCGTCGGCATCGCGATGATGGGCGACTTCTCCAACGTCGAGCCTCCGAAGGCCGCGGTCGACGCGGTGGGCCGCTTCCTCGGCTGGCGGCTCGCGAAGGCGGGGCTCGACCCCGAGGGCGAGACCACCATGTACTCGGAGGGCACGTCCTTCACCCCGTACCCGCAGGGCGCGGCCGTCGACCTGCCGATCATCTTCGCGCACCGCGACGTCGGCAACACCAGCTGCCCCGGCGACTCCGGCTACGCGAAGATGGACGAGATCCGAGACATCGCCGCGGCCACCGCCGCCGGACAGAGCACCACGCCGTCCGAGCCCAGCGACGACTCGTCCGACCTCGTCACCGACAACCCGCGCGCACAGGTGCCCGACGTCGACGCGGGGGCTCCGGCCACCGGCTCGGCGGACCGCCTGCCAGACACCGGCTCGGCGGACCGCCTGCCAGACACCGGCTCGGCCGAGAAGGTCGCGGACCTCGTCGGCGAGCTGATCCGGCTCACCGACAACTCGCCGCTGGCCCAGAAGTGGATCGCCGAGGGCGGCGAGACCGGCCGTCTGGGGGCCGCTGTGTCCGGCATCCTGCCCGCCAAGGCAGGGTACGAACGCGCCGAGTTCGTCAACGGCGCCATCTACACCTCGCCGAACGGTGGTGTGTGGACGGTGCTCGGCGAGATCTACAAGACGTGGCAGCGCAGCGGCCTCGACGCGGGTGAACTCGGCCTGCCGACCAGCGACGAGTACCGCGTCCCGGACGGCTGGCGCTCGGACTTCGAGTTCGGCTCGCTGATCTTCAACGAGCTCACCGGCGCGGTGACGAAGGTGCTGCGCGCCTACAACGACGCGTACGAACAGGCACAGACCCCGGCCGCCGCGCCGGCCCCCGAGGCCCCGGCTCCGGCCCCCCAGGCTCCGGCCCCCCAGGCCCCGGCCCCCCAGGCCCCGGCTCCCGAGGCCCTGGCACCGGAAGCGCCGGCCCCCGCTCCGGCGCCCTGACCGATCGATCCGTCACCGCCACCAGCGCTCGAGGATGCGGGCCACCCCGTCCTCGGTGTTGGTGGCGGTGACCTCGTCCGCGGCCGCCTTCGCGTCCGGATGCGCGTTCTCCACCGCGACCCCGTGCCGCGCCATCGACAACATCGGAATGTCGTTGGGCATGTCCCCGAACGCGACGATCCCGTCGGCGGCCACCCCGAGGTGTTCGGCCATCAGATGCAGGCCCGACGCCTTGGTCACCCCGGAGGCGGAGATCTCGATCAGGCCGTTGTCCGTGGAATAGGTGACGTCCACCATGCCGCACAGCCGCGGAGCCAGCGCCTCGGCCATCTCGTGGCTCGTCGCCGACGCCAACCGGATCAGCAGCTTCACCGCCGGCTCGGCGATCACCTCGTGGTCGGCGAGCTCGGTGTTGTCCGGATTCAGCCACGCATGCTCGTAGCCGGGGGCGCTGACGAACTGCGGTGTCGCGGCGTCGTGGGCGCTCGCCCCGATCCGCTCGGCGGCCAGACCGCAGCCGGGCAGCACACTGTTGGCGACGTCGGCGACCCAGGCCAGTTCGTCCGCGGACAGCACGGCGGCGCTGAGAACGCGGTCGGCGGCACTGTCGTAGAGCACCGCACCGTTGGCACACACCGCCAGGGGCGCGAAGCCGAGTTGCTCGACCACCGGCGGGATCCATCGCGGGGGACGACCGGTGGCCAGGACGAACGGCGTCCCGGAGGACACCACGGCCTGTACTGCCGCGCGGGTCCGGTCCGAGACGCGCTCCTCGTCGTCGATGAGGGTGCCGTCGACGTCGGTGGCAACCAGGCTCGGCAGATCTCGTCTCACTTCGCCATTGTGCCGGTCCGCCGCGGCGCGGCGCATCCGGGAGTCACCGCGCCGTAGGGCCGTCACCCGTCGGTGCCGGCATCCTTCTGCGCGCGGCGGGCCTTGCGTGCGGCGGTGTCGGCGTCGTCGAGCGCGGTGGCCTCCGCGAGCGTCGGAGCGGTGCCGCCGAGCCGCACGGGCACCCAGTAGGCACCGGGCTCGTGCACGTAGCTGCTCTGCAACTCCCGCAGCATGCTTTCCATCCTGCTGTGCAACTCCGCAGTCAGCTCCGACGCCGACTCGTACGGCCGGATGGGCTCGCCCACCGCGATGGAGATGGGCGTCTTCGTGCGGCCGAGCCGCTTCGGGTGGCCCTTGGTCCACACCCGCTGCGACCCCCACAGGACGACCGGGATGATCGGGACGTTCGCCTCGATCGCCATCCGCGCGGCACCGGTCTTGAAGCCCTTGATCTCGAAGCTGCGGCTGATCGTGGCCTCGGGGAACACGCCGACCAGCTCACCGGCCCGCAACGCGTCGACGGCGGCGCGGTAGGAGTCGGCGCCGTCGGCCCGGTCGACGGGGATGTGCTTCATCGCCCGCATCAGGGGACCGGAGATCTTGTGGTCGAAGACCTCCTTCTTCGCCATGAACCGGATGTAGCGCTTGGAGGTGCGGGCGGGCAGGCCCGCGTAGGTGAAGTCCATGTAGCCGACGTGGTTCATGGCGATCACCGCGCCACCGACGGCGGGGATGTTCTCGGCGCCGGTGACGGTGAACTTCAGTCCCTGCGCGGCGAAGACGGTCCGGGCGAGGCCGATGACGGTCCGGTAGAAGGGTTCCACAGTCGGTCAGAGTAGCCGGATCGGCGCCCGCGGGCTTCGCCCGATGTCCGCGGGCCCGCCCGATTCGGGATCAACGGCCCGTATCCGGCCCGGGTTCACCGCCTGGGCGAGGCGCCCCACCGGCGTCCCCCTACCCTTGGGGGTACGTCGGTCAGCACGTCAGGAGGCAACGAAGTGCAGATCACCAGCGTCGGACACGCCGGGTTCCACATTCAGACCGAAGCGGGATCGATCCTGTGCGACCCGTGGGTCAACCCCGCGTACTTCGCGTCGTGGTTCCCCTTCCCGGACAACACGCAGCTGGACTGGGGTGCGCTCGGCGACGTCGACTACCTGTACGTCTCGCACCTGCACAAGGATCACTTCGACCCGGAGAACCTGAGCAAGCACGTCCGCAAGGACGCGACGGTGCTGCTGCCCGACTTCCCGGTCCCGGACCTGCGTCGCGAGCTCGAGAAGCTCGGGTTCACGAAGTTCCTCGAGACGACCGATTCCGTCAAGCACACCGTCAGCGGGCCCGAGGGCGACCTGGACGTGATGATCATCGCCCTGCGCGCACCCGCGGACGGACCGATCGGCGACTCCGGTCTCGTCGTCTCGGACGGCGAGACCACGGTGTTCAACATGAACGACGCCCGCCCGGTCGAGATGGACACGATGCTCGAGTCCTTCGGGAAGATCGACGTCCACCTGCTGCAGTACTCGGGCGCGATCTGGTACCCGATGGTCTACGACATCCCCAAGCGCACCAAGGCGAACTTCGGCAAGCAGAAGCGCCAGCGCGGCATGGACCGCTGCCGCAGCTACATCGACCAGGTCGGGGCGACGTGGGTGGTCCCGTCGGCCGGTCCGCCGGTGTTCCTCGACCCGGCGCTGCGCCACCTCAACGACGACCACGGCGACGAGGGCAACATCTTCCCCGACCAGATGGTCTTCCTCGAGCAGATGCGCCTGCACGGCAACGACGGTGGCGTGCTGATGATCCCCGGCTCGGTCCTCGACGTGCACGGCAGCGAGTCGATGACGCTGACCCATCCGATCCCCGACGCCGACGTCGAGAAGATCTTCACCGACAAGGCCGCGTACATCGAGGAGATGGCCCAGCGCCTGGCCCCGGTGCTCGAGGCCGAGAAGGCGACGTGGGCCCCGGCCGAGGGTGAGCCGCTGCTCGGTCCGCTCAAGGCGAAGTTCGAGCCGATCATGGCGCAGTCCGATCTGATCTGCGACGGCATCGGCTACCCCGTCGGCCTGGTAATGGGCGACGAGACGGTCGTGCTGGACTTCCCCAAGCGGGTCGTCCGCGAACCCATCGAGGGAGAAGGCAAGTACCGCTACGGTTTCCGCATTCCTCCGGAGCTGGTGCGCACGGTCCTGCGCGACGACGAGCCGGACTGGGTGAACACCATCTTCCTGTCCACCCGATTCGAGGCGTGGCGGGTGGGCGGCTACAACGAATTCCTGTACACGTTCTTCAAGTGCCTCACCGACGAGCGGATCGCCTACGCGGACGGCTGGTTCGCCGAAGCCCACGACGATTCCGCGTCGATCGAGCTGGGCGGCTTCGAGATCCAGCGCCGCTGCCCGCACCTGAAGGCGGATCTGTCGAAGTTCGGCGTCGTCGAGGGCACCAGCCTCACCTGCAACCTGCACGGCTGGCAGTGGGACCTCGTCACCGGTCGCTGCAAGACCTCCCGCGGTCACGAGCTGCGCTCCCGCAAGCTCTGACCCCTCGCGCCGCGTGTGGTGACCGAATGTCACATCGGGTCGATGCGATCGAAGCGATGTGACATTCGGCCACGACCCAGGGCGGGGACGGCGAGCACCAGCGCCCCCGACGCGACGAGCGCGAACGGCCACCACTGCCGCTCCCCGGTCGTCGCCCCCGTCGTCACGACGTCGGGCGACGAGGCGGCCGGCGACTTCGGCAGCGCGGCCGTCGCCTCCCGCACGTTGTCGGAGACTCCCTCGATCACCCCGGTGACCGGACCCACGCCGGCCACGAGCTGCCCGGTGCCGTCGACGAGTTGCCGGCCGCCGTCGTCGAGGAGCATCAGTCCGTCGCGCAGCTGCCGCGAGCCGTCGGCAGCCTGCATCATGCCGGCGACGAACTGCGCGTTCGGGTCACTCAATTCGTAGGCGAGCTGCCGCGCACCGCCGCGCAACTGCTCGAGCTGCGCGAGCGTCTCCGGCCCGAGCCCCTCGCTGTCCAGCCGGCCGACGAGCCCGTCGAGCCGGGCGGCGGCCTCCTGGGACACCGCGTCGGGCGAGCGCCGCAGGGTGCCGGCGACGGCCGTCAGCTGCTCGGTGACGCCCGCCTGCATCTCCCCGAAACCGGCGAGCCGGTCGACGACCTCGTCGACGCCGCCGCTGACCTGGGTCGCACCGTCGCCGAGCAGGTCCACCCCGCCCTGCAGCTGCCCGAGCCCGTCGGCGAGTTGCTGCCCGCCGGCACTGGCCTGCGCGAGTCCGTCGGCGAGCTGGTGAGCACCGTCGTCGAGCTGCCGGCTGCCGTCGGTGAGCTGCCCGATTCCGCCGCCGAGCAGAGCGAGCGGCAGTCCGGCCTGCTGCAGGTTGTCGCGGGTGTCGGTGAGCGGGTCGCCGGTCGACGGGGGCGGCGCCTCGGTCGTCGTCGCGACGGTGGGCGCATGGGCGTAGGCGAGGGCACTGCCGGTGCCGATCAGGCCGAGACCGGCGGCGACGAACAGGACGGGAAGGAGACTGGCACGCACGGCGGAGGACCCTAGTCCGGCGATCTGAGAGAGCTCTGAGACGGCGGCAGCCACCGCACCGCGGCGGCGGCCAGGCCGAGCAGCGGCACCGCCCATGCCGCGAGCACCGCCGACAGCGGCAGCCATACCGTTCCCAGCGCGAATCCGGCGTAGACCGCCACGGACACGACCTCGCCGACGACGCCCGACACCGACGTCACGGTCGCGCGGGCGGTTCCGCTCATGGTGTCCTGCATCCGCGCCTCGGCGACGATCATCGCGTTGTTCAGGGCGCCGTAGCCGATCCCGATCGCCACGAAGCCCGCCACTCCGCCGAGCGCGGCGCCCGTCGCCAGCAGCAGGCCACCGACGGCGATCACCGCACCCATCGCGCGGCCGGTCGTCGCCGCGGTGCGACCGGCGGTCGCGGCGCCGAGCACCTGTCCCGCCACGGTGATCGCCACCAGCGCCGGCGCCGCGGACGTGCTCGCCCCGCCCTCGCGCGCGAGCAGCGCGAAGTACTCCTCGAAGGCGAGGCACGCCGACAGCAGCGCCGCGAGCAGCACCGCGCGGCGGACGCCGGCGCTGCGCCGCGCCTCGGCCGTCCCGGCATGCAGCACCGCGCGGTAGCGAGTTGCGAAACCGCCCGGGACGAAACCTGTCTCGTCCGCCGAGGTGTCGCGGGGTGCGGACGGCAGGGCGAGCACGAGCAACCCGTTGGCGACGGTGATCCCCACCGACAGCCATCCGACGAGCGGATAGCCGCCGAGCGCGAACAGCGGTGCGGCCGACAGCGTCGCGACGAGAACGCACATCGTCTCACCGGCGTTCGCGTAGCCCAGCACCGCCGGGAACCGGTGTGCCGCACCGCGGGCGGACAGTTCGTCGTACACCAGGGCCTCGAAGGTCCCGGACTTCAGCGATTCGCTGATCCCCCACGCCACGAAGCCGGCCGCGAACCCCCAGTAGCCGGGGAACAGCAGCCAGAGGGCGAAGCCCGCGGTGAACAGGGCCGAGCTGAGCAGCAGCAGACCGCGGCGGGACACCGTGTCGGCCCACGCGCCCGACGGCACCTCCGCGACGAACGCGACGACGGACCACAGCACGAACAGCGACGAGATCTCACCCGTGCCGAGGCCGTGGTCCTCGAAGAGCAGGGCGTACACGCCGTAGAGCGGCACGAGTTCACGGGTGGCCGCATACGCCACCACCCGGAAGGTCGGAGCGGAGCCGGATCAACATCGATGTCGCATGGCTCCAGCGTGGCACGCGCGGACGGGTTTGTCACCGCGCGATACGGTCGGCAGGTGACCGAACGCCAGCGCACCTACACGTGGGACGACCCCGCCCCGACGTCCGCCGCGAACCGCGACATGCACGGCCTCGACTTCCTGCGCGGACTGATCGACGGCTCCATCCCGCACCATCCGACGTCGCGCACCCTCGGCTTCCGGGTGACCGAGGCCCGGGAGGGCTGGGTGGAGGTGAGCATGGAGCCGCAGGAGTTCCACGCCAACGCGGTGGGCAGCATGCACGGCGGGGTGATCGCGACGATGTTCGACACCGCCATGGGCTTCAGCGTGTCGAGCACGCTCGAGGCCGGTGTCGGATACACGACGCTGGACCTGCAGGTGCGGTATCTGCGCGGCATCCAGGCGGGCAGCGGCGTCGTGCGCGTGCACGGCATCTGCGAGTACAGCGGCCGTCGCACCGCGACCGCCCGCGGGGAGGCCCGCGACGAGAACGACCGGTTGCTCGCGACCGCGTCGACCACGTGCCTGATTCTGCGCTGACAACCGTCGCCGGACCTGCACACTGAAGAACATGAGCGTGGAACGCACCGCACTGGACCGCTTCTTCACCCTCTACGGGGAGGCACTCGCCGGGTTCGACGCCGAGGCCTCGGCCGCGCTGTGGGGGG